>JACCDM010476559.1_pt1 | contig 12917 bp, 12 predicted proteins | sample 7445851 | NCBI WGS metagenome assembly JACCDM01 (sample SAMN15323438, study PRJNA562643) | freshwater metagenome | isolation source: river surface water | place: USA:Blue River Watershed | collected 2017-08-16
AGGAACTCCTTTCAATTTACGATTTACCCGAAAGTGAACTTCATTCAGAGATCAATCAGTTTATCAACCAATTATTGGAAACAAAAATTATTAAAGAGTCGGATAAATCAGAAAAAAATGAATTAGACTCCCCTCGCCCTACCGAAAAGCGCACTTTTATTTCTCCGGTACTAGAGACATTTTCAGACATGCAAGAGATTCTGCTATTAGATCCTGTTCATGATGTAGATAAGGATGGCTGGCCGATAAGCAACAAAGGAACCTCCGATAATTAAGAACTGAAAAATATGGAAATGGAGCTATTTTTCGAAAGCGTTGCTGCTTTAACAAGCAAGGCTTTTGCTTCCATCAACCCTACTGAAGAGAGAGAAATAATACTTGCAGGTTTACCAATTCGTTTACGATTTGCAGGAAAATGCATGATACCTAGCATTATGCCTGCAATCGAACAATTAGTAACTTGTACAAAGTCAGAAATCCTAGAGTACCAAATTGATATTTGGGAAAGTACATCTACAAATACAGATTTTCCACAAGCGCCTTGTGGCATTGAATCAATTCAAGTAAGAGGTGAATTGAGTGGATTTAAATCGGAAAGATATGAAACTGCGTTTTTTTCACACGCTCGTATGCTAACCGTTTTAGATCATCATAATAAATATGGAATTGTTTGTTTTGCTAATTCAAATGATATTCCTGCTTTTGAATTAGCCTGCCCGCTGAGAGGAATTTTCAGTTGGATCATTCGCCGACAAAACATGGCTATGGTACATGCGGCAGGCGTTGGCAATGGAAATTCTTCTGTCCTAATTGGAGGAAATAGCGGAGCTGGCAAATCATCAACAGCACTCAGAGCGCTCATGGGTGGGCTAAATTATTTTGGAGATGATATCTGTGCAATTTCACTTAATGAAAATTTACCCCAAATTCACGGAATTTATTCTTCAGGTAAAGTATTAACTTCTAATCTACACCACTTTCCAAGTTTAAAATCATCCGTATTTGGACATTTTGATGAAGAATATGAAAAAGAACTATTTTTCTTTAATAAGGCCTTCAGGCCCTTTTTAGGTATAAGTGGAAATCTAAGTGCTGTCATTATCCCACATCAAGATTCCACTATTCCAATAGGTTTTCAGCCAATTTCTTTTGCTAAGGCATTAAGTGTTATTTCGTCCTCAAGTAAATTATTATTCCCAGATGCAGGAAACGAAACACTCTTACTTCTTTCCAAGATTTTCCATCAAATTCCATGTTATCAGTTTAATCTTGGTAATAATCCAGCGTTAATTGCCAAAGTACTTACAGATTTCCTAGACAAGATAAATAATTTGAATTCTCACAATGGATAAAAGATTTTATACATCAAGAGAAGTTTTTTCATCAAAAACCCAATTGATGAAGAATAAATCATTTAAAATAGCATTTTTAGGAAATAGTGTAACAGCGCAAAAAACAGGCTATGTACATTTTATACAGGAGTTTTTCGATTCTTACAATGGAAAAAATAACGTCTATATTAAAGCAGGCCTAGGGGGTATTGGGTCTTTAGGTTTATGCTTTGTAGTAGAAGATTTTGTGTGCCGCCACAAACCAGATATTTGTTTCGTGGATTGTTCCATAGCAGATATGGGCCTCGCAACTCCTTTTCAATACATCGAATCAGCCGTATCAGGTATTATTGAAAAGTTGAGAAAAGCAGAAATTCAAATTTATTTCTTACACCTATACCGCCCTGATCTAAGTCATTCTGAGTCTATCAAGGTTCTGAATATCTACGAAAAATTAGCTAATCAATACTCAATTTCATCCATCAATATTGGCAAATCAATTATGGATTCCTTAAACAATGGTTTTTTTTCAGAAAAAGAAATCTTATATGACGGTATACATACAACGGAGGAAGGCGCAAAGCGATATGCATCTGAAATATATAAAGCTTTCTGTGCAATCCAAGAAGCGAAAGACGTCCAATATAAACAAGATAAATTCTTAAAAATAAATGCATTCAAGAATACACAAGTTGTATTACCACAATATTTATTAAGCGATTTATCACCGAAACTTCAGAAGGCGAGATTTAAGAGATTAATAAAATACATCAATATTGTTGAAGACTACAAATTACAGTATCAATCTCAAAATGGATTAATCCTTGGATTTTTGCTAATTGTAGATGAAGAATCCGGTGTTCTCCAAGTAACACATGATAATAAAACCGAATACATTCAAACCAGTGACGAATGGTGTCACAAAGAACGCATACAGGCTGTTATTTTACCTGAACCAATTCCGTTGTACCATAAAATAGAAATTTCACTTAGTACAAGAGAAGATGGAAATAAAGGTGCAAACGGAACAATTAACACAACAAAAAAAATAGGAAAATCATTTAAACTAATCGGATTTCTAGAGGTACTAAATAGAGAATCTGAAAGAACATACAGCTTATGGTAGATCATTTATCAATCGACAAAATCCCTTTGGTCAGTGTAATTATGGCAACACGTAATTCAGGTAATTATTTACGTGATGCACTTAACAGTATTCAAAAACAAACCTACGCCAATTTAGAAGTAATCATCATCGATGGTGATTCAACCGATCAAACTCAAAAAATTGCGAATGAATTCCCTCAGGTTAAGTTTATAAGACAAAATGGCAAAGGTTTATTTAATGCCTGGAATCAAGGAATAATGAGCTCTAATGGTGAATTTGTTTCTTTTTTAGACAGTGATGATTACTGGGAGTCAAGTGCATTATTTAACCATATGAATTTACTTTTAACTGATAAAAATAAACTAGGTTCAGTAGGTTGTGTACAATTTTTTTTAGACTCAGAAAATTCTGCTCCACCTGAATTCAAATTGTCCTTATTGGATAAGGCACATTTAGCATATATGCCAGGTTGTTTTGTCGGAAGGCGTACGATTTTCGATAAAATTGGGTATTTTGAAACAGAATGGGCAGTAGCAAGCGACATTATCTGGTTTGGTAAAGTCAAAGAACTTAATGATGAAATTAACTTGATAAATCAAGTTGTATTGAACAAACGAGTTCATAAGAATAATCTATCATATACTTCCGTTGAGGAGGATATTTACAGCAAAGAATTACTTAAACTATTACATCAAAAAATTAGAGCTAAGAAGGAACAATAATGACTTTTAAATGATAAATCGTCAGGAATTATTACATGATATTAAGCAGGCAACTGAAGAGAATACTGGATTTGCAATGGGTAAAATTGGCTTTTCCGAGCAATGTATACTCGGCTATATTCCATTTTTGAACTCCAACCCAATAGGCATTAAAGTTAAGGCTTATGAAACAATGCTAAAATACCATTTTGAAATTCAAACGGGTGTTTTCCCTTCTGACCCGAGCTTCATGAAAGAGTTTGCCTTATTTTATATAAAGCAGATACAGCAAATAAATATTTTGGGAATTATGCAATCAGCTCAAGAAATTGAACTCGTAAAGACGAATGAAATTCAAGCGAAGTTAATTCCTTACCAATTGACTGAACCTGATCGATCCATTCCTTCTAATGACAACAACTGTTACTTATCAATATTTAAAGGAAAAAGAATTTTATTTATCTCTCCGTATGCTGATCTATTGAAATACAGGGCACAACAAGATATTTTTGAACAAGTATGGAAAAACACGAATAAAAAATGGTTTTCACCAAAACAATGTAAAGCCATAGAGATTCCCTACTCCTATGGAAATTCAAAATTGACGCATCAAACTTTCAATAACTCAATCGAATTATACAATTACATCTGTGGCGAAATAGATAAACAAGAGTTTGACGTTGCACTGATTGCTGCTGGAGCTCTCGCACTTCCTATAGCGGCTTACATCAAAAATAAAGGCAAAATAGGAGTTTCACTTGGAGGGCACTTACAGGTTTTATTTGGCATTAATGGTGGCCGGTGGAAAAATGATAGCTTTTGGACAGAACATTATATCAATGAAAACTGGATCGATATGCCGAAGAAGTATCATCCAGAAAACAAGATGAATTTAACGGATAATGGTGCCTATTGGTAAAAATAAAATTTGTATGTATTCAACTCCAATCGTACTATTTATCTTTAATAGGCCCAAAAACACCTTTCTAATTATCTCAATCCTGAGGAATATAAGTCCTCAAAAGCTATTTATAATTGCTGATGGTCCTCGTCCAAATAATGAATCAGACGTCTTGTTGTGTGAACAAACAAGAAAAGTCATAGATGGTATTGATTGGCCATGTGAAATCATAAAAAAATACGCTAATAGTAATATTGGTTGCCGAAATAGTATTCCACAAGGTTTAGATTTTGTCTTTCAACAAGTGGAATCCTGTGTTATATTAGAAGATGACTGTATTCCTCAGCTAAGTTTCTTTCAATTTTGCGAGGAGTTACTTCATATCTATAAAGACAATAAAAGCATCATGACAATTAGTGGCCATCGTTCTGAAGGCCCTAATGAATTTGATTCTGATAGCTATTTTTTTTCAACTTACCCAGCTATTTGGGGGTGGGCGACCTGGAAAAACAGATGGGAAAAATATGACTTATCAATGAGTCAGTGGCCAGAATTACGTCGTAGTAATTGGTTAAACAGAATTTTAAAGACACATGAATCTCAAAGCTATTGGACCAGAATATTTAACAAAATGCAAGAGGGTCTTGACACTTGGGATTATGCTTGGGTATTTGCAAGTTGGGTACATCAAGGTCTAACCATCAGGCCGAAAATAAATATGATTACAAATGTTGGGTTTAATGAGGAGGCAACCCATACGAATCAAAAAAATCATGAATTTAAATTCCCTCCTGCTTGTGAACTGGTTTTTCCATTAAAACATCCAACGCAAATAAACATTGATGAAAAAGCAGATCATCGAATTGAATGGGTAAGTTTTAGTGGTATGGACATTCGTAGAATTGCAATTATAAGAGAAAACCTAATGCGTCAAAAGGGAAATAAAAATGCTTGAAATTTTATTTATTTCGACTTATACATCTATTGGCGGAGCAGCCAGAGCTACTTTACGTATTTTTGATTCATTAAAGTCCTTACCATTGCGTCTCAAGATGTTTACTGCTAGTAAGCTAACCCATAACGAAAATGTTTATCAGGTACTTAGTACAAATGACAACCTAAAACTAAAATTTGCGTTCGAAATACTAAAAACAATACGAGCGCATAAAGAAGAACAACATAAAATATTAATATCATACGGTCAGGCCAGTGCGGGTGTTGCCGATCAAATAAATGCAGATAGCTCAAATATTGTTCATCTACATTGGGTTTGTAATTATTTATCAATCCAAGATATAGCGCGAATAAACAAACCCGTCATCTGGACATTACATGACATGTGGCCATTTGGTGGCATTGAACATATAAACTATGACTCTGATGCTTTCTTTTATACCCATTCAATACAAAATCACGTCGAAAATTCGAAAAGTCTTGAAGTATTCAAAGAAAAAGTAGATGCTTGGCAAAATAAGAATTTCACAATAGTTGCACCAAGTAACTGGCTAGCAAGTTGCGCTAAAAAAAGTATTTTATTTCATATGTGTGATATTCAAGTCATCCCTATACCCATTGACACTATATTCTGGCGCCCTTTAAATTACGACGAATCCAAATCTAACTTCCCATTTGACCCCACAAAATTTCAAATTCTTTTTATAGGTCAAAATATGATAAATGACTCAAATAAAGGCTGGGATTTAATTCTTGAATCCCTGAAACATTTAATAAACGATTCCAATTTAAATTTTGAACTTATTTTAGTGGGGCATGAAGGAGAGATACCTCAAGATCTACCTTTTTCTGTTCTCTCATTGGGGAATATAAAACAAGATAATATACTCGTACAATTATATTCTGCGGTACATGTGTTGGCTATGCCTTCGAGAAATGAGGCATTCTCATTAGTAACTTGTGAAGCTCAAGCATGCGGACTTCCTGTAGTTGGTTTTAAAATTGGCGGAATTCCTGATATCGTAGTACATCAAAAAACAGGATGGATTGCAAAACCATTTGATACCTATGACTTTGCCAAGGGTATCGAATGGGTACTTAAAGATCAACAAAAACGTAAAAAAATAGGCTTAATGGCACGAGAACATTCAATCCAACATTTCTCAAATGAGGTTATCTCAAAAAAATACAATGAACTGTATAAAAATATGGTAAAGAATTAATCTCATGAATTACCCGAACGCGGAAATAGGTGAATTGCAAATTGAGGATTTCCCCAAGTAGGTGTTTTTTTAAAGCGAGATTTAAGCTTAAAATAAGCTAAAAATTTGAAGGGAAGACTTATAAAAATCTTATAAGAAATTTTATATACCACAAAACTTAGAACATACACAAATCTCGAAGAATTAAACATCATCTTACCTAATTCAATTAGCATTTGAAATCGAAAAATATTCCTAATCAAGCTCTTATTAACTATTTTAGTAAATGCATACTCCGGCATTGGGTTACGCAAGTCACTTAAATTGTTCCGCATTCCATCTACAAAATCTAAGGCACTTTGAATTTGTTCGCCAATATGTAAATCAAATTCTGCATCTTCTATCGCTTTTGCTATTTGATCTTTATTCATTCGCTGCGAAATAATCAAAATATCGAAAAAATATTTTGTAGCATGTCCGTTAAACCAATTATCCAAACCAATAGCATTCGCTACCGAAATGATTAATCTATCAGAGATACAAGGAATATATAGACCTGGAAAGTTTTTTGCGGCAACTTTTCTCTGCCAAAGACTTTGGGTGAACTTTTCGGATTTTAACCTTGAACCTGGGATAACTGTAAAATGCACATCGAGGTCAAAAATCCGATCACGATTCTGGAAATTTTTAGCATGCAACTTGATTGGATTTTGAATTAATCTATATTTCAATGGAAGTTCTTGTAGTTCCCATCCAAGTTTAGATATTACTTGTTCGCATGCGTACCAATCTTTCTCCTGAACCAACAAATCAATGTCTCTAGACGTTCGCATTAAAGAAAGGTCATTCCCGTCCAACATTTCACAAACTCCTTTAAGAACAAGAAATTCAATTTTCTCTTTTTCCAATGCGGAAGCAAGAACACGGTACTTATTAAGTATAAACTGATTTTTAGTCCAGGTATAGCGTGGTAGACCACCTAGAAAATCAGCATATCCAGGAATATTTAATGTCCATTGAGAATCATGTAAATTAGCCTGAAGCCTACTAATGGCAGAAGGCATTAATTCCTTACAAGAAAAAGGCAAGTCCTCGTAATCACTAACATGCTCCCACAAATTCGCCCAATTTGCGAGTAATTCAGACTTTTCACCTGCAATCAGTTTTAGTATTGCAGCCTCTTCAGAACTAATGTTATAAGACAACTCCCCAAATAAAACCTTTTTTCGAATTGATGCGAGATTATTTATTTTCATTGGTGTTATTTTGAGCGTTCCTTCTGCGATCCAACGCCTCCTTCAACACTGCAACGTATTGTTTTGAATCAGGCCGATCGAGTCTATCTAAATTCCCCACATGGATACGGCGCTTTGCAACGATCGTTGGCAATACTACTTCTTTATACCCTAATTGCTTCGCCCGATCATACCAATCAATAAATTCGGCTACTTTCCATTTAGATTGAAATTCTCCAACTTTCAGAAAATCGCTTTTTGAAATTAATAGTGCAATGGGGCTATACCCTACGAATGTTTTTTCAGGTACCAGATTTCTTTGTGAACTTTGAATGGAAATGTCATAGAACTCTTTCACTTGACCAAATACCATATTAACATCAGTATTGTTGGCAAAAGCAAAAAACTGTGACGACAACTTATCCTCAACCCAAACATCATCGGCATCTAAAAAAGCAATGAACTTTCCATAAGCATTCCTAACCCCATTATTTCTTGCCTCTGCAGCCCCAGAATTAGCTTGCTGAATGATACGTATTCGTGAATCATTAATTTCATTAATAACCTCTAGAGAGGAATCTGTAGATCCATCATCAACTAAAATAATTTCTAAATTATCAATCTTTTGATTTATAACGCTTAAAATAGAATCTTTTAGGAATTTTGCTCCATTATAAAAGGGAATAATTACACTAACCGCTACCTCTGAATTTTGCATAAACTAACTTTTAAAACACTTCAGAAAGTAAAATTATCATTTTTTCCTATTCTATGTTGATTCTATCTATATATATGAGCCTATTTTATAATTTTATCAGATGAAGGAAAAATATGTACTATGCATTCCCAAAGGGTGTGGATTCAATGATGTGCTTTGCCAAATTCATGACGCGTATCAATTTTCTGTTAAAACAAATAGAACACTTCTCATTGACACGCGAATATCAAGTCTAGCTGAATCATTTTCAAATTATTTTGATTTAATAATTGATAATGAAAGAATTAAACTAGATGTTAATGACGAAACAATAAAGAACCTAAATTCACTCACGTGCTATCCAAAAGAATTTGAAGGCAAAATAGATTGGATTTATGACAGATTTCATGCCACTTATTCTAAAAAATTATACAACTGGAAATATTTTAGACCTATACAAACCTTAATAAGGTTAATTACTTACGTATATAAAAACAATAATCTACATTCATATTCATCAAAAATCAATTTCATTCAACATTACCTATCCATAAGAAAATTAAATTTTTACATCAAATTTGAAGAATTGGAGTCGAATTCAGAGGATGTTATTGTACACCATATGACAGGTGGAGGCGAGCAATCAATTGAAACTTTGAGTATGCTAAAATTTAAGCCCGATATTATAAAAAAGATCAAACTCAAAACACTTTTTTTGGGAGAAAATTTTGATGCAATTCATATTCGAAATACTGACTATCCTTCAGATTATTTGAAATTCTTCCAACAAATTAAAGCAAAGCTGACAGGTCGAAGAATTTTCTTGTGTTCTGATAATGTTGAAGTAGTTTATGCTGCGAAAGAAATATTTCAACTTAGTGAAATACTACATTTAGAAAAACAAATCCCCAAAACTAGAAATGCCCCAATCCACTTCCAATGGGGATTATCTGATGAAAAAATTCAAAACAATAATATAATATTATTAGCCGATCTTGTTGGAATGGCAAATTCAATCAATCTTTATTTCCCACCTTTATCCGAAAACATTCATCAAACAAAATTTTCTGGATTCTCATTATTAGCTAACAATTTAAAATTCAGACAAGATATATTAAAACAGCTATTGGCTGAATAGTAAAAAATATACTAATTAAGTTTTAGGATAATTTAAAAGTTAGCCCCCACATCACACAGAGCCTGGTAAATTATCTCCAATAGGAAAAATTAGTCTAAAAATCATACTAAAAAAGTCGCATCAAAATAAGAATAGACGATTAATAATATCATCTCCAGCTAACTTCTAAACTACTGAAACAGCTATAACTAATTGGTACATCTCATCACAAACCTTACCGAATTAATATATTGCTTATGGGAGTTACATGACTGTCAGATTGAGCATTTGATTTAAATTTGGTTAATCCAACTATAAAATCCCCTAAAAGCCTAATCATTTTTAACCAATGATATAACATTAATTTTAGTAGAAATAATTTAGAATCATTCCAACAATACTTATAAATATCGATATAAATGAGAGTCGACAATTGCAAATTTGAAGATAACTTTCTAAAAACACTTTTATGAACAGAAAGATGGGGTCTTATTTGTGTACCATTGCTTGAAAAATCAGCGTTATTACTTGCCCCTAACTGCCTCAACTTAAGTTTATTAAATAGACTAGTATCCAAACTACTCAAATATACTCCAAGCTCAATAATCTGATTTGACCAATTAAGAACATCTGCCATTTCTGCTTGATGACGATGCAAGCCCCGAAAAGATACATTATCCATAAGCTCACAGTAAATAAGTGAATCACTTAAATATTTCAAATACGAACCTGAATACCAGTTATGAAATCGGAAACCATTAATTAGGGAAATTAAGAATCTTTCATTTACGGAAGGGATGAAAAGATTGTCAACTAGGGTTGAAGGCTCTTTATTTTGCCAAACTAAATTTGTAATTCGGTTATTTTCATAAAATTTTTCGACGCTAATATGAACATCAATATCAAGTTGAAAATCGTTTACTGATTTAAATAAATAAGCATCTTTATGTAAAGAACTAATCATTTTTATTAACCCCTCATCATTTTTCACCTCATAATATCCCAATTCTGAAATTTTATGTTTAAACATCTCTATATCTTCGGGCTTAATGAGAATATCAATATCTGAGGTAGAACGCATTATATCTGATTTTTCCCTAAGTAGTAGTTCAGCTGTTCCTTTTAAAGCAACAATTTCTATTCCTGAACTCTTGACATACTCGGCAATCCGAATCGTTTGAGTTTGCATCATTTTATTTTTTGCCCAAACAAAACGAGGAAGACCAGTTAAAAAAGTTAAATCAATTCCGTCTAAGTTCTTCCAATCTTCATCCAACTCAAATTGCTGGATTTTATTAACTACTGATGCCATTAAGGTTCTACAACCTGCAGGCAATAAATCATAGTCTGAAACCCCATCCCAAAGCTCTCTCCATAGCCCTATTACTTTATCTTTTGGGGCGAATTTTAGCATTAATAAGATATATTCCTTAGGGTGGATTTTTAAACTTAAATCCCCAATCGATGTTTTTTGAAATAGAAATGGGGCATTTGAAAATCGATCGGTCATTATTGCAGATTTGCTGATTAAAATTATTCCTTGAATATCTAACAATCTTAAAAATATGCAATTATTCAAACCCAAACAAATTCATAATTTTTATAAGACGAATTAAAGCTTACCTATGAATTAACGATTTACAATTTAATTGATTTGTATCCTTATTCGACTCTTCAACCTGAATATATTGATTGTCTTTTATTTATTTGTAAATTGAAAAACATTAAATTATACCATTTAATTTTAAATCAACATGCATTATAAATTTCAAAATTCTACTTTCGACTTAGAGGACTTTAGTCATGAGATTGTTATAATTAACACGGAAACTGGATCATATTATACTATTAGCGGTTCAGCTGTTTCTGTTATTCGTTGGTTCTTTTCTCCTATTTCTGATCACCAAGTTGTTCAATTAATTGAAAATACATTCCCCAATGAAGTCTCTGAAGCAACCACTTTTGTAGATTGGTTAAAAGAACAAGGATTGATTTATGCCGTTGAAACTTCTGAAGACGAAAAAGAAGGTCAAAACCTAGCAAATAATAATACAATAGTTTTTAATCAATGGGTATATTCTAGATTTGATGATATGTCAGATTTGATTAGACTCGACCCTATTCATGATGTTAGCGAAAAAGGTTGGCCCTTTCGCAAAACTAATGAATAGAAAATGAAGGAATAATTTTGAAAAATTTAAAAAACTGTTTGGCTAATTGGCCTGTATTAGATGATTTAATCATTCCTATAACGGCTCCTGATTATGTTTTGCAGGCATTAAAAGAAAGAATAAATATCAATTTTGATACCGAAAAAAAAGCTAGTAATAATTTTCAAATTGTTTGGAATGAATCCCAATTTGCAGATTTTAAAAAACATTTTTGGAGAGATGAATTAGGCCCAGAGAATATTATTGAATATAAAGATTCTGAAAAGCATCTTTTCTTAGGAGCATGGCATTACGAGCTTCTAAATATAGATACCGGAATCTTGGAGTTTTATTCAACACGAGAGGTCAATAAATTGTACAATCAATATTCCTATCCATTTTTAAGATGGATAGGCCGACATTTAAATTCTCGAGGTTTTGCCCCGATACATGCAGCAGCAATTGGGGAAGGTGGTCATTATGTTTTGCTTCCTGGCAAAGCCACAGCTGGAAAATCTACCACAACAGCAACTTGGATGCTTCATGGAGGAGATTACCTCTCAGATGATTTTGTTTTTTTGTCGGGAAAGGAAGCAAGAGGATTTTTCCGAGGAGTTAATTTGAGAAAAACAGCTCTAGATCTTTTCCCCACCTCAATACCTGACATTAAACATAGATCAAAAGCATCCCCGAATAAGGATGAGAAGGTGTTTTTGCATGATCATTTAGACATAAGCACCCATAAACAAAATGGGAGATTATGTGCAATTTGGTGCCCAGAAATTGGATATTCAGAACCCCATTTAAAAGAGATTTCAAATTCCGAAGCATACAATAGCCTATTATCAAGTATACAATTGAATAAAGAATATCAATTTGATTTACGAATGTGTCACCAAGCAATTAAATCAATAGTTCATGAATTACCAGCATATGCTATTTGTCTAACTGATGATGTTTCTAAGAATTATAAATTTATGCGAGAAGCTATTATGCCACTAATTAGGGATTCTGGATAAAAATGATTCTACAGACTTTTATCATTTCTTCTATCTAATTCCATGAACAATTGGCCAATCAACATATTCAATTTTTCGTCTGGTATTTCAGCTGAATTTGCATGATGTATTAGTCCTCCTTCGCAGTGAAGTGCATATTCAATTTCTATTTTACTAAGTTTTTCTGGAAATGAAATAAGGCATTCAGCCCAATCTCCCATGCCATAAAGTACCTTAGAAATTGTGTTTCCAGGCAATAAAACATCTGAATACGTCCTCTGCCCAGCTAAACAAACCCTTCGGTAACATTCTACCGTATTTATTACTATCTCTTCAAGTTGATACGTTTTATGAATGTGCTGAAGGGTAGATTCAGAAAGCAAATTCCAAGCCTTCACATCCTCAGCTATCCAATGCAACATTTCAATATACTCTTTCTCATCTGTAGCAACCAAACCATTTATCCCACTTTCTACATGAGAAGAAATTCGACTTTCTTTGATAACAAGACTTGGGATACCCA
>JACCDM010466758.1_pt1 | contig 12905 bp, 14 predicted proteins | sample 7445851 | NCBI WGS metagenome assembly JACCDM01 (sample SAMN15323438, study PRJNA562643) | freshwater metagenome | isolation source: river surface water | place: USA:Blue River Watershed | collected 2017-08-16
TCCATTTTTGAGGTCATATTCGGTAAAGCGAATATTCTGGGCAGATCCTTGATTGACCAAGGTCAACAAGCCAATTGCCAAGACAAAAATTTGTTTCATCAATTTGATTTTTTAGAATGAAACAAAAATAAGGGATACCCTCCCTTTTGGGTGGTGAAAAATGAAGTAAAAAAGAGTCTTTAGATTTATTGGGAATTAATGCCCTCCACCTTGAACGGTATCCAATGACAAGCCTTGTTTCTTCAGGATTTGCGCAGCACGCAAGCCATAAAAAGCAAGATAAGCAAAGCATGCCACACCTACCCAGTAGGATGTTTGGATTCCGATAGAGGAAATTTCAGCCAATGCACCTTGCGTAACGCTGATAAATCCTCCGCCCATGATCATCATGATCAAGTAACCAGACGCCTCATTGGTCTTGGCACCAAGTCCGGAAATCGCCAAAGTATAAATACAAGGCCAAAGGGTAGAGCAGAATAAGCCGACACTGATAAAGGCATAAGCACTCAACATGCCGTCACCAAAAATGCCAACCGCCAATGCCAATATCCCACCCGTTGAATAAATCATCAATTGTTTGGAAGGATTGCCTTTGCTCAGGTAGTCTGCTAGAACGAGCAATGCAATTACACCGGCATAAGGAAAGAATACAGAAACATCTCGACCCGCAATGGCGTTGCTCATCAAGAAAACCAAAAACGCGCCATAGGGCAACAACCAACGGAACAACATTTTTTGACGGTCACTCTTGGCAAATACCATTCCTGCAGATGTCCAACGGCCAATCATCAAGCTGGCCCAAAACAACGATACATATGGCGCGATATCGCTTTCTTGAACATGTAATTTTTGTTTCATGAATTCAGGCAAGTTGGAAGCTGTGGACACTTCAACACCAACGTAAACGAAGATGGCAATCATACCCAAAACCAATTGGGGATATTTGAAAACGCTCTTCTTCGAAGTTTCAGCAGATTGTTCTTCGTTGTTTTCAATTTGATCAGGGATGGAGCTTTTTAAGAAGAAATAAGCAGCAGCCAAAAATGCAAGACCCAAAATGAGATAGGGTGTTTTCACCGCACCTACATCCAGATCATTGTTTCCACCAACTTTGCCGAACAGCGCGAACGAAACGATGAGCGGAGCGATGGTGGTTCCAATGTTGTTGATTCCTCCGGCAAGACTCAAACGGTTGTTTCCCTCTGCTGGATTACCTAAAACAATGGCCAATGGATTGGCTACCGTTTGTTGTAATGAAAACCCAAGACCTACAATAAATAATCCACTGATGAATAAAACAAAAGCGGTATTCTTGGCCGATTTGAATTCATTTTGCGCTTCAATTTTTGTTTTTTCATTTTGATCATAAAAATCCAAAGTCAATTGCCCTGTGTGCATCATGGTCATTCGATCATAATAAGCCACGAGCTCTTCTTGGTATTTGTTTTCGCCATTGACATATTGTTGAGCGGCAGGGTAGAACATCCCCGTTCCCACTGCGCTAATGGCCAAACCCAGCGCAAGTCCTTTGCGGTATCCGATGCTGGCCAGAATATCTTTCTTTCTCAATTTTGAAATAACGACGTAAGCGATCGAGCCAACGGTGTAGGCCACGTAAAAGGCAAATGATACCATCTGGGATTGTGTCTGACTGAGGTCCAATGCTTTTCTGAAAACTGGGATCAGGATATCATTGCCAGAGGCTACAAATCCCCAGAAGAAAAAAACCAAGATCAAAGCTGTAAATGCTCTTTTTTGTTGTGCGTTCATTACCTTTAGTTTATGTTGAATAAAGTGAGTTATGGTACAATTGACAATTTGTTGCAATATAGCAAGAAATTGTTTTGTGTTTTGGGCACAGGAATTCTTCTCTCTAGTTGCAACTCAACCCAATCATTTGTTGCCAACATGTCGGGAACATGGAAAGGTGAGACAAGTGGTGAAGGTATTTCCTATGAGCAATGGAATATTTCTGATTTGAAAAATGAAGCTTACGGAACCGCGTGGATAATGGAAGATGGCGATACAGTTTTCAAAGAAAAATTTGAATTGGTACAATCGGACTCTGGTACTTTTTATTGCGCCTATCCCAATATGACTGTGAAACCCACTTTGTTTAAAGTGGAAAAGGTTTCAAGAAATTATCTTGAGGTGCGCAACTTCAAACACGATTTCCCACAAGTCATTATTTACGATATCCAGGGAGAAGAAGTTCAAATCACCTTGAAGGGTGAGAATGAAAATCACGAGAAAATTGAGGAGTCGTATGTTTTAAATCGACAACCTCATTGATTGGGACCGACATTCATCTTCTCCGCGTAGTACTCACAGAAGTCGCGCATGGTGGCAGCCATCTTGTGGTCTCCAGTAGATTTTTCGAAACTATCTGATAGTGTAAGCAAGGTTTGGTGAACGAAGAATTTCATTTCCTCTACCGTCATCTCTTTGGTCCACAAATCGATGCGCAATGTATTGCGCTCTTGTTTGTCCCAAAAGCCAAGAATCATGGCCTTGGCATCTCGGCGATTTCCCGTTTCAGAGGCTTCCCATGAAATGTTTTCAGCTACTTTATTGGCATCAAGTTCGATGTCGATTTGAATATTGGATGTTTTGCTCATGATCTAAATATTGGGTTTGAATGCTGAAAGAATTTTTTGATTGTTCCTTTCTTTCCACAATTGCTCAAGTGTAATTTCTGGATTTTTTTCCATGTACGCAGAAACTATTTTCCAACCCATCCACAAACCCAGTTGAGGTGAAGATTTTTGAGGTAGGTTTCCTGCATTGGTAAATGGAGCTTCCGTGAACCATTTGTAAATTTCTTCCTTTTTGGTTCCAAACATGACCTCTTGTCTGGCCATTTCTTTCCAAATGTTCATTTCATTTTCGTTGGCCCATTCCCATTCCTTTTCACTCCACATCATCTTGGTTGTGTCGGATAAATCTGGGAGAATGATGTCCATGGCATACATCAGTTTGCCTGTGTAAATCAAGGAATTTAAGAAGTCATTTTTTTCAGGAGGTAGGCTGTCATATTCATTGTATCGGTAACTGAGCCAATTAAAAATGGCATTGGGAACCAAATACTGTGATTGCATATTTTTCTTCTTGTACAAGGGGAATCTGTCGCTGGGAAATTCATTCACCAAAGGATCGGGATATAGATAATAATCCAACCCCACATAAAGAATCTGTTTGTTGGCATAAGAGGCCGCACTTAAACCACCATTCATGTATACGATTTGTGGAGATTTCTCCTTGGGAAGTTGTTTTTTAAGACGAGCCAAGGCTTGAGAAAATTCTTGATTGTATGTTGCAATGTTAGAAGGTAGATGTTTTTTTTCGATTGCAGCCTGCAAATCTTTCATGTCTTTAAATGCAACAAATTGTTGGAGAATAGACCAAGTTTCGTTTTGCTCAGGCGGCCCCATTCTCATTATTTCTTGCAAATAATGGTCTGTTATATCAGGAGGAATCTGTTGTATTTTCTTTTTGAAAAGAGAATCAGTGGGTGTATGAAAAACAATGGAGTCGAGGCGTGTAAATGAAATGGGATTTATTTCCTCCTTTTCTATTTCTACATTTTTTCGGGGGTCGTTGTGCTCGTCGCAGCCTGCGCCCAAAGTGAAAAGCAGAAGAAGTCCGATAAATAGTTTTTTTGATTCCCAATTCATGATTAGCTTAGCCTTGCATTTGCAGTGCAAGTTAATTCATTAAACGGAAACACATGAAAAAAGTAATGCTTTGTCTATTCGCCATGGTGGCGATAACTGCTAGTCAGGCTCAAATTTCGGGTTACAAGATTGGTATAAAAGTTAGTCCCAATATTTCATACATGAAAACCGAGAATGGCGATATTTCTATCGATCGTGCGCCATTAAAATTTGGATTTGGATTGGTGGTGGATAAAATGTTTGCAGAGAAATATGCCATTGGCACTGGTGTGAATGTTTACCGTGTCGGAGGCCGAACACAGTATTCTTATGTGAAGAGCATTGCCGATACATCTGCGATTATGGATCTTACAAGAGATCATAAATTGACTTATATCGAAATTCCTTTGACATTGAAATTGCGCACTTCTCAGATTGGAGGCATTACTTATTGGGGTCAGTTTGGAGCAGGTATTAGTTATTTGTACAAAGCTTATGGGGACGATATTTACCAGCAGAAGTATGACAAGCGAGGTCCCAATGCTGCTTACCTCTCCAATCCTGGATCGATAGTTACAGATTCGGGTAATGAAATTCAGAAAGAATTGATGCCGGTTCGTGCGAGTATGATCATAGCCGCAGGAATTGAGTATCCTATTTCAGGATCTACGGCTGTAATGGCAGGAATTACATACAATGGTGGTTTGATTAGCACTTACAAGCCCAAAGATGAGGTTGTAAAATTAACCTCTGGCAATCCCACTTTTTCTACTGACAAAAAGAGTGTTGAGACAACAGGCAGAAAAATTGCAGCCAATTTGATTGAGTTAAATGTTGGAATCATATTCTAATGTTGTACCAAGAGGTTGTTGATCATCTTGTAGCTTGGTTAAAGAGTTACGCTGAAGAAAATAGGCAACAAGGTTTTGTTGTGGGTGTAAGTGGAGGTGTTGATTCTGCGCTGACTTCCACCTTGTGCGCGATGACTGGGTTACCTACATTGTTGTTGGAGTTGCCCATACATCAACCCAAACAACAAGTGTCTAGGGCGCAAGAGCACATGTTACAATTGCAGTCGAGATTTAGCAATGTTTCTGGTAAGCGTGTTGATTTAACGCAAGCTTTTGATGATTTGGTATCGGGTTGGGAAAAATCCGTCAACGAGCACGTCATGCACTTGACTTTGGCCAATACCCGTTCTCGATTAAGAATGACTACCTTGTATTATCATGCTGGATTGCGATCTAGTTTGGTGGCGGGTACTGGAAATAAGATTGAAGATTTTGGCGTTGGTTTTTATACCAAATATGGGGATGGAGGGGTAGATATTTCACCCATTGCAGATTTGACAAAAACTGAGGTTTTTCAATTGGCTAGACTGGTGGGTGTACCGGAATCAATATTAAAAGCCCCACCCACAGATGGTTTGTGGGAAGATGATCGTTCTGATGAAGATCAAATGGGCGCAACCTACCCAGAATTGGAGTGGGCGATGGATTGGCTTGCCAATCATGGCATCAAAGAAAATGGGCGATGGGTGTGGAGTGAATTATATAGCCAAAATGTCAATGAAAGACAACAAGAGGTGTTGCGTATCTACATGCGAATGAATAATGCTAATCAGCATAAAATGAATCCCATCCCGGTCTGTTTGATTCCTGCTGAACTCAAGAATTAAATCCGAATACCCATGAGCAAGATATCATCGGTCTGCTCTTCTTGGCCTTTCCAATTCTGGATTATTTCTTGAATGTGATGCTTTTGAAATGAGCAATCTTCATGAGCAATTTGAAGAAACATCTCTCTCATTTGTTTGCGCATGAACTTTTTATTTCTGGGGCCACCAAACTGATCCGCCAGACCATCACTGAAGAGATAAAGCATATCCCCTTGTTCACATTGAAAGGTTTGTGAAGGAAATAAACGGTGCTCTTTGCTCTCTAATCCAATACTTCTTTTTTCTCCTTCCAATACAATGAGCGTTTTGTTTCTGATGATATAAATGGGGTTTTGAGCACCGCTGTATTCCAAGGTTAAATTGTTTCTATCCAAAGAGCACAAAGCGATGTCCATACCATCTTTGATTTTGTCATCTTGCTCAGCATTGAAAGCAGTGCTAGCGATACGGTTTACTTGATTCAAGATTTGTCCGGGCTTAGTATAAACTTTGGTTACATGGTTCAATGCATTGTGTGCAATTAAACTCATAAAAGCACCTGGTACACCATGCCCTGTGCAATCCGCTGCTGCAAAAAGTGTTTTGTTACCTTGGTCTTGAATCCAATAAAAGTCGCCACTTACAACATCCTTTGGCATGAAGAGAATAAAGTGTTGTGGAAATAATTTCAGTACAGTTGCTGATGAGGGAAGAATAGAATCTTGTAATCTCTTGGCGTAATTGATACTTGATTTTAAATCTGCATATAGCCTCTCAATTTCTGCAAGTTGATGATCACTTTTATTTTTCTCTTGAACCAATGCTCGTGTTTGATTGGCTACTCTTTCTTCCATTGAGTTGCGATACGAGAAGAGTTCTCCTTTCATCTGAACCAAGGCAAGTCCCATCTCATCCTTGTCTGAAAGTGGAGCAAATTCCACATCAAAGTTGGCCTGGCCCAATGCACGAGCAAAGTTTTTTGTCTTCTTAAAATTCTCAATGAGTTTGGTTGCAGCTATACCCATATCTCCAATTTCATCATTGGATATTTCAATAGTTTCATTGCTATAAATGCCAAAAGAGAGTTGTTTTAATATTCTCCTGATTTTTCGTATTGGTTTAGTAATTGATAAACTGGTTAGATAAGCAATTCCAAATCCAAGTAAGAGAGTAATCGCGCTCAGCGCACCCAATAAGATGTACAAATTATCAAATGAGGAATTCATGAGACCGCGCTCAGCTTGGATGCGCTGATGAAAATGATTCAGCTGGTCTTTTATAAGATATTGTAACCGCGCAACTTTTGTTGGTATGCCATTGGAAGTTAGAAACAAATCTTCTGCTTGAATAACTTTGAATGGATCTTGATAACTGTCAAAGGAGTTTAATGTCTGTTGAAGAAATCTATATTTAGATTGTAAAGTATCCCATTCTTGATGAATCCATTTGGCTTCGATTTGCTGCTCTTCAATCCAATAAATTTTCAAACTATCAACTAATTTGAGTTGATGGGGAATAATGGAATCAACTAGAATCGTAAAATTTCGATGCTCAATGTGATCTTCATTTCGCTGCACATAGGTCCATTGTTTGCTAAGATCTAGTGATTCCTCGATACTGAGCAGTAAGTTTCGGCATGCTGACAGTGAGGGGAGATGCACGTTGTTTAACTGATCATTCACTTTTTCAGCTTTGGATAATGTCGTTTGAACAAAATACAAGGCAATTAAAAGTATGGCGATGAATGCACCAAATCCGGAGAATAACCTTACGGGTATCGTGAATCTTATTTTACTCATTCGGATACAAATTTTGAGCTTCTGCTTTTAATCTTTTGTATTCCTCGTCGTTGCCCAGTGATCGATGAATAAACATCAATGCCTTGTATTGAGCGGCATTTTTTGGGCAATCATTAAATGTGTTTTGAGCAAAAGGGAGTGCTTGTGAGAACAAGTGCAATGCCTCTTCTTGAATTTGAATCAACTGCTCCATCTCTATTTCACCATCAATCTTTTTGATTTTGAATACGCCGATATTGTAATACAAAATAGCCAGATTGTGTAGAGATTCACAGTCTGTTGGGTCCTCCTTTAAAATTTGTTGATACAAACCGATACACTTGTTTGGGAATACAAGACTGGTATCATTTTGTTCCCAGAACTCATAAAATCGTTCTGCTTTTTTCTTTTTAAACTCAATGTGCAATGAATTTACGGATTGTGGATCTTTTAGCTTTTGATTCCATGACTTGAAGTAATCAAAGGCTGCATCTGCGGAAGCATCATTTCCCAATTGAAATCCTCTGGCTTGCAGCAGAGCATCATTGTAATAAGTACTGACAATGTATCGTTGTGCATAGAAGATATTGTCTTTTAATTTTTCGTCAGGATTTAGAAGTAGCGCCTGGTCAAACGCCATCATCGCTTTTTCACGCCACTGGAATTGTTTGTCCTTATTGGGATTTTTTTTGTATTGTTCCTTGAGTAAAAAGCCAAGGGTAAAATGTGGCAATGGATCGCGCCCCTCTTTCTCCATGATTGGTCCCATGCGCTGGATGGCTTGCTCTATATTTTTATCTTTTTCAAATTGAGCAATCACCTGATCTGTCAATGGATGCTGTGCCCAAGAAATCGCAAGTGACAAACATGCTGCAATTACAAGGAGTGCTTGTTTTATTGATTGATTTTCCATTGAATAATTTTTAATCCTGCTTGAATTTGATCGTCATTCATAGACATTTCATCCATCTCATACCTCACACTGCCGTTGATTAATTTAAAATTAATGTGTGCGCCATTGTTCATCGCTCCTTCCCAATTGGATACCAACAATGTCGATTTGTTTTTTAAGATTTTGATGTAGTTGTTCCAGTCTGTTTTCTTGGATTTATCAATGAAAACCAGGTGAACTTGATCAAATTTGCTTTGCAAATTGGCTTCAATAATTTCTATGGGTTGTTTGCCTACAGTTTGATGACCATATTTCAATTGCAGGTGCTCATACACGGCATGGTTTCCGACAACACAAATTTTGAAACTTCCATTTTTCATGTTCGCAGGCCAATTGCTGTTATTCGCAAACTGGAAAAGAAAGTTGGCTTCCATCATGGCGTGGGTATCACTCTCGTCTATTTTCTGAGCAAGAATGCAAGTGGAGAGAAAAATCCCCAGCAAGAACATGGATATTTTTAGAACCCATTTAGCCATGTTCGAATATAGACCCTTGAGCTTAGCCAATGTTTTCACACGTTCACATTGTATGAACCTAGTGTTGTTAATGGAAGTGTGCGCTATTCAAAGAATCTCCGGGCAGCGTATGCTTTTGGAATTTCTACCCCATGCTCAAGGTGTTCAGCTAAAAGCCATGCCATGTAGGGCGCATTAAGCACTCCTTTGGTGCCCATTCCGTTAAAAATGGCTTGCTCAGAATGAACAGGGTGTTTGCCCAAAATTGGCGAGCGGTCATGCACGGTTGGTCTGTGTCCTACATAGGCTCTCGTTACTTCAATTTCACCTGAGAACTTGTCTTGTAAATTTTGAATAAGTTGGCTTACCGTCTCTGGAACGATTTCATTGTCGTGTACATCCCACTCATACGTGGAGCCCATGCGCCAATTGTTTTCTCCTAATGGCAAACAGAAATTTCCGTAGTGATAGACGCGTGATGGGTCTAATTCTTTTTGTTTGAATTCCACCACATGACCTTTATTGGGAATCACTCGGATGGGATTCCAAATTTCTGGCATAGCAGAGAGTCCAGTACACCAGATAATTTGATTGAATGTCTGATCAGCCTGATTGGCGAGGTATGCGGAATCTGAAATTTCGAAATAGGCATTTTTTTGGATAAAATATGCTCGAGTTGCACTCAGAAATTTTTGTACATTAAGCCAACCAGATCCTTCTACTTTTCCCCATCCTTCTGGCGAGTGCCAATGTGGAAATTCTAGATCCTCCTTGTCAATGAGTGGCGACATTTTCTCTGTTAACATTTTCTTTTCCCATAGAATTCTATAATCGGAAGTTGGAAGAATTCTGGCGATATGGATGGGATGATAAAAATGGGAATCAAGAATTTTTTCCTGAGTGGCGTAAAAGGATTGAAGATGCTCGAGATATAAATGAATATCGTTCAATGCGGTTACCCGTTTGAATGATACCGGATTCCAGAGGCCGGCTGCCTTTTGAGAGGATGAAGGAAGGGAGGGGTCATTCACGATCACCACCTCCCAATTTCTTTGAGCCAATGTCAATGCCATTACAGATCCTGCAATGCCTTGACCAATAACAACCGCTTTGGGCATTTATTGAATTACGTTCAAACGACGACCAATTTTTGTAAACGCGGCAATGGCTCTATCAATATGTGCTGGCTCATGAGCTGCAGATAATTGAACTCTGATTCTAGCTTGACCCTTGGCTACAACGGGATAGAAAAATCCAATCACATAAATCCCTTCTTGCAACAAGGCATCCGCAAAGTCTTGTGCCAATTTAGCGTCATACAACATTACAGGAACAATCGCGGAGTCGCCATCTTTGATGTCAAATCCCGCTTCCTTGATACCTGTTTTAAAGCGCTGAATGTTTTGCTCCAATTTGTCTCGTAATGTTGTAGTAGAGGATAATAAATCAAATACTGCAATGGATGCACCAACAATAGATGGTGCTAAGCTATTGGAGAATAAATATGGACGACTGCGTTGTCTGAGAAGCTCAATGATTTCTTTTTTACCTGTTGTAAATCCTCCCATTGCTCCGCCAAGCGCTTTGCCTAAAGTACCGGTGATGATATCGACACGACCTAATACATTTTTTAATTCAACAGTTCCTCTTCCGGTTGCTCCTATGAATCCGGTGGCGTGGCATTCATCCACCATGACCATTGCTCCGTATTGTTGCGCTAAATCACAAATTTTATCCAATTGTGCAACATAACCATCCATGGAAAATACACCGTCAGTAACAATCAATTTAAAACGTGCACCTTCTGCCGCTTTTAATTGAGTTTCTAAATCAGACATATCATTGTTTTTGTATCGGAAACGCTGCGCCTTACACAAGCGCACGCCATCAATAATAGAGGCATGGTTCAACTCATCGCTGATAATCGCATCTTGCTCTCCAAGTAGGGGCTCAAACACACCTCCGTTGGCATCAAATGCGGCCGCATATAAAATAGTATCTTCCGTATGTAAGAACTCGGCAATTTTACTTTCCAAAGTTTTATGAATATCCTGTGTGCCACATATAAAGCGGACACTAGACATACCAAATCCATGGGTGTCAATGGCATCCTTAGCAGCCTGTAAAACCATGGGATGACTGGATAATCCCAAATAGTTGTTGGCGCAGAAGTTCAATACTTCATTGCCTTCTGTAGTTTTTATAACTGCGTCTTGTGGTGTAGTAATTATTCTTTCTTTCTTGAATAAACCTGCTTCTTGAATAGATTTCAATTCGGCTTGCAGATAAGATTGCATTGGATAACTCATGACTATTGCTTTTGGGCAAAAGTAATGAGGAAAAGTTACGAAAAAGGGTAATGGCGATTAAATCATTAGCTTTTCACAAGCTTGCTTGGCAGCCATTTGCTCAGCACTTTTTTTAGAAGGACCTCGCCCAATTCCTTCGACGACATCGTCAACCAGAGCATGAATGGTATACATGCTACCACCTTGATCTTGCCGGTGATCTATTACGGGAAAACTTAAACTGCGTTTGTGTTTTTGGGCCCATTCATGCAATTTACTTTTGTTGTCTATCTCGTCGTGTAAAGTTTCAGTTAATTGATGACGAACAAGAAAATTGAGCACGGTTAAACGAGTAGAGTTGTAACCTTTGTCCAAATAAATTGCTCCAACAAGCGCTTCAAGGGCATTGCCAAGCATACTTTCATGCAAATCTTGTCTACCCAATTCAACTTGTAAGAGTTGTCTAATGCCAATGGATTCACCTATTCTGTTGAGGTTTTCACGTCGCACCACTTTACTTTTCATTTTTGTCATCTCTCCCTCTGTCTTATCCGGGTAGTGATCAAATAAGTAATGCGCAAGTATCGAATCGATGATAGCATCTCCTAAAAACTCCAATCTTTCGTTGCTGTTTTTTATCCCAGGATAAAGCTCTTCAGCGGCGCTGGCATGTCTCAGCGCTTGGTGATAAATAGAAAATTTTCTTGTAGAAATGCGAAAGGCACTTTTCAGAAAACTGAGAAGTGCCTTGTCTTGTGGATTTAATTTTCTAAAACTGAATATCATTCCATTTTTCGGAAAATGGCGGAGGTATTGTGTCCACCAAATCCGAAGGTGTTGCTCATCGCAACATTCACCTTTCTTGCCTGTGCCTGATTGAAAGTAAAATTCAAATTGGCATCCAGATCGGGATCGGGATTAGCAAAATTGATGGTAGGGGGAACGATATCATTTTTAACCGCTAAAATTGTTGCAATGGCTTCTATAGCTCCTGCAGCCCCTAGTAAATGTCCAGTCATGGACTTGGTACTAGAGATATTTAAATTGTATGCATGTTCACCAAAAACAGCTTGAATAGCTTTGGCTTCTTGGATATCACCTAGTGGAGTAGAGGTTCCATGCACATTGATGTAATCAATTTCTGTAGGGTTGATATTAGCATCAGAAAGTGCGGCACGCATTACATTTAATGCACCTAATCCCTCAGGATGTGGGGCTGTAATGTGGTAGGCATCAGCGCTCATTCCTCCGCCGATAACTTCAGCGTATATTTTTGCACCTCTGGCTACAGCATGCTCGTAGGACTCGAGAATAAGACATCCGCCCCCTTCACCCAAGACAAAACCATCACGGGTTTGATCAAATGGGCGAGATGCGGTTGCAAAATTCTCATTGTTTTCTGACAGGGCTTTCAATGCATTGAATCCCCCGACTCCAGCTTCTGTAATTGCCGCTTCGGAACCTCCAGTGACAAATACATCTGCTTTACCTAAACGAATGTAGGTACAAGCATCAATAATTGCATTGTTAGACGAAGCACAAGCTGAAACAGTTGTGTAATTGGGGCCACGGAAGCCGTATTGAATGCTGATATAACCAGACGCGATATCGGCTATCATCTTGGGAATGAAAAAAGGATTGAAACGGGGCGTTCCATCTCCTTTGGCAAACTCAAAACATTCCTGTTGGAACGTATATAATCCGCCAATTCCAGATCCCCAAATGACACCCACTCTATCGCGGTTGATTTTTTCTAGATCTAATCCCGAATCTTGAATCGCCTCTTTCACAACCACCATTGCATAATGCGTGTAAGGATCCATTTTGCGCGCTTCTTTGCGTTCAATATGGTCTTCAACGTTAAAGCCTTTCAGCTCACATGCAAATTTGGTTTTGAATTTTGAGGCGTCAAAACGGGTAATAAGATTAGCCCCGCTAGTTCCAGCTAGCAGGGCATTCCAATACTCGGGTACCGTATTGCCCAGTGGCGTAAGTGCGCCTAGGCCGGTAACAACGACCCTTTTTAGTTCCATAAGGAAAGGGTAATAAGGTTTTTAATTACTTGTTGCTTTCGATGTAATCGATGGCTTGACCAACAGTAACAATCTTTTCAGCTTGGTCA
>JACCDM010607170.1_pt1 | contig 12900 bp, 16 predicted proteins | sample 7445851 | NCBI WGS metagenome assembly JACCDM01 (sample SAMN15323438, study PRJNA562643) | freshwater metagenome | isolation source: river surface water | place: USA:Blue River Watershed | collected 2017-08-16
AAAGTGATTTAGAATTCTATAAAGAAAAGGAAGATGGTGAATTAGAAAATCTAACCGGAGAACAGAGAAGAGAAACCGAAACATTTATTGCTTCAGCGATTGGTACTCAAGAAGACTTCTTATCTACTATTCTTACTACTGGTTATAACTTAGAAGAATTAATTGAATCTAAGCCAACGGCTAGAGGACAAATCCTTACTAAGTTTTTAGGTTTAGAAAGTTTAAAACAAAAAGAAGAAATCTGTAAAGAAATCTATAACGATTGGTCTAGGAAATTAATTAGTAATACTAATAATATTGTACAACTTGAAGCAGATATTGAAGCAAGTAAGAATAGTATTGAAAATTCAAAAGATGAAATTTTCGAACATACTAATCTTTTAGGTGATCACGCAAATAAATTAAAAGAGCTAGAAGATAGAAGAGAATTGATTCTAGGTTTAAGATCAAATGATATTGATCAAGAATTGATTAGAACCAACCCAACATCTCTTCAACGTGAAATTGAAGATTTAAAGACGCAAAAAGAAACTAGCAAACGAAATGCTGAGGCTATTGATGTTAAAGAACCTTCTCAATACTATAGTGAAGACGATCACAAAGTATTGAAGGATAAAATGGGTGATGTTTATTCGTTAATTGTTGCGTTTAAACATACTAAGACAGAGAAAGAAAAACTTGTTAAGCAATTAGAAGAAGGTAAAATTTGTCCAACTTGTAAAAGAGCTTTGGAAGAAGTTGATCACACTGATGAGATTGAAAAATTAAAAAAAGAAATTCAGGAAGCATCTTCTGGCGCCGATGAACAACAAGGCGAACTTGATACTTTAAAAAAGCAATCAGATGGATTCGACGCACTTAAGTCTGAGTTTGATAATTACGAGAGAAACAAACTTAGAAAAGCTCGTTATGAGCTTGAGGCTGATCAAAAGGATTTAGAGATCAATCTTAAACAAGCCAAGTTAGATAACTACGAGAACAACAGAAAGAAGCTAGATGAAAATCAAAAAATAGACGCTGAGTTATTGTCTCTTAGAACTAAACTAGAAACTGTTAATGCTGACATTCGTGTTTCAAACAATACAATTGAAAGAAACAAAATGAATATCACAGCGATGGAAGAAAAGATAAAACTTTCTAACGAATTAATCACGAAGATTAAAGCTGAAGAAGAACTACAAGGGGTGTTCAAGGTTTATTTAATGACTTATGGTAAAAACGGTATTTCAAAAACAATCTTGAAAAACATGATCCCACTTATCAATCAAGAATTAAGTAGATTACTTTCAGATAGCTGCTACTTTAATTTAGAATTAAACATTAATGATAAAAATGAACTAGAGTTTCTAATGATTGATTCTGAAACGAGAGTTGTTAAACCATTAACTTCTGGGTCTGGTTATGAAAGAACAATTTCATCATTAGCATTAAGAAGTGTTCTAACTAAAGTATCTTCATTACCGAAACCAAATATTGTTGTTATGGATGAAGTATTTGGTAAAATTGCTGATGAGAATTTAGATATGGTTGGCGAGTTCTTTAAAAAGATCAAAAACTACTTTGAACATATTTTTGTTATCTCACACAATCCATTGATTAGGAACTGGTCTGATAACATCATTATGGTTAAAAAAGAGGAAAACGTTTCTTCGATTGATTATATTTCAAAAGGAATTAGTTAATCATTTAAATGTTGATATACCATCAATAACCCTTTTTCAAGTACTTCCATGGTTATTTCGCAGTCGACAACAGCATCATGAGCACCTTTTAATTTTGCTTTTAATTGGTTTACCTCATCTGCAAATCCGGCTGCGATATTACCTAGTGCTGCTGATTTATTGTCATTACTGGTTGACTTAAATTGATCATACTTATATTGGTATTTAGCTTTATCTCTAGCTAACATGGCCAATGTAGGGAAGAAAAAATTCCTAAAGAAATCTATACTATCAATTATTTCGTCGGTACTATCTTTAAATGCTTCATGAAATTCTATCCATTTTAAATCAAATGGTGCGTTGTGTGCAATTAAAGTAACGTTATCATAATTTTTTAAAAACGATTCAAATTTTTCAAGAGCCATTCTTTCTTCTTCAAAAGATTCAGAATTTTCTAAATCATAATGGTTGTACTTTAGAATACCTTTTTTGGTACCAAACAACCATTTTTTATATTCGGGACTTTCAGGATCTTCTGGGGCATCTGGTTCATCTTGCATTTGTCCCCTCAAATCGTCGTTTAGTTTAATTTTTATATTAAATCTATCTAATTCAAAAAAACGTAATGTTTCACCATTAATTTGGGTTGCAATAGCGCCAATTTGTGTTAACTGATTAATCGGCTTGTCAGATGGGTTTCTGTCTAATCCTGTGGTTTCAGTGTCAAAAAAAACAAAAGTATGATCAACCCTATCTAGAAACCATCTTAATAGTTTTTGGCTAGGTAGGGAACTAACCATCATTTCACTAATTACGTTTTTAAATTTAAGCATATTCATAAATATTTTACAATATTGTTTTTTTATTGACCACTTTTATCTATATTTGCTTATACAGTTGAAATACTAATTATATGAATCAAAAAGATTTAAGACATTTTGGTCTTTATGCAAAAGATAGAGGAATCTCTTCTCTAGACTTACACAACTTCAATAAAAATATTGAGAGCAGTTTAACACCGTACATTCTTGAGGAAAGATCATTGAATGTGACAGTAATGGATGTATTCAGTAGATTAATGATGGAAAGGATCATCTGGGTGGCAGGTGAGGTAAACGATCACATGTCAACTGTTGTTCAAGCTCAGTTAATGTTCTTGGATAGTTTAGATAATAATGACATTACCATGCACATTGACAGTCCAGGTGGTTCAGTTAAATCTGGTCTATCAATGGTTGATGTTATGGAATACATCACATCTGATATTAGAACAATTAATACTGGAATGGCCGCTTCAATGGGATCTATTCTATTAGGTGCCGGAACGAAAGGTAAAAGAGGATCTCTTAGATTTTCTAGAACCATGTTGCATCAGTCTAGCGGTGGATTTCATGGAAACATTCAAGACGCTAAAATTGATATGATTGAGTGGGAAAAACTTAACAATCTACTTTTCGATTTATTAGGTGGGTATTGTGATAAAGATGGTAAACAAGTAATGCAAGATGCATCGAGAGATTTATGGTTATCTGCTGAAGATGCGTTAGCGTATGGTATTATTGATGAAATTGTGAAAAATAAAAAATAGGTTGAATTATTCATATATATTCTTTTAAAAGGAAGGTTTTTAACTTTCCTTTTTTTTATGTTTTTCATATACTTATTATTAGACCTTGTGGTTGAATCGGAAGTGTCCTTGTGGCATTTGAGTTGGAATTAATACCAGCGAATTCGGGTTCAAATACAAAAAAAATATAAGGAAATGAACAGAAGAATTTCAGTTAACACAACTGGTCTTGCTGTACCACAATCTTTCATTACCAAAGGTAAACAAAGATTAAAACAGCACATTGACACCGTATATCTTAATAACGGTGATGAGTTCGAAATCGAACTTTACAATCCCACACAAAATAAAGTTTTAGCAAAAATCGAGATGAATGGCAATTCCATTGGTAATGGTATTATTCTTCGTCCTGGTGAGCGCGTATTCCTCGAAAGGTACCTTGATGAGGCAAAGAAGTTTTTGTTTGAAACATACGTTGTAAATGGGGATAATGAGGAAGTGCAACAAGCTATTGCAAATAATGGTGATGTGGTTGTTAAATTCTATAATGAAGTGACAACACCAACATACAATGTTAATAGTGGTACTGTAACAATTAATAATCCACTTACATGGTCAACAAATACTGCTGGACCGATTACGTATACAACACATAATACTTTAGGTAACACCTCTTTTACCACATCAAGTACAAGTACCTTTTACAACGCTTCGTTAACTAGTGGAACTGTTAACACAAACTCATTAAGGAGCCTTGAAACTGGTAGAGTAGAAAAGGGATCAAATTCGAATCAATCATTCACATATGATAATTCGTCATTTTATACATTCCCATTTCAGACTAATTGGTGGAAAATTAAACCACAATCAACCAGGCCACTTGTTATAGAGGATTTGGTCGTTTATTGCACAGAGTGTGGTGCAAAACGTAAAAAAGACAACCATAAGTTCTGTCCACACTGCGGAACAAAATACTAACAATAACTAATCACAAGGTCTTACTTGAGGTCGCTTTTGCGACCTCTTTGTATTTATATAAAAAGCTATTATATATGAAAATTAATAAACAAAACATTTTATTGGGTATTATAGTTTGTTTGGCCGCTTATAGCATTTTTCAAGGTCACGGTATCAGAACCGATGTTGCTGGATATAATGCTAAGATAGATTCGATTCAAACTGAAATTGATTCTATACAAGACGTAAACACAGCTTTAACCCAACAAATTTTAACTATCGATAAGGAAATCGATAACATTGATGGTGACATCAATAACGTTAGTAAAAACATAACAATTATTAAAACACAAACACATGAAAAAATTGATTCTGTTAACAATTATAACTTTAGTGACCTTGAAAAGTTTTTCACAGACCGTTACAAAGACCAATATTGATACTTTAGTTCCTTTAAAGGTACCTGTTGCAAAACTGGTAATTAAAGATTTAATAAAAGGTGACGGAGCAATTGAGGAAATCAAGGAATTGAATAAGGTTATCGGTCTTAAGGATGAACAAATAGGTTTGTTTAAACAAAAAGACACACTTAAAGATCAAAAGATATCTAATCTTGAATTGATCATCACCAAAAAAGATCAACAATTTGACTTAGAAAGAGCTAAATCAGAAAGTTTATTAAAAGAACTAAAAGGACAAAGAAGAAAGACCTTTTTATATAAGGTTGGTTCTTTTGTTGGGATAATTGCAACTTCAATACTATTAGTTAAATAAAATGAAAAAATACTTAGATATTAGGAATATTATTATAATACTATTAATTGCAACAACGGCTATTGTAGCAATTAACCCAAAAGGAATAATCCCTAATAGAACTAAGTACCATCAAATAATTGACTCTGTACCTTATCCAGTGCATGATACGATCTTCGTTGATTCACTGGTTGAGGTCGAAGTTGATGTGCCATATGAAGTTCAAATACCATATGCTGTACACGACACCGTACTCATCTCTGTAGATAGTGCAGCAATTCTTAAGAATTACTATGCAAAAGTTGAAACTAAGGATAATTTAACATTACCTAATGGTTTAGGTGTTATTGAATTAAAACAAACCATTAGTGAAAATAAAGTTTTGTCTAGGAGTTTTGATGCAAAAGTTAAACAAAAAGTAGTTAAAGACACGATTTACACCCTAGAGCCCAAAAAAACTCAAATGTACTTTGGGTTTGACGCAAACTTTGATAGGCTCAATGTTGTGAGATTAATGGGTTTAGGCTTTATTTTAAAGGATAAAAACGATAGATTATACAAAGTATCAGCTGGGGTTAATAACACGGTTGTGAACGGTTTAACTGGTGAATTTCAGCCATATGTAGGTGGTGGGGTTTACTGGAAACTAAACCTAAAGAAAAAGAAATAGTTTTATTTCATTTTATCTATCGTTAACTATGAAATCATATATACTCTTTATATACGGGGCATTTGAGGATCACGAAGATTTAGAATTCTTCTGTTTAGAACACTTTACCCAGGTTTCAGAATCCGGGGTCAAATATGTCATAGAAAGCTTAGGAAACTGTATTATTATTTTTGATAGCGATAAGGATAAAGAAACCCTTATAGAAGATTTAAAAAAACTTCTAGATTTAGAACATATTAGATTTTATTTTATTTTTGAAAAGGAGAATGTTTTTTGGGCCGAAATACCCGAAGCACTTAGGGAATTCATATTCAAACCCCAAAATCATTCACATGATGCGTTTAAAGTTTCGATCAGAAAGTTAAACAAAAAATTTGATCTAGATGATATTTTGGAAAAGATACAAGATCAAGGAATGGATAGTTTAACAGAAGATGAAAAAAAATTTCTTGACGAATTTGGTAAATAGGAATATTTTGTTTATTTTAGCTGAACAAACCTTTTACTTTTAACAAATGAAAAAGACCGCTCCAATCGTAAGAACAGAAGAGATCAACTATTACATTAAAGATCTCAAAAAAATTCCAGTGATAACTCATGAGAGAGAAAATGAAATTTTTCTTAAACTCAAGGAAAAGAATTTACCAAAATCGGAGCGACAGAAATTAATCGATGAGGTTGTTAAGGGTAATTTGAGATTTGTAATTTCAATTGCAAAAACATATCAAAACCAAGGTCTTGATGTTTCTGATTTAATTTCAGAAGGGAACATAGGATTAATCAAAGCAATTGAACGTTATGATATCACATCTGGTTTTAAATTTATTTCGTATGCTGTTTGGTGGATTAAACAACAAATACTTTATTCATTAAATGAGTATGCTAGAACAATAAGAATTCCATCAAATGTAATTCAAGAAGCTCAAAGACAGAAAAAAGAAGAAGCATCAAATGAAGATGGTTTTTATCTTGAGTATAGAGAAGTACCGTTAACAGGAATACCAACCACAATTGATTTATTTAGAGAAATAAATGAAGAAGGTGATACGCTACTTGAAATAATTGCAAACCCAAATGCCACATCTCCTGAAGACATGGCTAATAGTGCTGAGGATTTAAAGCATAGAATTAAGTACATGATGTCTTTCTTAGATGAAAGAGAAAGTGCGATTATTGAAGGTTATTTTGGTTTAACGGGTACTGAAAAGAATCTAGACGACCTAGGTGAAGAATTTGGTTGTACTAAAGAAAGAATTAGACAACTAAAAGATAAAGCAATAAAAAAGCTTAGAAATGAAAGCTTTTCTCTCTTAAAATATTTATAAAAATGAAAAAGTTTATTGAATCAAATTTTACTGTTATTGTATTAGCTATCACTTTATTAACATTCTTCAAAGGATGTAGTGATACTAGAGAGATAACTAAAATAAAAAACGAGATTAAAACAATTAAAGATTCGACATATACGAAGAAAGAATTGAATATTGTTTTACAAATCGAAGGGCTTAAGTCTGAAAAAAGAATGATTCAGGCAACCGATAGAAAAATGTTAGATGTTCAACGTCAAACAAAGATTGATGAGGAAATAACAACATTGACAAAAGAGTTGGGTAAATATTAATATGAAAAATTGGATAAACAAAAATTATAAAACGCTAATTATAGCAGCGTTTTTAGTACCTATCATTACCGTGGCGATAGTTTCAATATCACACGTTACAACATGGTACGGTATTTCAAACCCAGTAAGTTGGTCAATATATCTATCTATTGGTATTGAAATAGCTGCATTGTCAGCATTAGCCGCAATATCTGCTGATATGGGCAAAAAGGTTTATTTTCCATTTGCCATTGTTACCTTAGTTCAATTTATTGGAAACATATTTTTTGCTTATTCATATATTGATATTAATTCACAATCATTTAAAGATTGGGTAGATCTTGTTGCACCATTACTAGAGTTTATGGGTGTTGAAGCAACAAATCTTGTTGGTCACAAAAGATTTTTAGCATTATTTGCTGGCGGTATGTTACCAATGATTTCATTATCATTCTTACATATGTTAGTTAAATTTACAGAAGAAGACAGATTGAAAGAAGATGTTAAACCTAGTATTGATAAACAAATACAAGACAATATAATTAATGCTGATCTTGCTGATGAATCTGTAAGGTTGAAATTAACAGAAAGAGATTTAGAGATTTTACAAAGATATTTTGAAAATCCACCTGAACCTAATGATGCTTTGAAGGAGGCGGCAAAAAAGTATACAGAGAAAATGGAAAAAGCAACTCTAGCATCAGACGAACAACCAGAAATTAAAAAAGCATCAACTAAAGAAAAAATAGATGAGGTTCTTAGTGAAATGATGAGATTAGATCAAGAATTAGGTTTATATGATGAACCATTTGATAATCCATTAGTAAAAGAGGAAGAAGTTGAAGCTGTTTTTCCGGCATTATCAGATGAAGAGGTATTAGAAATGAATCAAGATGAATATGAAAGAAAACTTGATATGGAAGATGAAATCGTTTCTACAATAGAACCAACTGAAGAAGAAGAACAAGAGAATTTTTTCACTATAGATCTAAATATGGGAAATAATTTCCAATATACTATTGAGGACAACGAAATTCAGGAGGTTACTGAACCAGAAGAAACTGAGCCAGTACCGTTTGAAACTTTTGAAGAGGTACCAAAATACAATATTGATGATTCAATATCTAGGGAAGAAGAGTTTCAAGAGATTAATAATGATAGTTTTTGGCGAGATCATATCCAGGAAGAAGAGGATGATGACTTAAAAAAAAAATCATAACGACACTTTTTATTACAGAAACGCCTCAGTACATCCCCGATATAATACCAACTTCAACACCAACTGAGACGCCAATACCTAGTCCAACACCGACATTTACCCCAACACCAACGCCTACACCAACATTTACACCTACACCAACAGAAACGGTTACGCCAACATTTTCTGTGACCGAAACCCCAACTGAAACGCCAACAGAGACGTTTACTCCTTCGGCTACACCAAGCGAAACGCCGGATGATTTATATTGGGAAGATGGGATTATAGAGGTACCGGAACCAATAATAAGCAATAAAACATTCCAAAGAAATGTTAGAAATTCTAGGCGCAGAAGTTTTTGATTTAAAGAACTTAAATCACAAAAAAAGAAAATATAATAAAACACAAATCCTTCTTTATGATACTAAAAGAAGGATTGATGATTTTATTAAGATGTTAAAATATCGAAGAGAGGGTAAGTATGAGGATATCCCTCATTTTTGTATCACCAAAACCGGTAAAATCTACAAGTTAATTGAGCCTGATTATATGACCAAAACCTTTGGTGAAAGCTCAATAGACAGGAAACAAATCAAAATAGCTATTGAAAACCTTGGGTGGTTAAATAAGAACACCATAATGGGTACCTATAGTAACTGGATTAACGACATTTTTAGGGGAGAACCACACGTAAGGGGTTGGAGAGGGTATTTCTATTGGGACACCTATTCAAAAGAGCAATTAAACGCATTAGCGGACCTATGTTTTTTACTTTGTGCACATTATGATATACCTTATCAATGTGTTCCTTCTTCTGGTTTCTTTGAGAACGCTAAAAACTTCAATGGAATAGTCAGTAAATCGAATTTCTCCGATATTTATACAGATATAAACCCATCATTTAATTTTAATATATTTGAAGAAAATGTCAAACAAGCAGAACCCAGGATATGATTCTATAAAAAAGATGCTCAATACAATGAGAAATCTTAATGAAAATGTGAAATCAAAGAACATCCTAAAAGAAGAAGATGAAAAATTATTTAACCTAGTTCTTAACGATAATGTGGAGGTAAAAATCCATAGTACAGATCAGGAAGACCTTTCTATATCTGATGAAGAAAAAGCGTCACTTAATCAATTAATACAAAATTTTAAATCACAAGTAAGTGAGTTAGCTAATTTTGAAGAAGGTTTTAACATTTACGTAGATTCAGTTAGGCTTGACGGTACTATTGAAAATGATTTAAGTTTTGTTCTTATCGCTGGTAATGAAAGAGGTTTATATGTAAATGCCAATATGTTAAAAATCGAGGCAGAAACTGTTGAGACAATTAGTAAATTGGAAAAATTCCAACATTCTTTTGAAGATGTTGTAATTGAAATAATGAACAATAGAAAAAATAACTAACGATGGCATTAACAAATGATGATAAAAGAGAGATTGAAAAAATTGTAAAAAAGGAGATTAAAGATTTCCTTGATACAACCAAAGCTCATGACATTGTGGTTAAGATAATTCAAAAAGAATTAGGTACAAAAAAGATAGATGATAAAATCGTTGATCTAGCCACTAAAGTTGTTGTTGAACTATATAAAACTTTATGGACCAGAAACAACTTCTGGGTTAGTGCATTAAAGAACGTTAAGTAATGAAATATATAAAGCCTAATTTTAATAGGGAGTGGTATGAAGCAGCTCGTTATCCTGAATTTGAAGAGATGGGGAGAAAAGGCTGGCTTGAACTTACTAGTCAAAATTTCGCTATTACCAATTACGAAAAGATTAAAGACGTTTTAAACAATGTTAATTTAGATTATGATTCTTTAGAACAAGAAAAGAAAGATAGATTTGAAAGGGATTTCGAAAAAGGTAGAATTGAAATTCCAATTGTTGTAAAGTTTTCTGAGGATGATTATGATTTATTGGGTGGTAATACCAGATTAGCTGGTCTAGTTAAAAACGGAATAAACCCTAAATTATGGGTTATTGATATATCTAAAGATAGAGACGAAATGAATGAAGCTGAAATATTAAAAGGCGGGTTAGCGGATAATAAATCGCTTATTCAATTAGCAAAGAAACATAACGCTAAAAATATTCACCAGATTGATAATTTGGTTAAAGAACTTAAGAAACAACTTGAGGCTGGTATTAAAGTAGAAATGGAACACACTGACAGCGAAGCAAAGGCTAAAGAAATTGCTATGGATCATTTATGGGAAGATCCGCGTTATTATGCAAAATTGAAAAAAATAGAAGCAAAAGAAATGACAGGTGGCGATTCATCTGGTGCTTATAGTGCCCCTGCTTTTGGTCAAGTTATTAAAAAGAAACATATAACTAAGATACATAATATGACCGAACAAGAACAAGAGATTGACGAAGTGACTGATGGTAGTTCTTCTGGTTCATATGATGTTCCTTTATTTGGGGGTACAAAAGGTAGAAAAAACCCTTTAAGTATTGGTGGTCCTGATACCATTTATAAAGGAAGAGCCGTTAAAGATAAAAACTTTCCAAAGTGGGGTGGCCCAGGTGGTAAGTTTGTTAAAATAGCAGATAAATGTAAAAAATTCCCATACTGCAATCAGGGGGATAAAAACGTATTAGAGTTACTTGAATCTCAAGATTTAAATAAAGCAATTCAAGAAAACGCAATCAAATACAATCTACCATTTAAAGAAGTGGAGAGATTGGTAATAAATCAGATTAAACAGATATTTATTTAATATGAAAACCGAAGACTTGAAAAATATTATAAAAGAATCAATTACCAGAGAAATAAAAAAAGCTATTCTGGAGGGGATTTCAGACGAGGTTTATATTATTAAAAATAATCAAGGTGAGCCTATTGAACAGTTTGAGACTGAAGAAGAAGCTCAAAAAGCCTTAGAAACATATAAAAAAGATAATCCAGACCAAGAATTAATAATCGAACCTGGTCAAAAATTATCATTTGAAGAATTAGATAAAATGTCAGAAAAATTAGAAAGCATGGAAAATATGAACGAATCAACACATAAGGGCCATTTTACAATGGAACAAGTATTAAAATTAGCTAAAAAAGCTGGTGATGTAGTACCAGATGCACAAGATGCATTAGAAGAATTATGTGAAATGTATGGTGAGAAAGTTCCAGCAAGTCGTGTTTTTGAAATTTTGGAGGATTATGATATGCCAGAATTAAAATCTAAAATTAAAGTAAAAAAAGCGGAGCCTAAAGAAGATATGTCCATGGACGAAAAACTTTATGGTAACCAAGATAAATTAGATGTTGATGGTGACGGCGAAATTGAAGCTAGCGACTTGGCTAAATTAAGAGCTGGTAAAGAATCAGAAGAAGAGGTTGAAGAAGGTGAAGATTGTATGGAATGTGGTGGTAGTTCAATGGAAGAAGGTGAAACATGTGAAAAATGTGGACAAGAGATTTGTGAGTGTGGTACATTGAAGAACGAAGGTAAATCATCAATTCGTTTAAGTGAATCAGAATTAGTTAACCTTATCAAAAAGATGGTAAGTGAAGCTGTTCCAGGTATGGAAACATATGAGAAATCACACAAAGGAAGTGGTTCACTAAATGATGAAGCATTATCTGATGTTGAACAAAAGATTAAAGATTATTTAAATTTCGATGGTAATGATAATCCAGAATTCCCAAATCAAATTGGAGGGGAAGTAAAAGCAAGAAGAGCAGATGATGAAGAATCTGAAGAAGTTGCTGACCATAGAGGTGGTGGATTAGAAGATTTAATCTATGACGTAGATCCATCAAAAGAAGCACAAGATAGACACGTTAAAGCTTTAACTGGAGACAGTAAAATGGGTAATTCTCATGATGCTGCTAATGTGGTTCCTAGCAAACTAGGGGAAAAAATTATTAAAAAGGTTAAGAGAAAAGATAAAGAAGAGGAAAACATGCCAATGTACAATAAAGATGTACAACCCTCAAGAGAAGTTAAGGAATCTGAACAAGCAGCTCAAAATGTAATCTCTGAAGAAATTCAAAGAATGAAACAAATGGCTTCTTACAATAAGAAAACTCAGTAACTCTCTTTTTTTTCATTTCTTTTATCCTTATATTAAAGGTATATAAGGAATATGAAAAAGGACGAAAGTTATTTAGAATTTATTGCATCTGAAAATTTCCGTAATCAAATAGAAGTTTGGTATAAAGCGTATAATATCATACGAGAGAAAGTCGAATTATTTCATGATTTCGTACTTTCTCTTCATGATACTATAGATGAAACCTATTTGGGCCCAGATGTAATCATAACTGAACAAGAACAAAAAAATCATTTTAATTGGTGTTGGAACAAGGTTATTAAAAACTTTGAAAAAGAATCAATTAAGTTCAGAGAATTAGGTCAACACCGCGATTATCTATGGAATTTCTTCTATGAAGCTTTTTATTTAAACGAAAATTGCACTAACAACAGAATCAAAGAATACTTCACAAAACTGTTTCAATTCGACTACAGAAAAACCAGA
>JACCDM010263780.1_pt1 | contig 12898 bp, 9 predicted proteins | sample 7445851 | NCBI WGS metagenome assembly JACCDM01 (sample SAMN15323438, study PRJNA562643) | freshwater metagenome | isolation source: river surface water | place: USA:Blue River Watershed | collected 2017-08-16
AAACTCCACTTTGCCCTATCGATTCGCAAGAAATTTGGGCGGCTGGCGTGACCTATTTGCGCAGCAAAGTGGCACGCATGGAAGAGTCAAAAGAATCCGGTGGAGACACTTTTTACGACAAAGTATATGACGCAGAGCGTCCTGAGATATTCTACAAAGGTAATCGCTTACGCTCCGTAGGAACCGGTGGAAAGGTGCGTATTCGGAAAGATTCTTTTTGGAATGTACCAGAACCAGAATTGACACTTTTTGTCAATAAGCATGGCGAATTAGCAGGCTACAGCATCGGAAACGATATGAGTTCTAGAGACATAGAGGGCGAAAACCCCTTGTATTTACCGCAGGCCAAAGTCTATGACGCAGCCGCCGGCCTAGGACCTTGCTTATTGGTGACCGAAAAACCTTTGGAACCCACCTCCATCATCTCGATGGAAATCGTCCGAAACGGCGAAAGCGTTTTCCAAGGCGAGACAGAAATATCCCAAATGAAGCGCTCACATGCTGAATTAGTGGATTATTTAACCCGCGAAATGTCCTTTCCATCAGGTGTTTATTTGATGACGGGCACCTGCATCGTCCCTGATCCACCGTTTACCTTGCAATCTGGAGATAGCATCCATATTACAATTGAACCTATTGGTACCCTTATTCAAACTGTTGCCTAATGAATTATTCAGACGCTACTCTACCCGAAATTGACTCAGCCGTTGCCGCCGCTAAAGCCGCATTCCCTATTTATCGCCGCCTTTCGGATGCAGATCGCGCGGCCTTTTTAAAAGCCATCTCACGAGAAATCATGGCAATAGGTGATGAATTAATCCAAAGCGCCTGCGCTGAATCTCATCTTCCTGAGGCTAGAATTACGGGAGAACGAGGTCGAACAACGGGTCAAATCCAAGCCTTCGCAGACTTCATCTCTAATCCAGCATGGAAAAAAGAAATCCACGATCCAGCTCAGCCAGATCGTGCACCCTTACCTAAACCTGATTTATTTCAAACCCAAATCCCCTTAGGTCCTGTGGCTGTTTTCGGAGCAAGTAACTTTCCTCTAGCCTTTTCTGTGGCTGGTGGCGATACGATTTCTGCCCTGGCGGCCGGTTGCCCCGTCGTATTCAAGGCCCATCCAGCACACCCTAAAACAGGAGAATTAGTAGGCTCAGCCATATCCAAGGCGGTTTCATCTTGTGGTTTACCTGTCGGGGTTTTCGCCTTGATTCACGGTTCATCAAACGAAGTAGGATCTCATTTAGTACAGCATCCTGACATAAAAGCAGTAGGTTTCACAGGGTCATTCCGTGGAGGAAAAGCCCTGTATGACCTGGCTGTTCGGAGAACCCATCCCATTCCCGTTTATGCTGAAATGGGCAGCGTGAATCCAGTGGTATTATTATCAAACAAAATAGCCGAAAACCCATCCGCACTAGCCGCTGGCTTGGCTGGTTCAGTTTGCTTAGGAGTAGGACAATTCTGTACGAATCCAGGTTTACTCATCTTGCAAAAGAAAGATGCTGCATTCCTAGATTTGCTGGCGGCGGAATTAGATAAATTACCCTTGGGTACTTTTTTAACGCCAGGAATTGCATCCGCTTACGCCAATGGCGTTTCGAACCTTTCAAAACACGCGAGAAAATTAACCTCACGCGAACTGCCATCCCCAGCCCTATTTGTAGCAGATGCGGCTTCTGTCAACCACGTGATTTTAGAAGAAGTTTTTGGACCTTGTACGGTGGCTATTTTAGTAGAAAATGAAGCAGAAATGCTGACATTTATTGAATCACTGGACGGACAATTAACCGGCACCATTCACGGAACGAAAGCAGAAATTTCAGAAGAATTAGTTGATACCTTATTACAAAAAGTAGGCCGTCTATTATTCAATGGATTCCCAACTGGTGTAGAAGTTTCTGGCGCAATGGTACACGGTGGCCCATTCCCGGCAACAACGGATTCGAGGAGTACGAGTGTGGGGACGCATGCGATATACCGGTTTACGAGGATGGTTTGCTTGCAAAACAGATTATAAAGCATAGAGCACAAAGAATAAAGGTGGAATCCCCTGCGGGGATGATTTCAGAAATTTTTTCTTAGACTAAGCTGCGAAGCAGCCAACATCCTTTAAACATCAAAAAAGCGGCAATTGCCGCTTTTTTGACACCAAATTTGATCTTTGTACTTTGCTCTTTGTACTTTGAATTTTAGAAATTTGAAATTCAAATTTCTAAAATAATATTCTCAAAAGTCAACTCACCCTTCTCATCCAGCTCCATCATCACCGCAGAATCTTTCTGAATCTTGCCAGATAATATCGCCTTAGACAATTCATTTAACACCGCTTTTTGAAGCACACGTTTCATTGGGCGACCTCCATAATTAGGATCATATCCATCTGTTGCGAGTTTGTTCAAAGCCTCTTCGGAGGCTTCTAACGTAATATTTTGTTCGGCTAAACGCTTCTGTACCTCTTTGAATTGGATCGCTAAAATTTTGCGCGCATGTTCTAAGGTCAATGGCTCGAACAATACCACTTCATCAACGCGATTTAAGAATTCAGGACGAACGACTTGTTTCAAGAGTGTCATCACTTCTTCTTTAGTCTCTTCCATCACAATTGCATTGTTCCAGCCTTCCATCTGTGCCATTTTCTCTTGAATCAAATGGCTGCCAATGTTAGACGTCATAATGATAATCGTGTTTTTGAAGTTCGCTGTGCGACCCTTGTTATCCGTTAATCGTCCTTCGTCTAATACTTGTAATAAGATGTTCCAAACGTCCGGATGTGCCTTTTCGATCTCATCTAATAACACGACCGAGTAGGGTTTGCGACGCACGGCTTCCGTTAATTGACCGCCTTCATCGTAGCCCACGTATCCCGGAGGCGCTCCTACTAAGCGACTTACGGCGTGGCGTTCTTGGTATTCGGACATATCGATGCGGATCATCGCATTTTCATCGTTGAATAGGTAGGATGCCAAAGTCTTGGCTAATTCCGTTTTACCCACACCCGTCGTTCCCAAGAAAATAAAGGAACCGATTGGACGTTTAGGATCCTGTAATCCAGCACGAGAACGACGTACCGCATCAGAAACCATTTCGATGGCTTGATCCTGCCCAGCAACGCGTTTGTGCAATTCATCTTCTAAATGCAATAGCTTCTCTACTTCGGTCTGCAACATACGGCTTACAGGAATGCCAGTCCATTTAGCCACTACTTCGGCTACGTTTTCAGCTGTCACTTCCTCCTGTAACATCGAGTTCTCCCCTGCTGACTGCGCCTGCATATCTTTTAATTTTTGTTCCGACTCTACTAAACGGCCGTAGCGAATTTCGGCTACCTTACCATAATCGCCTTGACGCTCGGCTTGTTCTGCTTCAAGTTTTAAGCGATCAATTGTTTCTTTTTCGGCACGAACGGCATCTAGGACGGATTTCTCTGACTGCCATTTGGCCTTCAACGCATCTCTTTTCTCCGATAAATCCGCTAATTCACGGGATAAAATTGTTTCTTTTTCTTTGTTATTCTCTCTGCGAATGGCCTCACGTTCAATCTCCAGCTGCATAATTTTGCGCTGTATGTCATCGATTTCTTCTGGGACGGAGTCGATCTCAAGACGCATTTTGGCAGCTGCTTCATCCATCAAATCGATCGCTTTATCTGGCAAGAAACGATCTGAAATATAGCGGTTCGATAATTCTACCGCCGCGATCACAGCGTCATCTTGAATACGCACGCCGTGGTGCAATTCATATTTATCCTTGATACCGCGAAGAATGGAAATCGCATCGGCCACATCCGGCTCCTCCACTAAAACCGCTTGAAAACGGCGTTCGAGGGCTTTGTCTTTCTCGATGTATTTTTGGTACTCTTTCAAAGTCGTAGCACCAATTGCGTGCAGTTCACCCCGCGCTAAGGCTGGTTTCAACAAGTTCGCCGCATCCATCGCCCCTTCGCCTCCACCACCCGCACCTATTAAGGTGTGGATCTCATCGATGAATAAAACGATTTCTCCGTCAGAGTCCGTTACCTCTTTGATGACCGCCTTCAGACGTTCCTCAAACTCACCTTTGTACTTCGCTCCCGCCACTAAAAGACCCATGTCAAGCGACATCACGATCTTGGATTTCAGGTTTTCGGGAACATCGCCAGAGACGATACGTTGAGCAAGACCTTCCACAATGGCGGTTTTACCTACACCCGGCTCTCCTAACAGAATGGGGTTATTCTTCGTTCTACGCGATAAAATCTGCAGGACACGGCGAATTTCTTCGTCACGTCCAATCACCGGGTCGATTTTTCCGGCTTTGGCTAATTCATTTAAATTCTTACCGTATTTTTCCAAAGACTGGTAAGTACTTTCTGCGTGTGGATCGTTCACTTTTCTATTTCCTCTTAATTCGATGATGGATTTCTTAAAATTTGCACTCGTAATGTTTAGTGACTTCAATAAGTCAGCCACAGCATCCTTAGATTCAATTAATGCGAGAAATAAAATCTCTACGCTGACATATGAATCGCCAAATTCAGCTTTCAAAGCCTCCGCTCTCGTCAAAACCTGTTGCAAGGCATTGCTCGCATAGGGCTGTGCGCCTGAAACTTTCGGATAAGACGAAAGAATGCTTTGTAATTTCTCCTGAATTTGTGGAATAGACACGCCGTTCTTCTTTAAAAGAAAGGCGGATGTTTGGCTATCGTCTTGCAAGATGGCTTGCAAAAGATGCCCCGTTTCAATGGCTTGTTGGCCATTCTGGCTCGCGATTTCCATCGCGTTCTGAATAATAAGTCCAGCTTGTGAAGTGTAATTATTCGGGTTCATATCGGCTAGGTTTTCCCCCTATCCAGCAAATAAAAACCCAATCGATAAAATCGGAAAAAATGGCACTACATTTCACGAAACAAAAAAGAAAAATACGCCAAAATGGCGCATATTAGACGAATTTGGCTTTAATCGCATCTTCAAAATTCTTTAAAGCGATTTGCAGATCGATGATTTCGGTGCCGAATTGAGTGAAATCACAAACTTTTGCTTTCAATTCAATCTTTTCACAAATTGAATGCACTTGCGCCGCTCCTAAAGTTCCTGAATTCCCTTTCAAGGTGTGCAGCTCCGATTGAACGCCTTTGCAGTTTCCGCTTGAATGAGCTGAGATCGCAGCAGAGATTTGTTCTTTAGCCTCCGCAATAAACTCTTCTAACATGCTTTGAACGAAAGCAGGATCCCCTCCTACCGCGTCAGAAAGGGAAGCTAATACTTCTTCATCCACCACAAAATCAGTGTTCACTAAAGCCTCCTCTACCGAGCCATGTCCCTCAGACACCCAGCGCGACACCATCGCAATGATTTGCTGCGCCCGTATTGGTTTGGCTAAATAATCATCCATTCCAGCTGCCAAAAAGCGCTCTCGGTCTTCTTTCATCGCGTAGGCCGTCATCGCCACGATAGGCGGTAAAGAGGCAAGATTTAATACTTTCAGTCGACGAGTAGTCTCCATCCCATCCATTTCTGGCATCTGGATATCCATCAACACTAAATCAAAATTCGAGTCTTTTTGTAACACATTAATTGCTTCTTGGCCACTAGAAGCCATCAATACTTCACAACCCGCTTTCATCAAAATCTGACTTGCCACCTTGCGATTGGTGGCGTTATCATCCACTAGCAAGACGCGTGCGTGAACGGCATGTAAAGTCCCCGCTATTGAAAGATTCTGCTCTTTCTTCGTCTTGGCCGCTAAAGCCGAATCCCCTAACGCTAGTTTAATCCTAAACCAAAACGTACTTCCTTTTCCTTCCTCAGACTCCACCCCGATATCCCCATCCATCATCTTACAGAATTCGCGAGAAATGGCTAATCCTAATCCGGTGCCGCCATAATTCTTGGAAGTAGAATTATCAACTTGTTGGAAGGCATTGAATAGTTTTTGGAGATTAGACGGACTAATACCGATTCCGGTATCCGTTACGCGCACTTCTAGTTCAGTCGAATTGGAAGATACCGAAACAGGCTTCACAGTGATGGAAACGGAGCCATTCTCCGTAAACTTCAATGCATTCGAAGTTAAATTCGATAAGATCTGCAATAAACGCGTCTCATCTGCCTTCACATAAGCAGGCACATTATCGTCTAGAGTGTAAGATACTTTATTCCCTTTTTGGTGAGCTAAAGGGGTAAACAAGGCCATTAATCGATCGAAAACATCTTCTAAAAGTATGTCAGTCGGATGAAGCACCATCTTACCAGCTTCGATCTTCGCGAGATCAAGTATATCATTCAAAATATGCAATAGCGTCTCCGATGATTTACGTATTGTTTGTAAATAATCGCGTTGATCTTCGTCTAATGGCGTATCGCACAATAAGTCTACCATTCCGATGACCCCGTTCATGGGAGTACGGATTTCGTGCGACATATTGGCCAAAAACTGTTCCTTCACCTTAAGCGAGTGCTCCGCTTGCTCTCGGGCTTCTACCAGTTCCGTTTGGTACTTCTTAATATCCGTGATATCTCGGGCGATACCCGATACTTCAGAGATCATACCCTGATCTAAAATGGGATTCAAATAAATCTCTAACCAGCGTACGGTACCGTCTTTTTTCTTCAAACACAATTCAAAGTGTTGCTTCGTACCCCTAAACGCTTGTTTATAATGCTCCTCCATTACTTTGCGTTCCTCGGGAGCCATCATCTTGAATCCCATCGTCTCCGAACTGAAATTCAATTGAGGCGTAATCCCTAGTTCTTGCTCTAACAAGTCCGCATAGTCATGGTTAAAGCTCATCAGCATTAATCGCTTATTCACGGACCACATCAAGTGAGAGGAACTTTCGAATATGGAATTCAAACGCGCGGTTTCTCTAGCCAAAGCCTCTTCTGCCTGCTTCCTAGAGATCGCAATCGCCACTTGCCCTGAAATAAAGTCTAATAATTCTAAATCTCGGTTTTCGTACTTGTTCGCACGCTCATAGGACTTAACCCCAATTATACCAGTCACCCGATCTCCAATACGAAGGGGCACACAAAGCATCACTTTGGGAACCACACCATAGAGGTAAATCTTTTTTTCTGCGGCTAATTGATGGATATCGTCGTCGTGTAAAATGAGTGGTTTGTTCGCCATCAAGGCATATTCTGTTAATCCATTTCCTAAGCGACGCTTTGTAAAATGCACCCGGGAATTAAAGTATTCATCAATGTAATAAGGGAAATAGATATAACTCTTCCCTGGATCGTATTGCGCAATGAAGAAATTCTTCACATCGATCACCTCACCTAATTGCTTGTGAATATTCACAAATAAATCATCCAGATTCGATGAATTAATAGCTACCTGTGAAATGGAAGAGAATAGCTTATTTGCACGCTCAGCCCGAACTTTAGCAGTCGAGTTATGCAAAATACAGCGATATGCCGTAGGGACACCACGCTCGAAACGACAGGTTGCTGAACCTGAAACATATAGACGTCTTCCATCTTTACGTCTAAACACAGCCGTAAATTCTGGAATTTCCTCCCCTTTCGCTAAGGCATCAAATTGAGCTTGCGTCTGATGCGCAAACTCCGGGTGAAGAACGTCCTGAATCTTTAAGTCTTTAGCTTCTTCCTCCGTGTAACCCATGGTTTCCAACCAAGCGCGATTAACGAAAAGGAAACGACCCGTCACACCGGTAATTTGGATCAGGTCGGTGGTATTGTTAATTAAGTCTTGTAATTGGGCATTAGAACGTGATAGGGCTTCCGATACTTTCTTCTTCTCACTGACGTCCTCCCCTATAATGCTGAGGAAATTATCACTGACTACGGTAGAAGCTACTTCTACCCATTTGATGGCCCCTGATTTCGTTTTGTAATTCCGTTCTCTCTCTTCAAAAAGCCCCCCAGTCTGAATGGCTTTATCAAAAGAGGTTCTACGTAGTTCACTTTCGCCATCTGGAACAAGGGAAGTAAAAAAGTCCCGACCATTTAATTCTCCCGGCTTATAGCCTAGTAACTGGTGCGTGTAGGCATTTGCATGCGTGATGGTGCCATCAAGCGCCATAATGATGCCAAAAAGCTTCAGAGAATCTAATGTTTTAATCAGGGCCTGCTTGTCCTCCATGCCTTTAATCGAAAATTTTGCTTAAATGTACAAAAAAGGGCTTAATTTTACTTCTTAAACCCCAGAGACCCGGTGCAAGTAAGAGCAAAAAAGAGTTTAGGACAACATTTTTTAACTGATTTAGACGCGGCAAAGCGCATCGTAGATGGCTTGCAACCCGCTGGTGCTTATACAAAAGTATTGGAGATTGGTCCTGGGATGGGAGTGCTGACCCAGTTTTTGGTCAAAAAAACCGAATACGAAACCTCACTGATCGAAATCGATAAAGAGTCCGTAGACTACCTACGTAAGAACTACCTGGAATTTACAGGGCCGCGCTTAATTGATGGAGACTTCTTGCGTTATCCATTAGAAAATATCTTTGGTGAAGAGAAATTCGCGATAGTAGGCAACTTCCCCTACTTCATTTCTACCCAAATCTTCTTCCGCATTTTGGAATACAAAGACCAATGCATCGAGGTAGTGGGAATGCTCCAAAAAGAAGTGGCGGTTCGCCTAGCGGCAAAACCGGGCAATAAAGATTATGGCATTCTAAGCGTGCTATTACAGGCTTTTTACGATATCGACTACCTATTCAGCCTGGGCCCAGAGGTTTTCTCTCCTCCTCCCAAAGTCAATTCTGGCGTGATTCGTCTAGTACGAAACTGGGAAAAAAAACTGGACTGCGACCCGGCTAAATTTAAGTCATTGGTGAAGATGGCTTTTAATCAACGTCGCAAAACTTTACGTAATGCTCTCAGAGCTTTGCAATTACCGGAACATCCCTTGCTCAGCCAACGTGCTGAACAACTAGGGGTAGCTGAGTTCACTGAATTAACGAATTTATGGAAAGATAATGGCTACCTAGGCGCTTAATCGATCTAATTTTACTAATTTGCGTTGTTAAATTTAAAATCCCTCAAACCATGGAAGTAGTCAACCCACAACACCTTCCGTTTGAACTAACGAAAGAGTTCATAGAGGACATCCGCCTTTTAATCGAAAATCAGGCGAATGAGGAGATTTTATCGAAGCTAGATGAGCTTTTCCCAGCGGATATTACCAGCATATTAATCGAATTAACGACCGAAGAGGCGAAATACCTCGTTCTGTTAATCGATACCAAACTAGCGGCAGAAATCATTTCTACCCTAGATTCAGATGACCGCAAAAAATTCTTAAAGAACTTCACTTCCAAGGAAATTGCCCAATACATCAACGTTATCGACTCCGATGATGCGGTGGATATTCTGAATGAACAACCTGTTAAAGTACGCGAGGAAGTCATCGCCCTGCTAAAAGACCGCGAACAAGCGCGTTTCATCATTGACTTAATGCATTATGATGAAGATTGTGCCGGCGGTTTAATGCAGAAAGAGTTAATCAAGATTAATATATCCCAAACCGTAACGGAATGTGTGGAGGAAATCCGCAAACAGGCGGAAGATGTGGAAAAGGTATATTCCGTTTATGTAATCGATGACGACGGACTTTTGTTAGGCACGGTTTCACTAAAAAAAATCATTCTAGCGAAACGTGGTTCGAAGATCGCCGATGTCTACGATGCAGGTGAAATTGTTTCGGTTCAAACCTATGCTTCCGGCGAAGAAGTAGCCGATTTAATGCAGAAATACGATTTAGAGGCCATCCCAGTCGTCAATATTCAAGGAAGATTATTGGGGCGAATCACCATCGATGACGTGGTCGATTTTATTACGGAATCCGCTCAAGAAGATATTCAGGTGATGGCCGGTATTTCCGAGGACGTGGAAGAAGATGACTCCGTTTGGTTATTAGTACGTTCCCGTCTGCCTTGGTTGATTGGAGGAATGGTGGGTAGTTTTTTAGCCGCTAAAATCATCGACCGTTTCGATGATACTATATCGATCTTACCAGCTATCTCCGCCTTTATTCCATTGATAGGTTCGACTGGAGGAAACGTTGGAATTCAATCTTCCTCCTTGATTGTACAATCCTTAGCAGATAAAAGTGGTTTAGATACCACTTTGTGGAGACGTCTTCAGAAGGTGCTCTTAGTAGCGCTTATCAACGCGTTAATCGCAGCGGTATTCGCTTTCGGATGTTCCTTATTAGTGGATTCTGGCCAAATCATGCTATCCATGACGGTTTCCCTCTCGCTTTTTGCGGTGGTAATGCTCGCTAGTTTAATGGGAACGATTACTCCACTCGTTTTAAATCAATTAAAGATCAATCCAGCGGTAGCGAGTGGTCCATTTATCACGACGACAAACGACATCTTAGGCTATGGGGTCTATTTCTTGATCGTCTACCTACTTTTGTAAAATGATTGCCGTTATACAACGTGTGAGTCAAGCGACGCTGCACATTGATGGTGCATTGCAAGCCACCATTCAAAAAGGTTTTGTCGTGTTACTTGGCATTCATGTGGACGATAAGCCAGAAGATGTAGCTTATTTAGCAGGTAAAATCGCCGGATTACGGATTTTCTCAGATGAAGAGGGGAAAATGAACCTAGACTTACAGGCAGTTCAAGGCGAAATTTTGCTAGTTAGTCAATTCACACTCTATGCGGCTACTCGCAAGGGTAATCGCCCTAGCTTTTTGGAATCTGCCAGACCGGAAATAGCGATTCCATTGTATGAACTACTGATTAAAACCTTATCAGCTAAACTAGGTAAACAAATTCAGACCGGCGTCTTTGGTGCAGATATGCAAATCAATTTAACTAACGATGGACCGGTTACCATCATCATCGACTCTAAAAATCCCTAATTATGACGATTTCACAAGCACAGCAACAGGTAGATGAGTGGATTAAGACCGTAGGGGTCCGCTATTTCAGTGAATTGACGAATATGGCTATGCTAACCGAAGAAGTGGGCGAAGTCGCACGTATTATTGCACGTCGCTATGGTGAACAATCAGAAAAAGAATCAGATAAAAACAAGGACTTAGGAGATGAGATGGCTGATGTGCTATTCGTTTTGATCTGTCTGGCAAACCAAACGGGCATAAACCTAGAAGAGGCTCTGAAACAGAACCTCTTAAAGAAGACGGAACGTGATGCGGACCGCCACAAGAATAATCCTAAATTAGCTTAGCGAACCGGTATTTGACTAGATTCAATTTTCTTGGCAATACCTTTACCCTCTTCTTTAGAAGGAATATAAGGCTTCAAAATCGTGATTTGCTCTAACACCGGATTCATTTGTTGAATAGCTGGATGACGAACATCAAACTCTGCTTCACCAGACACTTTATTGAATTCCTCTACGGAGATATTTTGGCGCTTATTTCGGAAAGAGGCCAAATGCGTTAGCGTACTATCTCCAGCTAATTTACCTCCCTCCCAAGAAACAACAGAGCCACCGTGTGCCCAGCCAAAACCCGAAATGGTAAAGTTTTTCGTATTTAATTTCTCTACTTCTTGCAAGGGAAGGCCTAGATACAAACCAGAGGCCGTTTTCCAATCAGAACTTTCCCCCTGAATACTTACATCGGATATTTTACCATCATGGAAGAAAACATGGGCTTGTTTAGCTGTTCCCGGGAAAAGGATAGCCCCCCTAAGGGTATCATCTCCAGTTACGATGGAAGTATCTAGTATAACAGACTTCGCACCATACTTAGCCACTAGGCCTTTCGCATCAATACACGTTAAAACTTCATTTAAGTTCTCAGTAGGAGCACTCAGTTCTGGGTTAGAACTGCAAGAAGCCAATAAGGCCAAAGAAAGTATAAATACGATTTTTTTCATGGTTACAGAATTACACCTAAAATTACCGAAGCTTCCGGACAGAAGCAAGTTAGAAATATTCCAAATTAGACCCGCAAAATAAATACAAGCTCTTAGCGTTTATCGAATTATGAGTATATTTGTTTTTGACGTTAAAAATTCCGTACCCTATGCTACGAAAAAGTGCTATCCTCCTTACCCTCTTGTTGGCTTTCAGTTCAACAACCCAAGCGCAATTTTGGAAAATTGGTAAGAAAGGAGGAACAGGATTCAAAAGATCGACTTTCAATCCACATACTTCGATTGGTTTTGGAGCAGGTAGCTCGCATTATTATAGCCTAACGGACGAATTAACGATGTTTAATCGCCTAGTAAATGACCAAAGTCGTTTCAACGTGGGCGCTCATCTAACCCGGCACATTAGTAAAAATTTTTCGATTAAAGGGAATTTGAATTATATCCGTTTAGCCGGAAATGATTATACATTTGACAATTCAGCACTACTTCCTAAAACACCCGATTTGCGTTTCCGCTTTAGAAATGACATCGTGGAGTTTGGTCTTTCAGGGCTTTTGGAATTAAATGGTAATCAGCAAAATTACATGAAGCGAAACCGCTTCTCTCCGTATTTATCTGCTGGAATTGCGCTAGTCTCCACGAATCCTGAGCTTTATCAATTGGATACTTTAGGGGGTGCGGGAATACCAGGAGCTTCTTGGAGAAATTATTCCGATATCATTGCTAGTGATTATCCGACGAACCCCATTCGAAACTATACTGAAACGATTCCTTCCATTGGGTTTTCTATTCCCGTAGGAGTTGGATTTCGGTATCGGTTGAATGACTTTATGGATTTTGGATTTGAAGCTAGCCTTAGAACACAGTTAGGCAATCTTTTTTCAGCGCCTAAAAATCAGCCAGCAAAGACGGAATTTACCACCAAACTCTTAATTCCATCTGAATACGCGACAAACTTAGTCGACCACTATTTTGTTACCCAATTTCAGTTAATCTTCCATTTAGATCGAAGCATTGATTGTCCACCTATCAGAAGGTAAAATAAACACACATACTTTGACATTTGAAGAACTCGGGCTCAGCCCACAAATT
>JACCDM011538350.1_pt1 | contig 12893 bp, 9 predicted proteins | sample 7445851 | NCBI WGS metagenome assembly JACCDM01 (sample SAMN15323438, study PRJNA562643) | freshwater metagenome | isolation source: river surface water | place: USA:Blue River Watershed | collected 2017-08-16
CTCGATTGGGTGTGTCTCGCCCTTTGTGCGAAGCGCCTTAAACTCAACTCCGCCAGCTTCTTGGTCATCGATGAAACGCTTTGCAAAAGCTCCGCTTTGGACATCGGCAAGAACCGCCTTCATGTTTTCCTTCACACGTGGATCGATGACACGTGGACCAGAAACATAATCACCAAACTCAGCTGTGTCAGATACTGACCAACGCTGCTTTGCGATTCCACCTTCATACATAAGATCAACAATCAACTTAAGCTCATGCAAGCACTCGAAGTATGCAACCTCAGGCTGGTATCCCGCTTCTGTTAGAACTTCGAAGCCGTACATCACTAGTTGTGAAGCACCACCACATAGAACTGATTGCTCGCCAAATAGATCTGTTTCTGTTTCTTCTGTAAATGTTGTAAGGATTCCGCCCGCGCGAAGTCCACCGATTGCCTTTGCGTATGAAAGTGTCAGTGGCCACGCGTTTCCAGTCGAATCCTGTTCAACTGCAACAATTACTGGAACTCCACGACCTGCTGCATATTCGCGACGCACAAGGTGTCCTGGACCCTTTGGTGCCACCATGCATACATCAACAGATGCTGTTGGCTTGATGTATCCGAAACGGATATTAAATCCATGTCCGAAGAACAATGCATCGCCATCCTTAAGGTTTGGCAGGATTGAATCGGTATAGATGTGGCGCTGCAAGTGATCTGGCGCCAAGATCATGATGACTGTTGACTCCTTAACAGCCTCGGCAACGCTAGTAACACGAAGGCCTTCAGCCTCTGCCTTTGCGCGAGATGGTGAACCATCCTTAAGACCAACTCGAACATCGACTCCGCTATCGCGCAGGTTTAGCGCGTGTGCATGGCCTTGTGAGCCGTAACCGATAATCGCAACTTTGCGACCTTGGATGATTGATAGATCAGCATCCTCTTCGTGATACATCGTTGCTGCCACGGTATTACTCCTCATCGTCCTTTGTTGGTTTTTAGTTTTGGTAATCAGCCTGACCGCTATCAGCGGTAGGAATACTTTGAGTGCTAAGGGTACGGTCTGCCAGCGAGCCGCTGCCACGCTCGATCGCCACTAAGCCTGATTGAGCCAGTTCGCGGATGCCAAAACGCTCCAAAGCGTTAAGTAGGTCACTGATTTTGGCAGCATCCCCCGTAGCTTCAATTGTTACGGATTGCCCATCCTCATCAACAATTGATGCTCCATAGGTTTCGACAACCGCATCGACATCAAAACGGTTCTTCGATGTCGCAGAGATTTTCACCAATAAGAGTTCAGCCTGTACAGAATCGCTGAGCTTGAGCTCTGCAATATGAATGACATTGACTAATTTATCTAACTGGCGAATTACCTGCTCCAATGAGTGGCTTTCAACATTGATCACAATGGTGATTCGTGAAATATCTGGGTTTTCAGTTGGACCCACTGCTAAAGAATCGATGTTGTAGGCACGGCGGGAGAACAAGCCCGCAACACGTGCCAATACGCCAGGAGAGTTTTCAACTAAAACTGAAAGTGTATGAGTACTCATTAGAGCTCCTGTGAATCCCAGTCAGGCGCTATCTCGCGCGCGATTTTAATATCATCATTTGATGTACCAGCAGCAACCATTGGCCACACCATTGCATCTCGGAATACTCGGAAATCAACAACAACTGGTTGATCATTAATCGAATTAGCTTTCTTGATGATTGCATCTACATCTTCTGGACGGTCGCACGTTAAACCCACACATCCCATGGCATCAGCTAGCTTTACAAAATCTGGAATGCGCTTTGATTCTAGACTGGTGTTTGAGTATCGACCCTCGTAGAACAAGGTTTGCCATTGGCGAACCATTCCTAGGGATTCATTGTTGATGATTGCAACCTTGATTGGAATATTGTTAAGGGCGCATGTAACTAACTCTTGGTTGGTCATTTGGAAGCAACCATCACCATCGATAGCCCATACCGTTGCATCAGGAGCACCAACCTTGGCTCCCATGGCTGCAGGAACTGCGTATCCCATTGTGCCGAGACCACCAGAGTTCAACCAGGTCCGTGGATTTTCATACTTTACAAATTGGGCTGCCCACATTTGATGCTGCCCAACACCTGCAACGTAAATTCCTTCAGGCCCAGTCAAAGCACTAATTCTTTCAATCACATATTGAGGTGACAGCGATCCATCTTTTGGTGTGTCATAACCGAGTGGATAGGTGGCGCGTAGCTTGTTCATTGCTGCAAGCCATGGGGCAAGATCTGCACGGCCCTTTGCAAACTCTGCTTTTACTGCAGGAATCAAGGCGGAAATAGTGTGCTTGAGATCGCCAACAACAGGAACATCTGCGAAACGATTCTTACCGATTTCGGCTGGGTCGATATCTGCATGAATTACCTTTGCACTAACGGCAAATGTTGAGAGCTTTCCAGTAACACGGTCATCAAAACGCGCACCCAATGTAATCAGGAGGTCGGCCTTTTGTAACGCAGTAACAGCACCAACAGTTCCATGCATGCCAGGCATACCAAAGTGTTGAGGATGGCTATCAGGAAAAGAACCGAGCGCCATCAAAGTTGTGACAACCGGTGCTCCAACTAATTCAGCAAGCTGCATTAGCTCCTTTGAAGCATTTGATTTGATGACTCCGCCACCAACGTAGAAAACTGGCTTCGAAGATTGAGCGATCAATGCCGCGGCATCCTTAATAGCTTGATTCTCTGGCTCAATTTGCGGATGGTAGCCAGGCAGTGACAAATCCTTAGGCCATACAAACTCTGTCTCTTTTTGCAGAGCATCTTTTGCAATATCTACAAGAACCGGACCTGGACGTCCAGACCCTGCGATGTAAAAAGCTTCAGCGATTGCGCGAGGAATATCTTGTGGATCGGTAATTAAGTAATTGTGCTTTGTAAATGGCATCGTAATTCCACGGATATCTGCCTCTTGGAAGGCATCTGTTCCGATTGCAGCTGAGGGAACTTGTCCAGTGATGGCTACCATCGGAACGGAATCCATCGCTGCATCTGCAAGAGGCGTAACTAGATTTGTAGCTCCTGGCCCCGATGTTGCAATGCAGACGCCAACGCGACCAGTAACTTGGGCGTAGCCAGTGGCAGCGTGCCCTGCCCCTTGTTCGTGACGAACCAAGATGTGTCGAATACTGCTGTCAAAGATTGGATCGTAGGCAGGAAGAATCGCACCACCCGGAATTCCAAACATCACATCGACGCCGGCAGACTCCAAAGATTGCACGAGTGAACTAGCTCCACTCATCTTCTTGCTCATATCCATCTCCCTTCGCTCAATAAGCTTTGTGGCCAATCATTTCTAGCTGTGAAATGAAAAAACCCTCAGATAACTGAGGGTGGCGCATGATCAGAAACCGATCACGCGCCTTTAAATCACCACCACAAATGTTGTGCTCATGGGCTTATTCTCCAATGAAGCAGGCGTGCGCGTCAAGGGTTGAGATGGAGATCTCACATTTTGGGAAAAAAGCTTGTGGGCAAATCCCTTAGCTGCAGACCGCGCCTTTTGAAGCCGAGCCCACCAGCTTTGAGTACTTGGCCAGAACTCCCGTTGAGTACTTGTGTGACAGTGGAGTCCAGCCAACTTTTCGTGCTTCCAACTCTGCCGGATCTACCAAAAGATCAAGTGTGCGATTGGTGATATCGATTCGAACCATATCGCCATCTTTGATAAATGCGATCGGCCCCCCATCTACCGCTTCGGGTGCAACGTGACCTACGCATAATCCCGTTGATCCGCCGGAAAAACGTCCATCTGTTAAGAGCAGAGTAGATTTTCCAAGACCTGCTCCTTTAATGGCACCGGTAATCATCAACATTTCACGCATTCCAGGTCCACCCTTTGGACCTTCGTAACGAATCACAACTACATCACCAGCTTGGATTGTTCCATTTTCAAGTGCATCCATCGCGGCTTGTTCGCGTTCAAAGACACGCGCTGGTCCTTCAAAGTTTTCGATTCCAATGCCTGCGGTCTTACACACAGCACCTTCAGTTGCAAGAGTTCCACCAAGAATTGTGATTCCAACATCTGTCGACATCGGTGATGAAACCGCTTTTAAGATCTGTCCATCTGGATCTGGTGGTGCAATCTCTTTGAGATTTTCCGCCATTGTCTTACCGGTTACCGTTAAAACATCACCATGCAAAAGTCCTGCATCGAGCAAGCCCTTAAGAACAACTGGAATTCCACCGACCTTGTCGACATCGCTCATGACAAACTTTCCAAATGGCTTTAAGTCTCCAAGCAATGGGACTTTGGAACCAATGCGATGGAAATCATCAAGTGAAAGATCAACGTTGGCCTCGTTGGCAATTGCTAGAAGGTGAAGAACCGCATTTGTTGATCCACCTAGAGCCATCAAAATTGTTATTGCATTTTCAAAGGCAGGCTTGGTCAAAATGTCTCGAGTAGTGATTCCTTGACGAATGAGCTCTACAACCGCCGCACCTGAAGCGATTGCGTAAGTATCACGTCGGCGATCTACGGCTGGAGGCGCAGCTGATCCTGGCAGGGATAATCCAATTGCTTCACCAATACTTGCCATTGTGTTTGCGGTGTACATACCGCCGCATGCGCCTTCACCTGGACAAATTGCACGTTCGATTTGATCCACACGATCTTGCGTAATTAAACCTCGAGCACATGCACCAACCGCTTCAAATGCATCAATAATGGTGACATCTTTTCCATCAACCTGTCCTGGCAATGTAGAGCCTGCATAGACGAAAACACTTGCAACATCGATACGTGCTGCAGCCATCATCATTCCGGGCAAAGACTTATCGCAACCTGCAAAGGTAACCATTCCATCGAGACGCTCTGCCTGCATTACGCATTCAACAGAGTCGGCAATTACTTCGCGAGAGACTAGAGAAAAGTGCATTCCTTCGTGGCCCATAGAAATTCCATCAGAAACGGAAATAGTTCCGAACTGCATTGGGAATCCACCGGCATCAATAACGCCTTGCTTTGATGCCTTCGCTAAACGATCCAAGGAGAGATTGCAAGGTGTGATCTCATTCCATGATGATGCAATTCCAATTTGAGGCTTAACCCAATCTTCATCGCCCATTCCAACTGCGCGTAACATTCCACGGGCTGGCGCTCTTTCAAGTCCATCTGTTACGACTCCAGAGCGGGGTTTCATCGTTGCCATGAGAGAATGTTACCTCTTGATATCAAAGCAGTTAATCTGAATTGGAGCTTTCGCGTGTCTCAAACCACCAAAATTGAAGGTCTTGACCCAACGAGATGGCGAACCTTGTTCGTTGTCGCTATTTCACAGTTAATGATCGTCCTGGATAGCTCCATCATGAATATCGCTATCCCAAGCGCAAAGGTAGATCTCGGAATCTCAGATGCTAATCAGCAATGGGTAATTACTGCATACACCTTGGCCTTTGGTTCAATGCTTTTACTAGGTGGTCGAATTGGCGATTACATGGGTCGAAAAAAGATCTTTTTAATTGGCTTGCTGGGTTTTGCGGCAGCTTCAGCACTTGGCGGCGTTGCATCAACACAGGGAATGCTTTTTGCATCTCGCGCACTCCAGGGAGTCTTCGGTGCACTACTAGCACCAGCTGCCCTAGCAATAATTTCCGTAACATTCACTGTTCCTAAGGAACGTGCAAAGGCCTTTGGAGTAATCGGTGCAATTTCAGGTGGAGGCGCAGCGATCGGCCTCATCCTTGGTGGAACCCTTACTGAATTCTTCTCATGGCGTTGGTGCTTAGGGGTAAATACACCTATCGCAATCTTCGCAGCTGTTCTTGCCATTAAGTTTGTAAAAGAATCGAAGGCTCAGGGCGATAACACATATGACATTCCAGGTGTTGTAACTGCAACTGCTGGCTTGTTCTCGCTTACTTATGGTTTCAACGAAGCAGCAACTAAGGGTTGGACAGATTCACTAACAATCTCATTCTTGGTAGCCGCTGTTGTTCTTCTAGTTATTTTCGTGGCAATCGAAATGCGCGTTAAGAACCCATTGATGCCACTTCGCGTCGTTACTGAACGCAACCGAGGGGGTTCATACCTTGGTTCACTTGTCGTGGGAGCAGGTTTGTTCTCAATGTTTCTGTTCTTAGGTTTATATCTTCAGGTAATTCTGGGTTACAGCCCTCTGAAGTCAGGATTTGCATTCCTTCCATTTACAGCTGGAATTATTGTCTTTGCGGGAATTGCATCAACCTTGCTTCCTAAGGTCGGACCTAAACCTTTGATGGTTCCGGGATTATTAGCAGCAAGCCTTGGTTTGCTCATGATGACTCGTATTACCCCTGAAACCTCATATACGACACATGTTTTGCCATCTCTATTGATCATGTCCAGCGGAATGGCTTTGGTGTTTATTCCGTTGACTTCAACTTCTCTCCATGCGGTCTCAAACCATGACACAGGAGTTGCAAGCGCGATGGTTAATACCAGCCAGCAGATTGGCGGCTCTCTTGGAACCGCTCTTCTCAATACCGTTGCAGCAACAGCTACGACAACATTTGCTGCTGCAAATACTCAACTAGGTGAGAAGGTAATGCCATTTGCGATGACTCACGGCTTTACCGTTGCATTTAAGTTCAGCGCAGCGTTGCTCTTTGTTGGAGCGTTCGTTTTGTTCTTCTTTATCAACATTGGTAAAGAGTCACTTGTCGAAAGTGAAGGCGCAGGCTTTCACTAATTAATTACAAATAATTAATTAGCTTGACCAAGGTGGCCAAGTAGAAGCTCTCGTACGCGAGCAGCATCTGCTTGGCCCTTTGTCTCTTTCATGACCGCACCTATTAAAGCTCCAGCTGCAGGTAAATGTCCGTTGCGAACCTTCTCTGCAGTTTCTGCTTGATCAGCACAAACCTTCTCAATTGCGGCCATCAGTGCGCCGTCATCATTAACAACCTTGATGCCACGCTTTGCGACGACTTCAGAAGGTTTGCCTTCGCCTTCAATAACACCTTCGACAACTTGGCGAGCAAGTTTGTCAGTCAACTCTCCTGCGTTAACAAGTGCCACAATATCTGCAACATCTTGCGGAGTAATTGCTAGATCTGCAATCGCAACATCTTTGTCATTTGCAATACGTGAGATCTCGCCAAGCCACCAGCTGCGAGCCTTAGATGGATCTGAGCCAAGAAGCACTGTTGCTTCAACAGTGTCTAGAACATCTGCGTTAATCATCGCAGCCATTTCCTTTTCAGGAACAGCCCATGCTTCTTGCAAGCGCTTACGGCGAATCGATGGGCGTTCTGGCAAAGTTGCACGTAGCTCTTCGATCCATGCAGCATCAGGTGCAACTGGCACTAGATCTGGCTCTGGGAAATAACGGTAATCCTCAGCCTGTTCTTTTGAGCGACCTGAACGAGTAAGTCCTGTGTCCTCTTGGAAGTGACGAGTTTCCTGTACTACTCGCCCACCAGCGTTTAGTAATTCTGCATGGCGAATCATCTCGCCACGAATCGCGCGCTCAACAGAGCGCAAAGAGTTCACATTCTTAGTCTCACTGCGGGTGCCAAGTTTTTCTGCACCAATTAGTCGCAAAGAAACATTTGCATCGCATCGCAAGGATCCTTGCTCCATCTTCACATCGCTTACTCCAAGTGCGCGCAAGATGTCTCGGAGTTCGGCAACATAAGCCTTTGCTACCTCTGGTGCGTACTTGCCTGTGCCTGGAACAATCTTGGTCACGATTTCAACTAGAGGAATTCCGGCACGGTTGTAGTCAAGCAATGAGTATTCAGCGCCATGGATACGCCCAGTTGCACCACCCACGTGCAATGACTTACCTGTGTCCTCTTCCATGTGAACGCGTTCAACCTCTACACGGAATTTTTTGGGACCTTCATCGGTTTCGATTTCAACATCAACATACCCATCAACACAGATTGGCTCGTCATATTGCGAAATCTGGAAGTTCTTTGGCATATCTGGATAGAAGTAATTCTTGCGAGCAAATCGTGAAAATGGTGCGATCGAGCAGTTAAGCGCCAAACCGATTTTGATCGTTGACTCAATTGCCTTTTCATTTACAACAGGGAGCGCTCCAGGTAAAGCCAAGCAAACAGGGCAAGTTTGAGTGTTTGGTTCTGCACCGAAAACAGTGCTGCAACCACAAAACATCTTTGAGTTGGTGTTGAGCTCTACGTGTACTTCAAGACCTAAAACCGGTTCGTACTTAGCTACTACATCATCATATGAAATCGTCATCGCGCACCTCCTAGAACTGGAGCCTTATCCAGTAATGGCGCACCCCATTTGGTAAGTAGTGCCGCTTCTAGAGCTGCACCTACTGAGTACATGCGCTCATCCTTCATCACAGGTGACATGATTTGGAAACCAACTGGCAAGCCATCCTCATCTGCCAAGCCAGATGGAAGTGACATTCCGCCGATTCCAGCCATGTTAACCGGAATCGTTGCGATGTCATTGAGGTACATAGCAAGTGGATCGTTTGCCTTTTCACCAATCTTGAACGCTGTAGTTGGGCAAGTTGGAGAAACCAATACATCAGCTTTCTCGAAAGCGTTTGTGAAATCTTGAGTGATAAGCGTACGAACCTTTTGCGCACTGCCGTAATAAGCATCGTAGTAACCAGATGACAAAGCGTAGGTTCCCAAAATAATGCGGCGCTTAACCTCTTTACCGAAACCAATTTCTCGGGTCAGATTCATGACAGATTCGGCTGAAGCTCCATCAACATCGCCAACGCGCAATCCGTAACGCATCGCATCAAAACGTGCAAGGTTAGATGAACACTCAGAAGGTGCGATCAAGTAATAGGCAGCTAGTGCGTATTCAAAGTTAGGCGCAGAAACTTCAACAATCTCGGCACCAGCCTTTGCCAATAGCTCAAGTGATTCTTCAAAGCGGGCGCGAACTCCTGGCTGATATCCATCGCCATTGAGCTCCTTCACGACTCCGATCTTCATTCCCTTTACATCACCAGATTTTGCAGCGGCAACTACTTGAGGAACTGGAGCGTTGATACTTGTTGCATCCTTAGGATCATGTCCAGCGATAGCTTCGTGCAGTAACGCTGTATCCAAAACTGTACGTGCGCATGGGCCAGCTTGATCCAAAGAAGATGAGAAAGCGACCAAACCAAAACGTGAAACGCCACCATAGGTTGGCTTCACTCCCACCGTTCCAGTAACCGCTGCAGGTTGGCGGATAGAGCCACCGGTATCTGTTCCAATTGCTAGTGGAGCTTCAAAGGCAGCAAGTGCTGCAGATGAGCCACCGCCAGAACCGCCAGGGATACGTGTTAAATCCCAGGGGTTATGCGTTGGGCCGTATGCAGAGTTTTCAGTAGAAGATCCCATTGCAAACTCATCCATATTGGTCTTACCCAAAATAACAACATCATTTTTCTTGAGATTTGCTACAACTGTTGAGTCATACGGTGGACGCCAGCCTTGAAGGATCTTAGATCCACAAGTAGTTGGAACGCCCTTTTGCGCCATGACATCTTTCAGTGCAAGTGGAACTCCTGCAAGTGGCGACAACTTTTCACCCTTTGCGCGCTTTGCATCAATTGCAGCGGCTTGGGCCAATGCACCTTCGGTATCTACATATAGGAATGCGTGAACATCAGTATCCACCGCTGCGATTCGATCAAGATGTGCTTGCGTTAATGCAACTGATGTAATTTCTCCTGCAGCTAGTTTTGCTGCCATCTCGGATGCAGAGTTACGAATCATTCTTCACCCAAAATCTGAGGAACGCGGAAACGTTGCTCTTCTTGTGCTGGTGCTCCTGAAAGTGCTTCTTCAGGGGTAAGACTTGGTACTACTACATCTGCACGGAATACATTTCTCAAAGGCAGTGGGTGTGAAGTTGGCTCGACATTGGCACCGGCGACTTCCTGCACGCGTGCTACAGCATCCAAAATAACGGTGAACTCATTAGAGAGATTGATTAACTCTTCTTCGCTCATTTCGATGCGGGCTAGGCCTGCAAGTTTGGCGACATCATCGCGTGAAAGACTGCTCATGTGGGCAGTCTAATTAAATCCACGCCTAACTGCGAATTTGCCCATTTCCGGTAACAATCCAAGTTGTAGTCGTCATCGCCTCTAGCCCCATAGGTCCACGAGCATGGAGCTTTTGGTTTGAGATTCCGATTTCAGCCCCAAAACCCATCTGCTCGCCATCCGTAAATCTGGTGGATGTATTGACCATGACCGCTGCGCAATCTGCCAAAGCAATGAACCGCTTCACGACATCTTTATTCTCGGAAATAATCGCTTCTGTGTGTTGCGTTCCGTATTTAGCGATGTGCGCACTGGCTGTATCGACTGAATCAACGATCGCCACATTCATTTCAAGAGTTCCGTATTCAGTACAGAAATTCTCATCGGTTGCTTGAGTTGCTGGGATCCCAGCCGCCTTGGCAATTTCCAAAGTTGCGCCATCGCAATGAAGAATTACTCCCGCTTCATGTAGTGCCTTCAAAGCAGTAGGCATGAACTCTTCAGCAACAGCAGAGTGAACCAATAAAGTTTCGGCCGCGTTGCAGACACTTGGTCGCTGAACCTTGGAATTCAAAATGATCGGGACCGCTTTGCTTAAATCAGCAAACTCATCGATGTAGACGTGGCAAACACCTGCGCCTGTTTCGATTGTTGGAACTGATGACTCATCAACAACCATTCGAATGAGTGCAGCACTTCCGCGAGGAATCACAAGATCAACTTTTCCGCGAGCATTGAGTAGAGCCTTCACAGTTTCGCGATCTTCCGAAGGTACTAACTGAATTACATCAGGTGAAATCGAAGTCATTGCCAATGCATCGCGCATTACGCGAACTAAAACTTCATTGCTATGAGCAGCACTTGATGAGCCGCGAAGTAATGCAGCATTTCCAGACATCAACAAAATTACCGCGGCATCGACCGTTACATTGGGGCGGGCCTCGTAAACCATTCCGATGACTCCAAATGGAACAGTAATTTGTTCAAGCTCAATCCCGTTGGGCAGAGTTGATTTGCGCAAAGTATTTCCAAGCGGATCTGGAAGCTGACTAACTTGTCGCGCTCCCCCAGCAATCGCCTTAACTCGATCAGGGGTGAGTAAAAGTCGGTCAAGAAGTGATGAGTTCAAAGCTGATGCTCGGCCTGCTTCCATATCCTTTTCATTGGCTGCGAGAATTTCTGCACTTCTGGCTTCAATCGCATCGGCAATCACATTCAATGCAGATTTGCGCTGCTCACCCGTCGAGGCGCTCAAGGTTCTTCCGGCAGCGCGCGCAGAGTCTGCAAGCTCCGAAATAAGTACCTTGGCATCCATAGGTTCAAGCCTATCGGGAGTTACCCTGTTGCTGTGTTCACATTAATCCGCAGAGTCGCAATCGTTATCGTCATTCTTTACGCAGCACTATTTGGCCTAACAAAGGTTATTCATTACCCCGAGCCCATTGCAGCGATACGACTTGGACTAGCTCCGGCATCAAAGACCCCGGACTTAATGCCGGCACACATCATCAGCTCCAAGCCCGGAACTCCTTGGTCTGTTGGAACCGCTGAAGAGATAACAACTGTAACCTGGAACGGAAAATCAGTTCCTTTCGAACAATTTTTGGATGAAACCGATACCAACGCATTTCTTGTGATCCGTAAGGGAAAAATTACTTACGAGAAATATCTCAACGGCAAAACCGCATCTACCGTCCTTCCCTCGTACTCGGTTGCAAAGACAATGACATCTCTTGTTATTGGCCAGCTCATCGATGAAGGAACAATTAAGGAGAGCGACACCTTTGTAAGCGTTCTTCCTGAATTCACAGCGGGAACCTCATTCGACAAGGTGACGATCAAAGATTTGCTAGATATGAACTCTGGCATCGGAGTTTCTGATAACTATCCAACCGGTCCATCTGGTTGGGGCGTTGCTATAGCTCAGATGTATGCATCTACCGATGTCAATTGGTTTTTAAAGAACAATCGCAAAATGAGTGAAGAGCCAGGAACCTTCCCTGAGTATCGATCAGTAAATACCCAAATGCTTGGCTTGATAATCCAGAAAGTTACTGGGCAAAAGTTAGCCGATGCATTCAGTGAGCGAGTCTGGCAAAAAGTCGGCGCTGATTTTGATGCGACCTGGAATGTTGACAGGGTTGGTGGACATGAGAAAGCTTTCTGTTGCTTTAACGCAACCGCTCGAGATTATGCACGTGTAGGTCAAGCTTTAATGAGTGGTGATCCAAAGATCGCAAGCACATCGTGGAAAGCGCGACTTTCAACCCCTGCGGTTAAGCTGGATTACGGCTGGGGTTATGGCGCTCAAATGTGGCATCCATACACAGGAATCAATTTGATGCTTGGACTCCATGGTCAATACATCTACCAGGATGCACTCCATGACACGGTGATTGTGAAACTCTCTGACATGCCGACAAGTGCTGATGGAATCAGCGTGAAGGTTGCTGCTGTTTTGAAGGAAATAGCAGAAAAGAATTAATCAGAGAAGAACTAGATCGTCGCGATGAACTAATTCGCGCTCGTACTCAGCGCCAAGTGCTGCAGCAAGTTCCTTGGTAGATCTTCCGAGCATTTGTGGCAAATCCTCTGAGTCAAAAGCAACTAAACCACGTGCAATTACCGCTCCATCAGGGCCAACTAGCTCGACAGCATCACCTGCGATGAATTCGCCTTCAACCGCGGTTACTCCTGCTGGTAGCAATGAAACGCCACGTTCAAGAATTGCAGTTACTGCACCGGCATCCAAGATCAACTTCCCATGTGACTTTGTTGCATGTGCCCGCCACAGTAGACGCGAAGTTGTTTTACTTGCTTGAGCATGGAAATGGGTTCCGAACTTTTCTCCAGCAAGAGACTTGTCTGAATCTTCTAATGATGTCAGCAACATCGGAATACCTGCAGATGTCGC
>JACCDM011856106.1_pt1 | contig 12891 bp, 12 predicted proteins | sample 7445851 | NCBI WGS metagenome assembly JACCDM01 (sample SAMN15323438, study PRJNA562643) | freshwater metagenome | isolation source: river surface water | place: USA:Blue River Watershed | collected 2017-08-16
ACATAAATACAGCAGCACACAAGCTAAGGCTGATCATTTTTGTTGAAACTATTGATTTGTGTGATTTTGTCTTCATGAGATTTTTTCGATTATTCGTAATTTTGCACTTCGTGAACGTGGATTTGCTCGTTGCTCGTCTTCTGTTGGAATGAGCGGCTTCTTCGTAATTTTGTTGATGAGTTCGTCTTCTGCTGCTTTGTTGGCCATTTGCTTGACGATGCGATCTTCAAGACTGTGGAATGAAATGATTGCTAACCGGCCGCCTGGCGCAAGAGCGATAATGGCTTTTTTGACGAGGTCCTTGAGGGCACCAAGTTCGTCATTCACCGCAATGCGCAATGCTTGAAAAGTTCGTGTTGCAAAGTGCAGGCGACTTTTCGTATAAAATACCGGCACTGATGCTCTGATGATGTCTACGAGCTCGAAGGTGGTTTTGATTTCCTTCACTTCGCGCTTTTCGACAATGTTCTTTGCAATGCGACGTGCGAAACGTTCTTCACCATAGGCGTAGATAACGTCGGCAATTGCTGCTTCTTCCCAACCGTTCACGAGGTCAAATGCAGAAAATCGTGAATGTTCACCAGGAGCTTCTGCAAAGGTCATAACGAGCGGTTCATCCTTAAAGAAGCTAAAGCCTCGTCCTGATTCATCGTACTGATTTGAGCTAATGCCCAAGTCAGCGAGAATTGCATCTGCTTTTGCGAAACCTGCCGTCGCAAGGTGTTTGTCGATGTCACGGAATGAACCATGACACAAGGTAAACGCTACGCCCGTAGCCTGTAAACGCTGCTGTGCTCGCTCGAGTGCTTTTGCATCCAAATCGATACCCACAAGGTGAACATCGTTTGAAAAGCGTTCTGCGATAGCTGTGCTGTGACCGCCGCCATTCAGCGTACAGTCAACCACAACAGCTTTGCGACCTTCTGACTTTGCGCGCTCAATAGCCGCAGGAAGATTCAGAGCATCTATTGATTCATGTAAAAGAACGGTTACGTGTGACATATGTTTTATTGAATGAAAATCTGATTACGTACTGAATTCGGTATGAAATGCGTCACCGGATTAGAGAACGCCAATGGTGCCCAAACGCTCGGCCAACTGATCGGCCTGCTTTTCGACAACCCCCTTATACTCGAGCCACGCTTTCTCGTTCCAGATCTCAATGCGGTCCTGAACGCCAATGATGGCTGCTTTGGCTTTCAGGCTTGCACGCGCCTTGAGGAAATCTGGAACGAGAACACGTCCGATCGAGTCTACTTCAACCTCTACGGCCCCACCAAACATGTAGCGGTTAAAGCTGCGCGTATCCGACTGTAACATCGAATTGGACGCAAGCTTCTCAGAGATGGCAGCCCATGCAGCGAGTGTAAAACCGAACAAACATCCATCGAGACCAGGAGTAAGGACGATTTTCTTACCAAGTTCCTTTCGAAACTTCGCCGGCAATGAAAGTCGGTTCTTGTCGTCAATGGTATGGATGTACTCGCCGATGAACATACTCGTTTATTGTGTGCGGTGGTCGAACACCGTTGGCACTTTATTCGAGACCTTCTTCACAAGAAGCTTTTCTCGGGTTGGCATGTTCTCAAAGATCCATGTGGTAAGGGTGTATGAGAAACTCGACCCTGCTACACAATAGGTTCGCTTCACAATGTTAAATTGGGCGCTCTTGTTGTGTTTCATAATCGAAGTATATCCCACTCCTTCCCACTTGCCTACTATTTTATAACACTTCGTCCCACCACGCCACACACTTATCCACACTGTAAAATCGCGTAATACAAAAGCCGCCTGCAAACATGTTGCGAGGCGGCTGGTAACTGGTTGTGCGGCTCGAGACTACTTCTTTTTCTTGAGGTCTTCCCGAGCACGGTTCAAATAACTTTCTTCGAGACCAAGGCCTGGTACAATTGACAGCGCATCATACATTTTCAAGAATGCATCTTGCCTGTCTGTAAGTTCGTTTTTCGAAGACAAGGTTTGGGAATCTTCGTGGTTAGCCTCTGCCTGAGCCACCTGGATGGCAGCTCTTGTGAGGAGATTCGTCGCGCGACCATGTACCTTCGTAAGGTCAGAGTAACCGACAAGATCAACGAAGAAACCGCCGGAAAGTACGTCGAGTACATTCCTGAATTTCCTCCAGACGTGCGTCTTTGCTGCGAACAAGATTAGCCCCAGCACAACTGGCACCGGGACAATTGAGAGGGTAAGAATTACCTTCGCTTCATTGTCAGTACCAATCCAGCCAAAAAGCATGTTTGCTGCTGCAATCAGCACAATCACTGCGACGAATGCTATGACCCAGAGCAGGCCTTTTACCAACTTAATGCATCGCAGCGGGTCTGTCCCGGTGGCATCTTTGACGAGATCTGCCACCACTTTGAGTACTGGGAGATCCGTTGTCATCCGGGCGATTACACCCGGCGAGATCTCCGACGGAGCCGTACGGCTGATTCCCATAGCCTCAATGTGTCTAACCACCCTCTCTGTCTGATTTTTGTCTTTCATGTTCACCTTTCAATTCATTTCCATGGCACATGCCCAGCTACACACATGCGTAACTGTTTCGGAAAACTGACAGTATTATACCACGCCTAAGCTATTTTGTAAATAGCTATCATCTACAGGATTTCAATACAAAAGCCGCCTGCAAACATGTTGCGAGGCGGCGGTAATGTGCGAGGAGATCTTAGATATTGATTCCTTCCTCGCGGAGAATAGTGCCAGCAATCCCGGTATCAATACCGTTTATGCCTTGAAACGTTCGGACAATTGGTATGAGTTGACCGATTTGTTCGGCGAGCTCGTTTTGACCCTGAATGCCGGAGTCCGGCAAACTGGTCTGGATACTCCGGATATGGTCAATCGTATGACCTATCATTCGATTGGCATGATCGCACACGTCGCTCGCTGTGCGATAGTCAAGATTGTCGATGTCGCCATTCGACAACAGATCGAGCGCCGTAAGATAGCGCATTGTCTTCGCACTGAAGCGTAGGTACAGTGCAACAATAATGCCGAACATTGCCGGAATGAATAAAGTAGCGTCATAGAGAGCACCGGAGACCAACACCACTGTCCCCAGAAATGCCTTAAGCATCACTCCGAGAACCAAACCAAATGGGACCGCCAAAAGCGCGGCCAACAGTCTGTTCAATGGAGACGAAAAATATCGCCTACCCGAGAACAGTGATTCAACCGCAACGAGAGAAGTAATCTCTCTGGCGGTTATGAGTAAAAGTGGGATAAGTATCCCGACTTTCGATGGCTTCCAAACACGGTGATTCGGCGAGTGAATGCCGACCGTCAGAATAAAATTAGGTTTCATAAAACAACCGTAGGTATTATACCACATGTGTGTAGTTTTGTAAATAGAACAAAAAAACCGCCACAAATAAACGTGCGGCGGGCATCAACCTATGCCAGACTACCCCACTACTTCACTCAAACGCTTTTCGAGAAAGGCCTTATCAAGCACACTCAAGAACCAACCAGCCTTAGGACCGCTCTTTTTGCCAAGAATAGATAAGTAAATTGCTTCGAACAATTCTTTTGGTTCGATAGGAGTTTCTGTTTTCAAGTCGTGCAACTTTGCGTGCAATGCCTGACCATCGAGTTGTGATTGACTCGTGACGTATTCCTTGAGCAGGCTGAGGGCGCGCTTCTGGACCGGGTTAAATGCGCGAGCACTTTCTGGCACGGTGTCCTGAATCTTGTATACGTAATTTTCTGGCGCGTACTGGTCTAACCACTTGCGCGCATAGGTAAGGCGTTCGTCGAGTGTAGCAATGTCCGCAGGAGTGAGCGCGCGCTCTGCAAGCGTAGCAACTTCTTTACGAGGGTCAATGTGTGGCATTTGCGCCATGAAGGCTACTTGAGAGAAGCGTGGACGGTATGAATTTAAAAGCGCCGCGCGTTCTGTAGGTGCATATGAAAGGGTGAATGTCTTAGAATAGTCGTCCTGAGTGCCAGCGAAGAAACCGTCAGCATATTTGTCGAAGGTATCAAAAAGGACCGGGATAGTGTCACCATCTGGCTGGAAGTCGATCACCTTGAGCGGCTCCTTGTAGGTGAGGAGGAAACGCAACATGTGTGGTGGAAGCAAATCGGCAACTTCGCGGGACGAAGAACCTGCACCCTTTGAAGATGACATTTTCTTGCCGCCGACGACGAAAAATTCGTATGGCACATTGAGTGGAGGTTCACGCTTAAATACTTCGCGAGAAATTGCATTAGCAATGTCGCGAGAACCACCCTTTGTGGAATGGTCTTTACCGCCACCTTCTACAGTGACGTCCATAACGGTGAACTTTGCAGCCCACTCAACCTTCCATGGCAATTTTGCATTGCCGTCAAATGGAGAAACGCGACCAGTAGAACCACAGCCCTGTGCCCAATCAACATAGTTGCCACACGTATACGCAACAGTTTTACCATCAAAGTCTGAAGCGCGAGTTGTGCCCACCTTGCCACACTGAGGACAGATAACATTGAGCGGCAACCATTCATCTGTCTTTAGTGAACCCGAAATTTCCTGGTAAATACGACGAATGTCTGCTGCGTGTTCAAGAGCAGTCTTGATGACGGCATTGTAGCGGCCACTCTTGTAGACCTCGCTCGAGCGGTAGTAAGTAGGTTCGAAACCGAGCTCACGAATGACGCCCACAAATTCCGCACCAAAGTATTCGGCAAAATTTGCAGCCTTACCGTCTGGAGACGGCACATTGCAGAGCGGCTTGCCCATGTGTTCAGCGTACTGTTCTTTGCTCAAGTACACAGGGAGACCGTCCATAGGGTCAAAATCGTTGAGTTCGAAAAAATAGGTGTGCTTAATTCCCTCTTGTGCCAAGAGGTCTGCGATAATGCCGTGCACTGCAACACCGCGGAGTGAACCGACATGTACGCGACCAGAGAGCGTCTTCTCATCACGAATGATGATTGGTTCGCCCTTCTTTATTTTATCTGCGTATCGCGCCTTAATGTCTGCAACAATTGAGTCTCCCCAAAACATGTGTGTATGCTGGCCTTATAGATTGGGCCCGCACTAATTAACTAATCCAACCTGCATTATTCAAGACTGATGATCTTGTAGGTCATTTTACCCTTAGGTGAAACAACCACAAAAGAATCGCCCTTGCGCTTACCCTTGAGCGCAGCGCCAATTGGAGAATGGAATGAGAGTTTACCCTGTGATGCATCTGCTTCTTCTGAGCCCACGATTTCGAAGTTCATGGCCTTTTTGTCGCCTTCGCGCTGGAAGCTTACACGTGAACCAACCTGAACCGTGTCAGACTTGTGGTGTTCGACGATTTCTGCAGTTTTGAGAACTGTCTCAAGCTTTGCAATGCGGTCTTCGATGCCGGCCTGAGTTTCGCGAGCTTCGTGGTATTCGGCATTTTCTGAGAGGTCACCGAGTGACTTTGCATATTCCAAAGATTCCGCTACTTCCTTACGGCGGACCTTGCGCAAGTATTCGAGCTCTTTGCTGAGTTCGTCAAATTTTTCTTGTGTAAGATATTCTTTTGCTTCTGGCATATATTTTGCAAAATCGTTTAATCGGCCAATAATCTGAAAGCGAAAGTATACTTTATTTTAGACCTTGAGTAAAGGAAATGTCGCGGAGCGGCTCTACACAGCCGGCTTTACCCGCGGCTATATTGTATCAAATAAATCCTTGCGATTGGCCACCAACCACTCAAAAAAGTCGCGGCCTGCAACAACGGCACCTTCACGGTTTTCGCGCGAACCCTTTTCCATAACTATCACGAAGGCATAACGAGGCTTTTCGTACGGGAAAAAGCCCATAATCCATGAATTTACAAGCCTCTTAGATGTTCCGAGCTCAGCCGTACCACTCTTTGCTGCCACGGTAATACCTGGCAAATCGAGCGCACGGGCAATACCCTCTTTTACACCAAGACGCATGCCTTCTTTAATAATTGAAAAGTGCTCTTTTGGTAAATCAACCTTCCCCGGCTTGTATGCATCGTTCTCACCCATCACCAAGGCCGGACGCAATACAGTACCGTCTGTAGCGAGTGATGCCACTCCAACGAGCAACTGAAGCGGCGTAACCTGTACGCCATACTGACCAATAGCCGTAAAGTACGTGTCGCCCAAACGCCACGCGTCACCATTAAATGTTTTCGCTTTCCACTCTGGACTTGGGATGACACCTTCTTTGCCATCAAGCATTGTACGAGCCGCCTTAATCTTTTCTCCAAAGCCGAACATGTGCATGTATTTACCAATACGTTCGATACCGAGACCTTTTTGATCTTCAAAACCACCGCCAATCTCATAGAAGTAGACGTTCGATGACACTGCAATAGCATGGCGCATGTCTACCCAGCCCTGAGGTCGCCAGTCGGTGAAAACTGATTTTTTGGTAGGGTCGTATGGGTTGGGCACAGAGATAGAGCCTGTACTCAAAATTTGCTTGCGTGGATCAATGATGTTCTCATTGAGCGCGGCCATAGCAATAAATGGCTTTACGGTAGATCCCGGCGTGTAGAGACCATCGACAAAGCGATTAATGAACGGATTATTTGGATTCGTAAGAATGGCGCGCACTTCGGCAGGATCTTTACTGTTGGCCATGACGTTTGAGCTGTACTCAGGATAGCTGGTGAGTGCGAGTAGCTCACCATTTGCAAGATCAATTACGCCGCCAGCACCACCTGGAAAGCTAACACGCTGTGCCAAGGTCGAAATTGCTTGGTGCAACTTTTTTTGCATCGGCGCGTCTATGCTCAAGCGGAGCTCTTTGCCTGCGACTGGCTTTTGAATCACACTTTCTGACTGAACTTTGCCGAGTGCATTTACTTCAACAATCTGACTACCCTTTTCACCCGAGAGTACATGGTTATACGCTAATTCGAGACCATCCTTTGGCTCATAGTCTTCTTGATAGTAGAAGCCTGCAGAATCTTTCTTTGGATACTTGAGGTAGCCCAAGATATGCGAGAAGCCAGGGTCAGTTGTGTACGTACGCGTTAAAAATTGATCGGTGTCGGGGTTGAGTTCGTTCCACGCAAGGCGCGTACCAGTGCGATCCGTGACAATGCCGCGCTCAGGGAAAAGTGTGGTGTGGCGCAAGCGGTTGTTCTCACTTTTTTCTGCAAAGGTTGCTCCTTGCACTACCTGCAAATGCCATAGGCGATATGAAAAGCCGCAGACAATGAGTGTACACAAAATGTCGACGGCGAGAATGACGCGGCGTGAAATTGGTTTTTCAAGGCGACCTTCAAACTGATCTACATTGAACTCGGGCAAATTTGACGAGTCGAGGAAGATCTCATCAGGAAAGATCTCACGATTTCGTGATGAACGCGAAAAAAACTTCCTGATAAATGCGAGATTCATGCGCCTAGTATAGCACATCAGTATGAAATTCCTATAAAGAAACCCTGAGGCGAGACTGGACGAGGTGTCCTACCAGTGCGAGCGCTATGGCAATGGCTGTTGTTTGGAGTGTAAACCAGTGACCAACCGTTGGCGCGCCGTAGAGCACGTCATACATGAGACCGATCATGACGAGCTCAACCCAAAAGCGGCGGAACGTAGTAAATAGTGCACATGCACATGCGAGCGTAAACCACCATGGCAAAATCACAAACGACACACACAGTGCAACATCCGCAATAGTGCGGAGTACGAGCATGCGCATGGTGCTATCTGGCTCAAACTGCTGTCGCGAGCCGTACACAAACGTATTAAAACTTCTCTTGTTCAATAAAGACATCGGTTAAACGATTGAGATTAAGTGCACTCCCCACAAAAAGCGTACGGAAGCTCTTTGAATCATGCTCTTCGATACTGCGCACCGTGCCAATGACCTGCGCACCAAAACCGACGAGCGCGACGGTTGATCCGAGCTCCACAGGGAAATCCACCGGCACACTAAGCTCATACGTACCAAGACCACGACCCTTTGCTGTAAAAGCTGTTTGCTCGCCAGTCTTTTCATTCATGACGTACACATCAAATTCATCGCCAGGAGACGACAAAAGCCGCACTACTGCAGTGGTGTCATATACCGTACTCACCACGCCAAGCGGCACCCCAACATCTACATGTACTTTTTGACCAATCTTCACACCCTTTGTGCTACCAACATCAACAATGAGCGTATCGTACGGTGTTACGCCCGGACGTTTTAAAATAAAGGCCTGAATGAATTTCGAACCATCTTCTGCGCGATCAACCTGCCTTCGCAAACGATGCAATTCTGCCAATACCTGGCTATGGTCCGCCAAACGCGCACGCGCACGTTCGATTTCTGTGCGCAATGCTTCGTTCTCGCGCGAGAGTTGTGCATGACTCGTAAAGTATGAGCGTACGGTGAGCGCCGTTGATTGCACTCCCTGCTCGAGGTACCAAAACGGCTTAGCAACCGTTTGCGCGATGCCACCGAGCATGCCCGCGCCCGCATAATGAAGGAAAACAAAAACCGCCACTGCAATGCTCGCCACATGCAATGCACTTCTGCCCGGCTTACGCTCTCTAATTCTGAGGGGGGAGATCATCTTCGTTACGAATTAATACATCCTTATACGTTTCAAGATTCTCTAGAATAATACCAGTTCCACGGGCAACTGCAGTAAGTGGGTCGTCTGCAACTTTTACCGGAATGCGTACATGCTCTTCGATAAGCTCGGCAATGCCACGAATAAGCGCCCCACCACCCACCACATGAATGCCAAAACGCATTACGTCCGAGACAATTTCTGGTGGCGTTGTTTCGAGCACTTCTTTAATAGATTCAATAAGATTTTCAATTGATGACGAAATAGCCTCGCGAATGTCACCGTCAGTAATAACCACTTCGCGCGGCAGACCTGTCACCAAGTCGCGACCTTTCACGGGCGCCTCGAGTGGCGGTTCATTTGGGATAACTGAGCCGATAGCAATTTTGACGTTCTCTGCAGTTTTTTCGCCAATGAGAATTTTAAACTCGCTGCGAATGTACGAAATAATGTCCTGGTTAAATTTGTCGCCAGCAATTTTAAGCGTCTTAGCGCGCACGATGCCGCTCAGCGAAATAATAGCGATGTCAGATGTACCGCCTCCAATGTCCACAATCATGCTGCCCACCGGGTCCTTTACGGGCAAACGGATACCGATCGCTGCAGCCATTGGTTCTTCTACAATGTGCACTTCGCGCGCACCACTGTTGCGGGTTGCGTCACGCACTGCACGAGTTTCCACATTCGTAATACCGTACGGCACACCCACCACCACGCGCGGGCCGAGCAACTTACGCCCATTCCCCTGCTGCGCCTTGTTGAGCAAGTACGAAATCATTTCTTCAGTAACCTCAAAGTCTGAGACCACACCATCAACGAGTGGCTTCACCGCCGTAATGTGCGCTGGTGTGCGACCGAGCATTTGCTTAGCCTGCGCACCCACTGCCACCACGCGACCCGTTTTTTCGTTCACCGCCACCACGGATGGTTCATTCAAAATAATGCCGCGACCGTGCACGTATACGAGCGTATTTGCCGTGCCCAAATCGATCCCGATGTCATTCGAGAGCATGGCGAGCGCTTTTTCTTTCATGTTAGTAAATCGTGACATACAATCGGACGGTTATGCTGGCTTATGCGGTTGGTGAATGTAAATTCGGTTTTCGTCTTACTGCTGCGTGCGACGTTCTGCTGCCGCCTTGGTAAAGCGTGCGATAAGTTCTTCTTCGGTAACTTGTTCGACGGCGCCTGTTGCACGGTTCTTGAGTTCGAAAGTTCCAGCAGCGAGCGCTTTTTCGCTCACCACAGCGCGGTGAGGAATGCCGATGAGGTCACTGTCTGCAAATTTTTCGCCTGCGCGTGCATCGCGTTCATCATAGAGAACCTCGACACCAGCCTTCGTGAGCGTGGTGTACATCTGCTCAGCGCGAGCTTTTGCTGTATCGTCTTTACCCGCAATTAAAATAAGATGAAGATCAAATGGCGCAATAGATTCTGGCCAGACAATGCCTGCAGCGTCAGCGAACAATTCAACTACTGTACCCATGAGGCGCGCTGGACCAATGCCGTAGCTGCCCATGATGGCTGTTTTCTTTTCGCCCTTCTCATCCAAAAACGTGAGACCGAGTGGTTCAGAAAAACGCGTACCAAGACCAAAAATGTTGCCGACTTCAATAGACTTTTTCTGCACAAGCTTTGAACGTACCAAACCGAGTGACTCGAGTACATCGTCCTGCATGACTTCTTCGTTTACTGCCATACCTTTTTCTTCGTCGAGGTAAATTGTATCTTCGCCGGCATCAGTAATGGTCTGGAATTCGTGTGAGAATTTAGAGAAGCTACCGCCGGACGCAAATGTCACGAACGTGTGCTTGCCAAGACCGACGCGCTGAAATACCTGCATGTACGCATTCTTTGCTTTTTCGTAAAAGACATCGTGCTCAACTTGGTCGCGTGAGAATGAGTACATGTCCTTCATAATAAATTCACGACTGCGCATGATGCCGCTCTTTGCACGTGTCTCATTGCGGAATTTTGTTTGGAACTGGTATGCCTGCACTGGGAGGTCGCGATATGACTGTACGTGTTCGCGCATGAGGGCTGTAATCGGGTCTTCGTGAGTAAATGCGAGGCCGACTTCGGTGTCGTTCTTGAGCTTTGTTTTGAACCACACATCTACCACTGCGTCGCTCCAACGATTGGTTTGTTCCCAGGTAGATTTATCCTGAAGGCTTGTAAGAAAAAGTTCTGTGGCACCGAGCGAGTTCATTTCTTGGCGGATAATGTTCTGTATACGGTTAAGCACGCGCACGCCGAGTGGCAAGAATGAGTACACACCAGCCATTTCTTTATGAACGTAGCCAGCTCGAATAAGTAATTTTGCATTGTGCGAAACTTCGTCCTTCGGTGCCTCTTTTCTTGTTTTTGTAAATAAATGAGATTGGCGCATAGTATAAACGCTTTTATACCACTGTGACCGCCGGCGCTGCTCTGGAGCAACACGCGTACGTGAAAACACTGGCTTTCCTCTAGTTTACTGGATAGCGGCCAATAATCAAAGTTTTATGCCTGTTTTGAGCCTTATTTTAAGCCACACCCCGCTATTGACAATCTGTCAAATATAGTATATGATACCGACAGCTCGTTTTATGCGTAAGTGCGCGTGAACGAATTGACAAATAGTTACGGAAATTGCGGAAAACCAAACCTCAACCAAACCCCGGCGCTTAAGGGCGCCAACACAGAGAAAGACACAGTATGGATACAGCTAAGATACCGGCCAGTAACCCGAGCGATCAGGGTCACGCATGGGCGTCCGATGACGAGCAACACGCACGACGGCAACCCGCCCAGAAGCGGTCGATCGTGATGGCGATCACGGTCACAGTTCTCTGCTTCTGCGTTGGAATTTTGTTTGTGATGGGGTTCGCCTTGCGATCGAAAACGATCGATCACGACAAACAGTTCGAGACGGTCAGTGAATCAGTCACCAAGGCACACTCGAATGCGCTGGTCGCGAAGGCAATGGCGGACGCCGCAGCAAAAGAATCCTCGACTGCCATGCAAATGGCGCGAGTCGTCGCGAGCGGCGGTGATCTTCCAATACCTGAGGGCGAAATCGCCAAAGGCGTCAGCGAGGACGAGATGTCAGTACACAGGCTCATGGCCGCGCGAAAAGCCAAAGAAGAGGCAAATCGTGCCGAATTCTTGAAACTGTCACAGAAGGTGGCTGCGCACGAAGGTGCACTGGCGACGATCAACGAGGATGTTCGAGCAAACGCCCGATACACCACCGACTCACTCAAAAACCTAAGCACCGCCATCAGAGAGACGGCGTCTCGGCTCAGTACTGAGACCGATGGCAAAATCACTCTGGCACTTAGCAAGGTGCCGACGAGCAAGGAGGTTGATGATCTTCGCAAGATCACGAGTGATCTCCACTCAGAGAACCAGAACACCGACCTAACCGTCTCCACTCTTCGCGAAAGAGTTGCCTCCATGTCCAACAGACTGGCGAATACTCAACTCAAAGACGTAAAGATCCCCAAGGCACAAAAGGCCAAGGGCACCAACGTGGTCGCGGTGAAGGCCGGAGAGATTGACAAAGACGAGGAACAAATCGTCTCTGGAGCTATCACACGAACTGGCCGCCCTGTCGTCAAGAAGGGCTGGTTCAGACGGGAGTCGGTCACAGTCACCTACGTGGTGACTCTCAACGCGCCTAACGGTACGAACATCGATCTGGGCGAGGCAACATTCCAAGCCTTTGAGAACGCCAATGGTGGAATCATGTCTGACCTCGCCAAGGTCAGCGAGAAAGACACCGTTCGTCTAGCGAGGCTTAGCAAAGAGCTCACCAACAAATTCGGTGACTTCCTCAAGGAGGGAAACAAACTCCCTAAGGAGGTCAAATTCGTTGGTGCACAAGCCAAGGCAACTCCACCGGCTGCCAAACCGTAACTTGCTCTTCAGGTGGTAATGCCACCACATCACAGTCCCGCGCTTTCATACGCGGGGCTTTTTTTATACAAAAAAGCGCGCCAACCATTGCGCGCTTCCCTATTTCACCCGCGCCTACTCACCTACTTCGTAAACAATCCCACAATATCTTTAATCGTCACGATTACCATCAAGCCCATCAAGAGAATGAAACCGATAATATTTACGCGATTGGTCCATTTAGAAGAGAGGCGCGAACGCTTTACCGCTTCAATAGCTACAAACAAAAGGCGGCCACCGTCGAGCGCTGGAATCGGCAATAAGTTGAGCACGGCAAGGTTAATAGAGATGAGCGCGGTGAACGTAATGAGGTAAGCCAAGCCGAGCTGGCGAGCCTCACCTACCATGCCGGCAATGCCAATCGGACCAGACACTTCTGACGAGTGCGCCTGCCCTACCACAACGCGCTTCAAGAAACCATAAA
>JACCDM011057085.1_pt1 | contig 12884 bp, 8 predicted proteins | sample 7445851 | NCBI WGS metagenome assembly JACCDM01 (sample SAMN15323438, study PRJNA562643) | freshwater metagenome | isolation source: river surface water | place: USA:Blue River Watershed | collected 2017-08-16
AGAATTGCGATGAAGGAGGAGAGGGTGGGTTTCATGGGGGGAAGGTTGAGATTATACAACTTTCTCAAAAATAAACTTTAAAATACACATCTTCAACAGAAACCATATTAGCTATAGAAACAATCTCAGGATTCAAATCACGCTCCACCTTCTACGAAGCTTTCAAAGCGGAAACAGGTATGACACCTAGCCAATATTTGGAAAGCTTATAAAAAAAGAGGCCTCATATCTGAGGCCTCCATTTCATTCTATTTCGTAATTTTTAGTTCCACTCTTCGATTCAGCTTCATGCCATCCACCGTATTATTCGGTGCGGCTGGCACTAGTTCAGAGAACCAAGCCACCTTCATTCGCTTCGCTTTCACCTCGTGCTTGATCAAGTATTTGCGTGTCTCGAATACGCGGTTCTTCGAAAGCTCCACGTTGTATTGTACGCTTTGACGTGAGTCTGTATGACCCGTTAACTTCAGCTTCAAGCTCGGTTGTGCTTTCAATAAAGCAGATACAGGATCTAATAATGCAATCGATTCTGCAGTTAAGCTAAACTGATCTGTATCAAAGTAGATAACCAAGTTATCAGGTACGCCTTGAAGTGCTACTAAACCGGCTATGTTTGGCAGTAAATCATCTGCATCGATTACTCCATCACCGTCTGCATCTTTAGGGGCTGGGCAGCCTTTTAAGGAAGCAATACCGACAACAGTAGGACAAGCATCTTCGCTGTCTATGATGCCATCTCCGTCCGTGTCTGCCGGGCAGCCTTTGTTCTCACGAACGCCCGCCACCGTAGGGCATTTGTCTTCTGCATCGATGATACCATCACCATCCGTATCCGCCGGGCAACCCGCATTCTCTCGAACGCCTGCCACCGAAGGGCAACGATCTTCTGCATCGATGATGCCATCACCGTCTGTATCAAGTGGGCAACCATTGTTTGCTCTAACGCCTTTCACCGTAGGGCATTTGTCTTCTTTGTCTACGATACCATCACCATCCGTGTCAATTGATACTGGTTCGGCTACTTTAGCTGGCGCAGGCTGAGGTTTGTTTCCCCATTCGTACACTAAACCTGCGGTATAATGCGCATAGGTTCCACGGCCATCAGTGAAGTCCACCTTGCCTATTTGGAAGAAAGGAAAGCCTAGATTCGCCATCGCACGACCGTACAAAGATCCCGCAATTTTAAAGTCAAAGCCCGTTCCTATCGATCCTGTTAAATCAACATCACTGTAGGTCGAACGCGTCGAGTTATCTGCCATTACTTCACCACTGAAATTCGCAAAGGGTCTGAACTTTTTATGTGTTTCGCGATCTAGTAAGTAATAACGTAAACCGATACCCGCTGAAGCCATGTCTTTGGCATGGCGGATACCGTAGATTAACGTACCATACATGTCCACATTCGGTTTTACCTCCGCTGCATATTGAATCCCAAAATGCGTGTAGCTCTGTAAGTAATCTCTTCGAGTCGGGTAATTTTGGTACCACATGTCGGATACACCACCTATTAAGGCAAAGGATTGACGCTTGGGAGTTTTCGCTTGCGTGCTATCCTGTGCATAGGCACTTCCTAATAAACTCGTTAATAATAATAATACAATATAGTTCTTCATGGTGTTATTGCTTTTCGGTTTTGGCCCCTTTCTTAAATACCGTTAAGCGAATCGCAATCTCATGGGACTGCATCGTTACTTTACTTAATGACGAAATAGGCATTTCGTAGATATATCCTAAGTAGATCTTAGGGCTAGCTTGGATCCCTAAACGCGCTCCATAGCTATCCTTGTGGCGATAAGACAAGCCCGCCTCAAACGCACTGCCAAAACGCGACATCACATTCACATCCCAGCTCACCGGTACATCCTTAGCAATACGTGCCATAAACGATGGCATCAAGGTCACAAAATCCGACATCCGCACCGTAGTCCCAGCATTCACGTAATGATACGTCACGTCTTTGTATCCCCCATTCACATTGCCAAAATCATAGCTGATCACACGCGGCTGCGAGATCGCCACAAACGTTCCTTTCGTATTTCCTAAGCGCAAGCCCCAACCCGTGTTGAATTTAACACCCGTCGAGCGGTCACCTTGGAATACCGGGTCCGTTTGATCTACCACCTGAATACCATCATAATCTAAGCTAAGCGTCGAAGCGCCTAGGCGAACACCCCCAGAAATCTTCCAATCATCATTCAATTTCACTTGATACGCAAAATCACCTGCTACAGTCGATATCTTCAGCGGTCCGGCTATATCAGACATCGCCAATAGCGCGAGGCCAGTCTTGGGCTTCCACTTAAAATTACCCGTAAAAGCCATCGTGCGTGGTGCTCCTTGGATACCCACCCATTGCTGGCGGTTCATCGCCGTAATCTCCGCCTGGTGTTCTACCTCGCCCGCAAAAGCAGGGGAAGTAATTACCGGGTTTAGTCGATACATCGAATACATCGTCTCAATCTGTGCTTGTACTAGGTTCGTGCCTAAAAGTAGACCTGCTAGTAGTATAAATCTCATCTTTTTCATGTCTATTTAATCGTGCGGTCTACTGATAAATAATTACTAATCGTTGGTTTTTTGCCAAAGAAGTCAAGGATGTAATAATACGTTCCATCCGGAAGCGAGGTGCCCGTGAACGTGTTATCATAACTTTCCATCTCGTACACCAGCGTTCCCCATCGGTTATAAATTGATAAGTGGTTTGGAATCTTACGTAAGTATAATCCCTTGAACACTAAACGGTCGTTCTTACCATCTCCATTAGGCGATATACCTTGCGGAGAGAAAATATCACATTCGTCTGGATCTAGGCGATTAATAATACCATCGTGGTCACAATCTGGGAAGTCCGCATCCTCGTTGTATTCCTCATCGTAATCTAAAATGCCATCTCCATCAGAGTCCACATCATACGGATCTAATTTTCCATCCCGGTCTGTATCTGGCGGTGTTAAACCTTTGTTCGCTGATGTCGGAATTCCTTTCTCGTCGATGTTACCATCTGCGATGCCATCCTTATTGTAATCCGAACCATTCGCTTCGATTACATCTTTGATTTGATCTGCATCAGAATCCAAGTCACGGAAGTTAGGTGTGCCATCCGCATCCGTATCACACAGAATGCCTGTACCAGTACATACTTTATTTTCTACTGAGTCAAGGATGCCGTCGTTATCAGAATCCAAGTCCAAATAATCTGGCTTGCCATCCCTATCCGTATCTACCGTCGTCTCTAACTTATCCGAGATGCTATCTCCATCCGAATCTGTATCCAAACAGTTTGGAATACCGTCTCCGTCAAAGTCCTGTGTTCCTTCTACCTTATTTGTAATACCATCTGAATCACAATCTAACAACAACCAAGCCGCACTAGGCGCTAGGGTAATGCTAGGGGCTTTAAACGAGCAGCCATCCGCTGGCGAAGTACCATCCGTTAATTCGGTGCCATTGATCACTCCGTCTCCGTCGCAATCTAACGCTTTCCAATCATCCGATACATTCGCTTTGACTTGAAGCGTCGTCGAGTATACACATGGGTCTGTAGGCGCGGTGTCCGTTCCATTAGGATCTCCGTCACCATCGCAATCCGCTAGTGGATCTTGCAAATCGCAAGCAACAATCGTTACAAAGGCCGTAGATGAAACTGGTGGTGTTACCGCCTTATTAGTCACCTTATAGCCCATCGTTACTAGTCCACTCTCGAATGGAGCGCGCTTGTAAGTCATCTCCCCTGTAAGCGGATTAAAGGTTACTACTCCTTTTGCTGTACCGTTATTAGGTGGCAATTGTCTCGTAATTTCTGTATTAGCACCAGGTAAGAAGTCGTCATTCAACAAGATATTAATTGTTGCTGTACCAGTGTTCCCTACGGTTACAGCATCATTGCTAGCTACCGGAGTATCTCTATTTGGATCCGTCGCATTCGGGTTACCGTCTCCATCGCAGTCTAAAGCATTCCAAGCTGTGCTTGGAGTTAATGTCTTGCTGGCTGCTACATACGAACAACCATCGTTTGGATCTGTATTATCATCTTTCTCCTTACCATTCGTCACCCCATCTCCGTCGCAATCCGCTGCACGCCAGATCGCATTCGTGTAAACAGGTGTAGCACCGGCTGCGTGAACACATGGATCTTTAGGATCCGTATCTGTTCCGTTAGGGGTTCCATCGCCATCACAGTCTAAAGCATTCCAAGCTGTGCTTGGAGTTAATGTCTTGCTGGCTGCTACATACGAACAACCATCGTTTGGATTTGTTCCATCCGCTATTTCTTGTGTATCCGTTACCCCATCACCATCAGAATCTGCCGGTGCAGCTGAAGTAACCGTAACAGTTACAGAAGTGGTAGCTGAACAGGATGTATTAGATGTGCCCGTTATAGTGTAGTTCGTGGTTACAGTAGGCGATGCCGTAACCACCGCTGTGTTTGTTGCAGATAACCCCGTCGATGGCGTCCAGCTGTAGGTATTCGCTCCAGAGGCAGTTAAAGAAACAGACGAGCCTGTTGTTATAGATGACGAAGATGGAGAAACCGAGATAACTGGTAAAGCGTTAACTGTCACCGTCGCCACTGAACTATTCGCAGACGTACAAGATCCTAAGGATATGACCGCACGGTAATAGGTAGTCGCTGTTAAATTTGTGGCCGTGTTACTAGCCGTAGTGTTAGCGATATCTGTAACCGTTCCTGAGAAATCTGAAGTTAAAGCTGATTGCCATTTGGTTACTGAGCCCGATTGTCCAGATAGTGTCAATACCGTACTATTAGTTCCTGTACAAACTGAAGCAGAACCAGATATCAATCCACCCACACTCTGTTGAACTGTAATCAATACTGGCGAAGAATACACAACTGCATCGACCGGTGTACTTGCTCCACGTTTGAAATAAGTATTCACAGAAATGGCTCCTGGAGAATACGTCGAAGACGTAGCTCCTGAAATCGTATTATAAGTAGTTCCATCCGTGCTTGATTGCCAAACATAAGAAATCGGTCCCGTCCCGCCAGTAGCGTTAGAAGAGGAAGTTAAAGCCGCTGGCGTTGCTCCCACACAAATCGTTTGATTTGCAGAAATACTTCCGGCTGCTAACGCTGGATTTACTGAAATCGTAACGGTTGCTGTAGAGGAACAAGATGTCGTGGTATTTGTTCCCGTTACAGTATAGGTTGTAGTAGCCGTGGGTGATGCCGAAACCACTGCGGTATTTGTTGCAGATAACCCCGTCGATGGAGTCCAGCTGTAGGTATTCGCTCCAGAAGCAGTTAATGAAACAGACGAGCCTGTTGTTATAGATGCCGAAGATGGAGAAACCGAGATAACTGGTAAAGCGTTAACTAAAACCTCAACAGGATGTGTAATCGCAGAAGAAGACCCTATAGTCGCTTTCCGTCTAAAATGGGTCGTGGCCGTTAATGTAAATGGGTGGGTATAAGATGCTGATGTAGCCCCTGCAATATCAGTGTATGTACCTGAATGGCCATTTGTTGAGATTTGCCAAATGTAAGTGGGAGTCCCCACTCCTGCATCAGTTATACTCGTGATTGTTGCCGGAGCAGTTCCATAACAGATAGATTGATCAGCACTTAATGTCCCAGGTGTGATATCTGTTACACTTAAAATAAACGGAACAACTGCTGATGTACAACCCGTTGTACTGTTCTTTACTGTTAAATTAAAATCGTAACTGTTTTGTGCACTAGCCGGAATCGAAATAGTCAATGGACTCGTGGTAATAGAGGCATTTGAAACTGCAACAAAATTTGCTAGCGCAGTTGTTCCCGTTGTTAAAGAGTATAGATCTGCTCCCACACTTAAATTCGCATAAGGAATGGTAAAACTTGTGGCTGATGTGTTCACATCTGGAATGACATTAACCGAAACAGTAGGTAAAGGGTTCACTGTAACGGTTGCTACCGAACTATTTGCTGCCGTACAAGATCCTAAAGTAACCACTGCGCGATAATACGTGGTTGATGTTAAATTTGTTGCTGTAATACTTGCATTTGTACTAACAATATCTGTTACTGTTGAGAAATTAGAGCTCAAAGAGGACTGCCATTTAGTAATCGATCCCGTTTGTCCTGATAGGGTTAAAACCGTACTATTAGTGCCTGAGCAAACAGTTGCAGATCCTGCGATAGATCCACCAACGCTATTTGTAACTGAGGCGGGGCCAATTGATATACTTTGTGAAGTGGCACCTGTGGATGTAATAGATATTGTTCCTGATTGACCATTAGTTGAGGCGGATGACAAACGAACATATATTAATCTGGAACTTACTGATCCAGTTGTAGGCGCAATGCTCAAAGTAGAGGAGTAAGTCCCCCCTGAAGTCGCTGCAAGTTCATATCCTGATGGTGCGGTTAAAACTAAATTTGCTGTTAAATTTTGTGCACTTACAGTAAATGTTTGAGATGCAGATGCTGTCCCTAAACAAGTGCTGAAGGTGGATAAATTACTTGAAGTAGTGATTGACGGAGGTGGCACAATAACCAACTCGTCAGAAGTAAGATCAGTCAATGTAAATCCGGCACTATTTGTTATAATTGCCTCAACGGAATAAGTCCCATATGCCATTGAATTAGGTATTATTAATGTCCAATTCGATCCAGAAAGAGTTAAATTTCCATCTCCAACATTATAAACAATACCGTTTAAAGTTACAGATAAAGATTCTCCATTTGCTAATGTTGCAGATCCTGTAATCGTAGGCGTTTGATTAGTGGTTGTTTGTGATACTACGGAAACGGGACCGTTAGGATCTGAACTTCGAAATGTAGTTAAATACGCATTTAAATCTGCAAGGACACCCGCGGCATTTCCGCCTTCATTTGTCCCATCAGTAAAACTAAGCGTTTTATCAACTCTTAAGTTTCCTATGTTACTACCGGTAGAACCATTTGAGGATCTTGAAATAGTAAAAGTAGAACTAACTCCATAATTAAAAACAATATTAGTATTTGGATTTGGAAGAAATCCATAATAATCCCCAACGCCACCTCCTGGACCTCTCCAAACAATTGCACCATCTATATCTACATATGTTTTATTTGTAGTAACATTAGAAATGGTAACTGATTTTGAAGATGTAAAGTAAAGACGTAATTTCCCTCCAATATCATTCCCTTGAGTTTCATAAAATTGACCATTATTCGTTTGTTGAATAAATGCAGATTTAGAAATCCCTAATGTTGAAAATTTTAAAATTGATCTTGCATCTTGAGTATTACTTCCAATGTTACCAATGAAACCATCATCAAAAGATACAGATACCAATTGAGCATTTGCGGTGTGGATAATAAAAGAGAATGTTAAAAAACACAATAGGTGCTTTAGCTTTGACATATTTATAAATTTAGAACACGGGGTTAACGCCGTTAATAATAATACCCTGGTTGCCAGTTAATTAACAAGCCTGGGTGCGTAAACTCAACATTTAGCCTTTAAAAATACCCGTTGTGAAGACTAAACTAAAATATATTTAACATCAATTAGTCCAAAAAAATTTCCGGACAAACAAGGACTAAAAATCTGGACTCTTTTTTAGAAATTCGAATTCTATAAAAAGACGACGATGATATATTACTTTGCTTTGTTTTCCATTTGTGTGTCTTTTATCATAGCCTTCTACAATTGGAAAGTAGAAAAAAACGCACTATACATCGCAGGGATATTGATAATCCTATCCTCTTATGCATTGACCCATTATTATACCGACCCATCTCAAAGTGATTTTTCTCTTGCTACTACCTATGGTATATTATCTCCACTATGGCTGTTACCAGGGCCTTTCTTGTTTTTCTATTTGCGAAGGGTGTTATATCCAAACTTAAATCCAATCAAATGGAAGGATGCCTTTCATTTCTTACCCAGCTTTATCCATTTACTAAACATTTTACCCTACATCGCAAGCCCATTTTCTCATAAATTAGAAGTCGCACATGCCATACATGAAAATTTAAATAATATCCAACATCTAAATATCAATTACTTCTATTCATTTAAAATAGCCTTTTTCAGCCGACCTATTTCATTACTTATCTACATTAGCATTTGCTCTTTTTGGTTAATAAAAAACGTACATTCTATCGAGTGTAAGACTAAAATATGGTTAACTAGTTTTATATCTTGCCTATTTTTGCCAACGACAGCCTATTTATTCATTGCCTTACAATTAGAAGAATTTTCGCATTATATCAATTCCTATCATACAAGTCCCCTGTATCTATCATCCGGATTTGCCTATATCTTTCTTCCCATAATGCTTATTCTATTTTTTCCTGAAGTGCTTTATGGCTTACATAATAGGAAAAAAACTATTTCGACTAATGAAGAAACCGAAGAACTTAATTGGGAGGAGAAGCTATTTTATGAATCAATTGCCACTAACATTGAAAAAGAATTTCAATTCAAAAAACCCTATTTAGATCCCCAATTTGAACTAAGTGATTTGGCAAATCAATTACAGGTACCTAAAAACCATATTTCCTTAGCTTGCAAACATATATTAGGTAAAAAATTTACGGAGTTGCGTAGTAGCTACCGTATTGCATACGCATTAGAATTATTAAATAAGGGTATGTCACAATCCATCACGATTGATGGAATTGGTGGGAAAGCAGGGTTCAAATCACGTTCCACCTTCTACGAAGCTTTCAAAGCCGAAACGGGCATGACGCCTAGCCAGTATTTGGAAAATTTAGCTTAATTTTAAGCTAAATGAAGAAGCTGATCTACTTTCTATTACTATTCGCTTACTTTCCGGTTTTCTCGGATAACATCAGCCTTTCCTACTCGGGAGAAGCGCTAATCGAGTATTCAAAACCCTACATTTACATCATTGAAAAGAATCAATACCGAAAGATTAAGATTCCAGAAATGACGTCTTCTCTGCCCATCCCGCTGAAATTGACAGATTCTACCTTAATTAAAAAATTTGAGCCTTCCAGCCATACTTTGCACAAGGTCAATGGCAAATTCTATTTAGTACATAATTTAGGAGGTGCTGTGTATGAATTAATGGGTGATCGACTCATTCGTAAAGACCATTCATTTGAACACAAAATGCAAATAAATGCACAGACATTTACCTATGATAATCGCATTTTTAAATTTGGTGGCTATGGCTTTTGGTCCGCTAGAAATTTCTTTACTTATTTTGATTTAAACTCCAAAGAATGGGAGGCCTACACACCGGTTCATGGAGACAAATTACCCCCAGGATTATTTGATGTCAACCAATTTAAATACGGCAACGAAATAACTTATTTTAATGGGGTTACCATTGTTCCAAATGATAATTTGCGATTTGAAAGAACCCAAGATATTTGGCATTTTAATTTGAGCACTAAAACGTGGACATACAAGGGAAAAACAGCCCTCTTTTTTGGGAATAATCCTCAAAATTTTCAGCATGAAAATTATTACTACGCTTTCACTGAAGAACGCAGAATTATTCGCGTTAATTTTTTAGAAGATACCTATGAAATATTTACAAATGAGGCCGTTTCCAGTAAAATTTCGAATAAATTTAAACCGATAATAGAAAACAATCGAATCTATTTTTTTGCAAATAATCACTCCACATCTGATATCGAACTTGTCTCCATTTCCTTGCCAGAATTTTTAGGGAAAGCACAAGAAAAGCACCGTTTTGTAGAGCACAATTTTTGGGAAACCTATTCTCACTTAATCGGTGGATTTTTCTTGACCCTATTTATTGGTTTAGGGGTTTATCTTTGGCAAAAATACCAACCTACCAGAGCGAAATATATTTCGGATAAAGAAGGTACATTGTACTTAGGTAAAGCCGCTATCAATTTCGATGAAACAGAATTAAAAGTTATTTCTTATTTGTTAAAAAATGATGACGTTCCTAATTCCGAATTACTCGAATTAGTAGAGCAAAAAGGCGTACATTTTTCACACAACATTCGGATGAAAAATGACATTTTAAATCAATTGAATTTAAAGTTGAAGGCCATTCTGCAAGTCGATGAAAATTTCATTGTATTCAAAAAATCAGATACCGACTCTCGCTTAAAAGTGTATCGTTTAAATAAGCAATACTTCAAGGTGAGCGAGGAGTTTTTGAACATGTAAGGTATGATACAAATCTTTGTAACCGGCGGCACTTTTGACAAGGAGTACAACGAATTAAATGGGTCGTTGTTCTTCAAGGATACGCATCTACCGGAGATGCTCGAAAAGGGTCGGAGTAGACTCGATGTTTCGATTGATACCTTACTCATGAAAGATAGTTTAGAGTTTAGTGATGTCGATCGCCAATTGATTTCTATTGCTTGTTCATCTGCCTCCGCTGAACGGATTTTAATTACCCATGGAACGGATACGATGGTACAGACAGCACAGTATTTAGCCGCCCAAAAAATCCCCAAAACCATCGTTCTCACCGGCGCCATGATTCCCTACAAATTTGGTAGCTCAGATGGGATGTTTAATCTGGGTAGTGCATTAGCTTTCCTCCAAATTCTAGAGCCAGGAGTCTACATTTCGATGAATGGCAAGATTTTTGCGACGAATAACGTCCGTAAAAACCTGGAGAAGGGTGAATTCGAAACAATTAATTAATACCTTGCATACTCATAAAACCCTGTTAATCATGAAAAACAAAATCATTGTTGGCTTAATCGTTGTATTAATCGCCATTCAATTCGTTCCTACAGAGAAAAACCTATCGAACGATAACACTTACGCCATCGAAACGAAGTATGAAGTTCCGGCAGATGTAAAAGTCTTATTAGAAAATGCCTGCAACGATTGCCACTCGAATAAATCCACTTACCCTTGGTATAGTAACGTGCAGCCGGTTGGTTTTTGGCTAGATCATCACGTGAATGATGGTAAAAAGCATTTGAATTTCGCGACATTCACGAAATTGCCTATCGCGGTTCAGAACCACAAATTAGAAGAAACAATCGAACAAGTGGAGTCTGGCGAGATGCCGATGCCGTCTTACACGTATTTCGGTTTACATAGTAATGCCAAATTATCTGACGCAGACCGCGCTAAAATCATCAACTGGGCTAAATCTCAAATGGCGATGTTGAAAGCAAGCTATCCGGCGGATAGTTTAAAGATGAAACCAAGGAAGAAGAGCTAGTCGCCGCTGCGCGACTAGTCATCGCTTCGCGATTTAGTCGACCCGGCGCGTGGCGCCTCAGTCGCGGCTGCACCGCTTAGTCACCTTCGGTTTAGTCACGACGGTGTCGTTTAGTCTAAAATGGTCATTACGGCGCCTAATGGCACTATGTAGTGAAATAAACCTCGAAGTATTCAGAGGACCTTTCGCATATTGACAAAATCTGTCAATACCTGAAAATCGACTTTTATACTTTGCGATTCATCTTACTCAATGTGGCTATGAGCACTCCGCTAGCTACATCAGACTAAGCCACGAAGTGGCGACTAAATCGCGAAGCGATGACTAAACCGCAGGTGACTGAGTCCGCAGGACGACTAAGACGAAGTCGACTCTGCGCTTTGCGCCTTAGTCGACTAGTCACGCAGCGATTACAGCGACTTTATATCAATCACAAAGCGGTACTTCACATCCGACTTAATCACGCGTTCGTAGGCCTCATTGATCTCTTTCATATTAATCATTTCGACATCAGAAAGGATGTTGTGTTCGGCGCAATAGTCAAGCATTTCTTGTGTTTCCTCGATGCCACCGATCATGGATCCGATGATGGAACGTCTTTTGGAAATCAACGTAGCCGCATAAACCTGAGCCGCCTCTGGAGGAATTCCCACTAAAAGCATCTTTCCTTCCACCTTTAATAGCCCCAAAAACTTATTCAAATCGTGTTGCGCCGCAACCGTATTCAAGATAAAGTCAAATGAACCCTTCAAAGAATCCATCGTCGCAGGATCCGTAGACAAAGCAAAGTGATGAGCACCCAGTGCCCGAGCATCTTGCTCTTTAGAAGGTGATGTACTCAACATGGTCACTTCCGCGCCAAAAGAAGCCGCAAATTTCACCGCCATGTGGCCCAAACCACCTAGTCCTAACACCGCCACTTTATGACCCTTGCCTACCCCAGCGTAGCGCAAAGGCGAATATGTCGTGATTCCGGCGCACAATAGAGGAGCAACGCGCTCCAGCTCTTTGGTAAATGGAATATGTAAGGTATAGGCCTCGTCGATAACATAAGTAGAGGAATATCCACCAAAAGTCTGCGTCACACCATCACGGTAATAGCCATTATAGGTAGGCGTCATCTCCTCATCGCAGTACTGCTCCTGGCCTTTTTTACAGGACGGGCATTCGCGGCACGAGTCCACAAAAACACCCACACCCGCTAAATCTCCCACCTTAAATTTCGTTACTTCTGATCCCACTTCCGTAACCTTTCCCACAATTTCGTGACCCGGAACAATGGGATACACTGACGGTCCCCATTCCGAGCGCACCATGTGAATATCAGAATGACAAACCCCGCAATAAAGGATGTCGATTTTAACGTCTTTAGGGCCTACATCACGTCTCTCAAATTCAATTGGGGCCACCGGCGCCTGCGGATTTACCGCGCCATATCCATGTACTTTTATCATAGTCTTGTTTATAAGTATAAGGTAAAATTAGTCGTTTAATACTCGCAATTTAACCGTTTTACACCAAAATTGTTTTAGGCCAAAGAAGGGGCATTTATTGAAATCCCTTCAAGCCATCCAAGCCAATTTTGGTCTATTGACACTTTCTGTCAATAAGCTACTTTCGATTATCAATGACCTGATAGGTTTAGGTTGAAAATTGTTAGAGGTTTGCAAAAATAACCACTAATAATATAGACCTAATAGTTAGTATCACGGCGGGCCTCGCCTCATCCTATTTTTTTCTCCTATTCTTCCTCTACC
>JACCDM010165151.1_pt1 | contig 12882 bp, 12 predicted proteins | sample 7445851 | NCBI WGS metagenome assembly JACCDM01 (sample SAMN15323438, study PRJNA562643) | freshwater metagenome | isolation source: river surface water | place: USA:Blue River Watershed | collected 2017-08-16
CCATTAGAAAGCGTTCGATCAGACAAATCAGTGCCCTATGTTCAAGTGGTGCAAGAAGGCAAAGTTGTGCACATGCAGGTCGCTTTAGGCGCAAAGGGTGAAGTCGATGGCAAGGCGCTAATGGCCGTACCGGACATGGCCGAGGGCACTCAAGTACTAGCGCCCAGTGCAGGCGCACTTCGTGAGGGCACCTTGGTTAAGTTGCCCTCACCTCAAAAATAAACCACGAAGAACTTCCTATGTGGTTTACACGCGTCAGCCTTAAAAATCCCGTTTTTGCCACCATGCTGATGCTGGTGTTTGTGGTCATGGGATTGTTTGCTTTTCAAAAGCTCAAAGTCGATCAATTTCCCAACATCGATTTTCCAGTGGTGGTTGTCCTCACAGAGTATCCAGGCGCATCACCCGAAATTGTTGAGAGCGAAGTCTCCAAAAAAATTGAAGAAAGCGTCAATTCCATCGCGGGCATCAATGCGCTCACTTCTCGCAGCTATGAAAACCAATCGGTGGTGGTCATTGAATTCCAACTCAACATGGATGGTCGCAAAGCGGCCGACGATGTACGGGAAAAAGTAGCGGGCATGCGGGCCACATTGCGCGACGAAGTCAAAGAACCCCGCGTCATTCGATTTGACCCCACCAGCCGAGCCGTTTGGTCCTTGGCCGTTATTCCTGTCACCCAGCAAGACAAACAAAGCATCAGCTTGGTAGAGCTCACCAATTACGCCGAGCAAGTCATCAAGAAGCGACTCGAAAATGTGAGGGGTGTGGGGGCTGTCAATGTGTTGGGCGGCAGTCGCCGTGAAATCAACATCTACCTTCGCCCCGATGCCATGGAGTCTTTGGGTGTCAGCGCCGATCAAATTGCTGCTGCTGTCCGCAATGAAAATCAAGACTTGCCAGTGGGTTCCTTGAGATCAGTTTCTCAAGAGCGCGTCATTCAAGTGCAATCACGCGTCAAGCGCCCAGAAGACTTTGCCAACATCATTGTGGCGCGCAAAGGGACCACGCCCATTCGGTTGGCGCAAGTTGCCATCATCAAAGACGGCGCACAAGAGATTGACAACATGGCCCTTTACAACGGTGAGCGAACCTTGATGCTCACCGTTCAAAAAGCGCAAGATGCCAACACCATTGAAGTGGTCGATGGACTGGCCAGCACGCTCACCGAACTGCGCAAACAAATGCCAGCGGGTATCCGACTAGAGCCCGTATCAGACAGTTCGCGTCAAATTAGGGTGGCGGTTGACAATGTTCGCAGAACCCTCATTGAAGGCGCATTGCTGACGGTGCTCATTGTGTTTTTATTTCTAAACTCATGGCGCTCAACGGTGATCACGGGTCTGACACTGCCAATTTCTTTGATTGGCACATTTTGGTTCATGAGCATGTTTGGCTTTACCGTCAACATGGTGACCTTGATGGCACTCAGTTTGTGCGTGGGCCTGCTCATTGACGATGCCATCGTGGTTCGTGAAAACATTGTGCGTCACGTTCAAATGGGCAAGAAGCCCTACGAAGCGGCCATGCTGGGTACCGAAGAGATTGGCCTGGCCGTGTTGGCCACCACCTTGTCTATCGTTGCGGTATTTTTACCCATCGGTTTCATGGAAGGCATCATTGGCAAGTTCTTCCATGAGTTTGGCATCACCATTGTGGCGGCCGTTCTCATCTCGATGTTCGTCAGCTTTACGCTCGACCCCATGTTGTCGAGTGTGTGGCACGACCCCAGCATTCACACATCGGGCAACCAGGCAAAGGACCCCAAATCATCAGCCCATCTGTACGACCGGACCATTGGCCGCGTCACGCATTGGTTCGACCAACAGACCGAGCGCTTGGCAGAAAAATATCAAGCCATGTTGGCTTGGGCGCTTGATCACAAAAAATCAACATTGTCATTGGCCGTAGGTATTTTTATCAGCAGCGTATTGATGGTGCCGCTTTTAGGGACTGAATTTATTCCTAAAGGTGATTACTCAGAAACCAGTGTGAGTTTCCAAACACCCGTAGGTACATCTTTGGAAACCACGGCACTCAAAGCCAAACAAGTGGAACAAATTGTGCGTGAGTTCCCTGAAGTTCAATACACACTCACAGGCATGAACACGCCCAATGCGCAGGGCAAAAACAACGCCAGCATCTACATTCGTTTGGTTGACCGCAAACTGCGCGAAAGAAGCGTAGAAGACATTTCTGTTGAATTGCGCAAACGCTTGGCCCAAGTTGCAGGCATCACGGTCACCAACGTTGGCACCGTTGACTCGGTGGGCGGCAACAAACAAATTGATTTTTCAATCCAAGGACCAGACCAGCGAGAACTCGAGCGCCTCACACTCAATGTCTTGGAACAAATTCGAAACATTCCCGGCTTGGTCGACCTTGACTCAAGTGTGAAACCCAACAAACCCTCCATCGCCATCAAACTCAAACGTGAGTCTGCTTCTGAGATGGGCCTGAGCGTGGCACCTGTTTCGGGTTCACTGCGCACCTTGGTGGCCGGCCAAACTGTGGGCAATTGGCGTGCCCCTGATGACCAAACCTACGATGTCAATGTGCGACTGGCGCCTGAATATCGCAACAGCCCGCAAGATTTAGAGCGCATCCCTTTTAGCCTTCCGTCTGCAGATGGGAGCGCCAAAACGGTACGACTGGGACAGATTGCGGCCGTTGAAGAAACCACGGGCTCCAATCAAATCAATCGCCGAGATCTGATGCGAGAGGTCACCGTCAATGCCAATGCCTCGCGCAGATCGGCTGGCGAAGTATCCAAGGACATTCGAAAAGTTTTAGAAGCGACCGTATGGCCCCCTGGCTACCGCTACCAATTTGGCGGCTCAACCAAAAGCATGAATGAATCGTTTCAATATGCCTTGACTGCGCTCATGATGGCCATCATCTTCATCTACATGATTTTGGCCAGCCAGTTCAAAAGCTTTTTGCAACCTTTGGCCCTCATGACGTCCCTGCCCTTGACACTGATTGGCGTGGTGCTGGCCTTGATGACTTTCAATTCGACCCTGTAGATGTTCTCCGTCATTGGCGTTGTGATGCTCATGGGCTTGGTTACCAAAAATGCCATTTTGTTGGTCGATTTTGCCATCCGAGCACGTGAAGGCAGCGTGTCAGACAATGGCCAAGCCGTGCCTGGTTTGAGCCGAAATGAGGCTCTTCTCATGGCGGCCAAGGTCAGGTTGCGTCCCATTTTGATGACCACTTTGGCCATGATTTTTGGCATGATTCCGCTTGCATTCGCCATCACAGAAGGCTCCGAACAACGCGCCCCCATGGGGCAAGCTGTCATAGGCGGCGTCATCACCTCCTCCCTCCTGACACTGGTGGTGGTGCCTGTGGTTTATTGCTACATGGACGATTTGGGAGAATTTCTCAAACGACTTTGGCAAGGCAAGCCAAAATCAAGCCTTTAAGGGTCTTGGGAAGTTAAAATAAAGACAGTTAGCACTAGATACCCCTCGGAGTAAAAATGAACATCGAAACCGCTCGCTTCAACATGATCGAACAACAAATCCGTCCTTGGGAAGTTTTGGATGGTCAAGTTCTGTCATTGTTGTCGATTGTCAAACGCGAAAACTTTGTTCCTTTGGCCCACAAAGCCTTGGCGTTTGCCGATATGGAAATTCCTTTGCAAGCTTCTGGCTCAAAGGGCCAGTGCATGTTGGCACCCAAAGTAGAAGCACGCTTGCTGCAAAACGCGGCCATTCAACCCAGCGACAAAGTTTTAGAAGTTGGAACGGGCTCTGGCTACATGGCAGCCCTGTTGGCGCAACAGGCAGCGTCTGTCCTGAGCTTTGAAATCGACCCTGCCATTGCACAAATGGCGCGCACCAATCTTCAAAATGCCGGCATCACCAATGTTGAAGTTCGCCAAGCCGATGGCAGCCAAGGCGCACCCAACGATGGTCCCTTTGATGTCATTGTTTTGAGTGGCTCTGTGCCTGAAGTTCCCCAACATTTGTTGAACCAACTCAAATTGGGCGGCAGGCTGTTGGCTGTTGTGGGTGAAGACCCCGTCATGCGAGCCAGCGTCATTACGCGCAAAAGCGAGCAGCAGTGGCAAACTTCTGAACCTTGGGACACCATGGCACCTCGCCTTCAAGGTTTCCCTGAACACAACCGCTTCAGTTTTTAATTCGACTTTACTCAACCTAGCCCATGCAACAAGTCAGCCCTTCCCAATTCAATGATTGGCGCCAACAAGCCAGTACCGTCGGACAGCCATTGATTTTGGATGTTCGTGAAACATGGGAATGCCAATTGGCCAGCATTGCCCCTGAGGGTTGTGAAGTGTTGATCATGCCCATGCAAACTATCCCAGACCGATTGTCTGAACTGGACAAAACAAGACCCATCGCCTGTTTGTGTCACCATGGTGGACGGAGTATGCAGGTGGCTTCGTTCTTAGAACACCACGGTTTTGAAAACATCACCAACATCAGCGGCGGCATTCATGCTTGGTCTAGCCAAGTCGATGCCAATGTGCCTGTTTATTAAACAATCTACAAATCGGCTACAGCCTCGAAAGAATTTCATGAACTTGCGCTTTCTACCCCTCACGCTGGCACTGACCGCTGCATTTGCAGGATCGGCTCAAGCACAAAGCTTGTTGTCTTTGTTTGAAACAGCCCGCAGCTACGATGCCACCTACAAATCGGCACAGTCTCAATACTCGGCCAACTTGGCAAAAGCAGAACAAGGCAAGGCTTTGCTCATGCCCAGTGTGGGTCTGTCTGCCAATGTCAACAGAACCGAGGTCGAGTCAATCGCTTCGTCACAAACATTCTCAGCACAAAGTACATCGTTCTCGCTTACTGCTTCACAGCCCTTGTACCGCCCTGCCAACAATGCAACTTACCAGCAAAGCCAACGCCAACTTGAATTGGCATCCGTTCAATTGAAGGCCGCAGAACAAGACTTAATGGTTCGCTTAAGCCAAGCTTATTTTGACGTTCTCATCTCACGTGAAAGCCTCGATTTTGTCAAAGCCCAAAAAGTAGCGGTAGGCGAACAGCTTGCTGCTGCTAAACGCAACTTTGAAGTGGGAACATCGACCATCACTGACACGCGCGAAGCACAAGCTCGATTCGACTTGGTGGTGGCACAAGAGATTGCCGCAGACAACGATTTGCGCATCAAGCGCTTGGCACTGAATCAGTTGGTGGGCTTGAACAACATTGAACCCAAGTCTTTGTCCAGCAAGGCCAAGCTAACTGCGCCCGAGCCACAGAGCTTGGACCAGTGGGTGCAACAATCTGCCACCTCAAACCCAAGTATCATTCAAAGCCGTGTGGCTTTGGACATTGCCAAACTGGAAACCAGCAAAGCCGAAGCCGGACACAAACCAACTGTTGACTTGGTGGCAGGCTACACCCCTACGCGCTACAGCAACAATGGCCGGGGCATTGGTACGCAAGTTGACTCCAATACCAACACGATCACTTTGGCATTTAACATGCCCCTCTTTGCTGGCTTTGCAACACAAAACCGAATCAAAGAAACCGTTGCCTTGGAAGACAAAGCGCGTTCCGATTTAGAAGCTGCTGAACGTTCTGTGGCTCAAGCAACCCGCACTGCTTTCTTTGGTCTGCAGTCTGGCATTGGCCAAGTCAATGCTTTGCAAGCCGCAGAGGCTTCAAGCCAAAGTGCTTTGGACGCCAACAAATTGGGTTACCAAGTGGGTGTGCGCATCAACATCGATGTCTTGAACAGTCAAAGCCAGCTTTTCCAAACCAAACGTGATTTGGCCAAAGCTCGATACGATGTTTTGTTAGGCCAGTTGAAGCTTCGTCAAGCCGCCGGCACCCTTACAGAAGCCGATTTATCGGCCATCAATGCGCTGCTGAATCCTTAAGCGCACTTAAACAATCTTGCACTGCCATGGCGGTGCGTTGTGTGGCACCACCATGCGACAGTGCAAATTGTTTGGCTTTGTTGGCCGCATCAGCTTGCTGTTCAGAGCTCAAAGCCAAATTGCATGCAGCCTCCACAGCAGCTTCCATATTGGCTACACGCAAGGCTGCGCCTGAGTCTTCTGCTGCCAAAGCAGCATCTGCAAAATTGAATGTGTGAGGCCCCATCACAATGGGACAGCCGCATGCTGCCGCCTCAATTAAATTTTGCCCACCTAATTTTTCAAAGCTACCGCCTAGCAAAGCCACACTGGCAAAGCTGTAATACAAGGCCATTTCTCCCAAGCTGTCGCCCAAGAAAATTTCACCCTGCGCAGCATCAGTCTGACTTTTATTGCGTGGCCCATCAGGGCCCCAAGTTGAACGCCTCGATACTTTGCCTGCTTTTGATTGAATCAAGGCTTCCACCTCGGTCACCCTTTGGGGATGTCGCGGCACGATCAGCCAATTGACTTGAACTTGCGGATTCTTCTGGCAATAGTTTTGCCATGCCTGCAACCACTGCGCCTCTTCGCCTTCGCGGGAACTGGCCAGCATCAACACCGGTCTATCCATGAATGAACGCCAATGCTGCGCCAAACGCATTTGAGGCTCATCGGGCTTGGCATCAAATTTAAGATTGCCGAATACACCACTGACGTGCGCACTCAAGTGGGTGAGTCGTTCTGCATCACTTTGCGTTTGAGCCAAGACAGCACTCAGGCCCTTAAAGGCTGGGCACAACAATGAGGGCCAACGCATTGCTTGGTTCATCGACTTTTCGCTCATGCGTGCATTGACCAATACCAAGGGCACATTGAACTGGGAGGCGACATGAACCAAATTCGGCCATACCTCCGTCTCCATGAGCAAGCCAATTTTGGGCTTGAAGGCTTTGAAAAAAAGCTGAACAGCTTTGGCCGAGTCCCAGGGTTGCCACACTTGAACATCGCCTGGCTGCAATAGTTTTTGTCCCTCTTCACGGCCTGTGGCTGTGCCATTGGTTAGCAACAACTTCATGCCAGGATATGTTTGACGGAGCGTCTTTAACAAAATACCCGCCGTTCTGGTTTCACCCAAAGATACGGCATGGATCCAAATCCACTCTTCATGTGCCGCATGGGTATATTGACCAAAACGTTCCTCAATGAATTGCCCATACAAGGGTTCTGCTTTGGATCGGCGGCGAAGCTTTTGGCGCAAGAAGGGTTGCGCCATTGACATCAATGCGCTGTAAAGTCCAAGCGAAAGTTTCTTGCGCACAAGTGTCAATCAATCGTTTGGCAAAGGCATTGGCTAGTGCGCCGAAGCCTGCAAACTGGCATCTGGTTTGACGGTCTTTAACAAGGCCAGCATGTGATGCTCGATGCGGTGCAAGGCCTCTTGGGTGTGCCCTTCAAAACGCAAGACCAAAACCGGCGTGGTGTTGGAAGCACGAATGAGGCCGAAGCCATCGGGCCAATCGACTCGCAAGCCATCAATGTCAGAAATTTCAGCAGGGGCAGAAAAGTGCTGGGGTGCAATTTTGAGTAACTGCGCGGTTAGGGTATGTGGCTCGCCTTCTTGGCAAGACACATTGAGTTCAGGCGTGCTAAAACTGGTGGGCAATGCCTTCAGGACAGCGTTGGCATCGGGGCTGCGACTGACAATTTCTAACAAACGGCATCCCGCATAAGTACCGTCGTCAAAACCGTACCAACGCTCCTTGAAGAAGATGTGGCCACTCATCTCACCGCCCAAGGGGGCCTGCCCACCTTCGGCTTCAATTTGCTTCATTTTGGCTTTGATGAGGGAGTGCCCTGTTTTGAACATCAAAGCTTTGCCTCCCGCAGCGCGAATAGCGGGCGCCAAGCGCTGAGAACACTTCACATCGAACAGGATAGTGCCACCAGGAACTCGGCTCAGCACATCTTCCGCAAACATTTGCATTTGGCGATCGGGGTAGATGGTTTCGCCGTCTTGTGTGACGATGCCTAAACGATCGCCATCGCCGTCAAAGGCCAGTCCTAGCTCGGCGCCAGTGGCTTTCAAAGTGGCAATCAAGTCTTTCAAATTGTCAGGCTTGCTGGGGTCGGGATGGTGGTTTGGAAAATTGCCATCGACTTCACTGAAGAGCTCAATGACCTCACAACCCAAAGCCCTGAAGATGCCTGGCGCACTGGCACCGGCAATGCCGTTGCCTGAATCAACCACAATTTTCATGGGTCGGCTAAGTTGAATGCCCGACACAATTCGTTCAATGTAGGCCGGCAAAATTTCAACATTGCGAACAGAGCCGCCGCTTGTCAAAGACCATGTCTCTTGTTCAATGATGTTTTTAAGTGCTTGAATGTCATCGCCATAAATGGCGCGACCACCCAAGACCATTTTGAAGCCGTTGTCGTCTTTGGGGTTGTGACTGCCGGTCACTTGAATACCGCTGTTACAGAGCGTGTTGGCAGCAAAATAAAGTTGGGGCGTGGTGGTGAAGCCAACATCCAAAACTTCAATACCAACCGAAACCAAACCACGAACCAGTGCCGCTGATAAAACGGGGCCACTCAGTCGGCCATCGCGGCCCACCGCCACCGTTAAACAATTTTCTTTTTTGGCCAAGGTACCAAAGGCTTTGCCCAAAGCCTCCGCCAAGTCTTCCGTGAGTGTTCGCGGAAAAGTTCCACGAATGTCGTAGGCCTTGAAAATTGAAGCTGTGACTTGCATAAAAATACGTGATCCATTAACTTTGAGGTACCTTGCGCATTGTTAAATGCGTCAAGTTCAGACCCCTCTATTGTAGGTGGGCTGACTTGTTGAATGATCAAATCAGGTACGATCCAAGCCATGAACTTTCATCCGGAAACCTGCCAACTGAGCTTCCAAAGCGCTTGGGGGCCCATGACCTTGGCTGCCAGCCCCGAAGGTTTGTGCGGCGCTTGGTTCGACCAGCAAAAACATTTTCCCGACACAAGTCATTGGCCTACCGTCAAGCACCATCCCATTCTGGAAGAAGCGCAGCAACTCCTTGCGCAATTTGGCCAGGGACGGGTTAAAGCAGGCACAAAACCGAATCAAACATTGAGCCACTTGCCCCTGGATCTTTCAATGGGCACGCCCTTTCAGCAGACCGTTTGGCAGGCCTTGATGCAAATTCCTCTGGGACAAACCTGTACGTACGGTCAATTGGCTCACGCCATCGGCAAACCCAGTGCATCACGCGCAGTCGGAACAGCGGTTGGACACAACCCCATCAGCGTTCTCATACCTTGTCACAGGGTCATAGGCAGTTTGGGTCAAATGACGGGTTATGCAGGTGGCCTCTGGCGCAAAGAGGCCTTGCTGGGCATGGAACTCAAAGCCAGTGTCCCGCAAACCCGCAACGCAGTCCTCACCGCATGAGTGAGCCAGAGGCAAACCATCAGGCGCTCGATTGGCGTGCTGATTACGTGATGTTGGGAGCACTTTGGGGTGCTTCATTTTTGTTCATGCGCATGGGTGCGGCAGAGTTTGGTCCCTTGGCCACTGCTTGGCTGAGGGTTTGCATTGCCACCTTGATGCTTTTTCCTTTGATGGTGTGGCAAGGCCACTTGGATGTTTTCAAAGCCAATTGGAAATTGATCCTTGGATTTGGCGTCATCAATTCCGCCATCCCTTTTGCGCTTTACGCTTATGCGGTGCTTCACATCTCTACCGGCCTGTCTTCCATTTTGAATGCGACTGTGCCCTTATTTGCAGCCTTGGTTGCCTGGTTGTGGCTTGGAGACAGGCTTACCCGTTGGCGCATGGCAGGCTTGGTCATTGGCTTCTTGGGTGTCTCCCTTCTGGCCAACCACCAAACCACTTTTCACAACGATGCCAATCCAGACGCTAGCACTTGGGGTCAGCACACCGCCATCGCGGCCTGTCTGTTGGCCACCGTTTGCTATGCCATTGCTGGCAGTTTCAACAAAAAATACATGCCTAATTTGCCTGCTTTGGTATCTGCCACAGGCAGCCAGTTTGGCGCCAGCGTTGCCCTGACAGTGCCCGCACTTTTTGCCTTGCCTGAAACCATGCCCGGCGCGCAAGCTTGGGGTTCTGTCTTCATGTTGGGGGTTGCTTGTACAGGCATTGCGTATGTGCTGTACTTTCGATTGGTCAACCGTGCGGGGCCTGCAAAAGCACTCACCGTTACTTTTTTAATTCCCGTCTTTGCGCTAATTTATGGCGTGATTTTCTTGGGCGAAACAGTCACTTTGATGATGTTGCTGTTGGGCATGCTGGTCATTTTGGGCACTGCGTTGTCCAGCGGTTTATGGCCCAAGAAATGACGCGCGCGCAATTGACCACAACCACCCTCGACGTCTTGCCCTGCAGAGTTTCTTAACTTGGTAAGTACGCCACGTTGGTGCAAGGTACGTGCAATTTCAGCGGCACGCTCCCACGAAGGCCTTTCATAAGGCAGATCGTCTACGGTGTTGTAGGGAATCATGTTCAGCAAGGCATATTTGCCCTTCAACAGTTTCACAATGCCTTCGATTTCTTCGGGCGTGTCATTAATGCCCTTCAGCAAGGTCCACTGATACTGAATGGGATAGCCCGTTTGCTGAGCATAAATTTCTGCAGCTTCTACCAATTCAGCTGGACTCATCTGAGGTGCGCGAGGCAACAACTCAGCCCTTAAGTCGGCACGCGTGGTGTGCAAAGAAACGGCCAATGCGGGCTTCACAAGCCCTTGAGGCAAACGTTCAAAAACACGTGGATCTCCCACCGTTGAAAAGACCAATGATTTGTGAGCAATGTTGCCCACTGTACCGAGCACATCAATGGCTGCCATCACATTGTCAAGATTGTGGGCGGGTTCTCCCATGCCCATGAAGACCACTTTTTTGACGGGTCGATGTTGGCGTGCAAATACCACTTGCGCCACCATTTCGGCGCTGCCTACTTGTTTGATGAGGCCATCGCGGCCAGTCATGCAAAACACACAACCGACCGCACAACCCACTTGTGACGATACGCAAACGCCATCACGTGGCAGACCCACGGTCTCCACAGTTTGACCATCGTTCAAGGCCAACAGCCAACGAACAGAACCATCTTGGGCAGGATGTGCAGATTGCAATTGAAGCAAATTGGCCAAGGCGTGCGAGATATCTGGCAAGGCTTGTCGCAATGCCGTTGGCATAAAGCTTTCTAGGGGTCTGCGGCCACTGTCTTGTGGCTTGGCCTGTGCCCACAGCCTCAGAATGCGTTGCTCGTGCAAGGGCTGTGCGCCCAAGCGCCTCAAGTGTTCACGGACGTGGCTGATGTTGCTGAAAGACAGTTCGGTCATGGCATGCGTGCAATGTGTCAGCGCATGTCAATCAAACTTCGAGCAAATCGAGCAACTGTGCTGGGGTCTCAATTTGGGCATGGGCATGCCAATTTTTAACATCTGATTGAGCGCCCAAATAACCATAGGTGGCGGCGACAGTTTTCATGTGGGCGGCATGACCCGCCACAATATCACGTTCATCATCGCCCACATAAACACATGCAGCAGGGTCGATTCCCAAGCGCTTGGCGGCTTCTAGCAAGGGCGCTGGATGCGGTTTGGCGTGTGGCGTGGTGTCGCCACTGATTACAACAGCGGCACTGGCAAAAAGCGGCATGGCCTTTGTCAGTGGCTCTGTAAATCTTTTGGACTTGTTGGTGACAACTCCCCAAGGCATTTTCAATTGCACCAAGCTGTCGATGAGTTGTGCAACACCTTCAAAAGCAAAAGTACGCTCTGTCATGCACGATTCGTAATTGACAAAAAACTCTTCTTTGAGTTGTTCGTAATCTGGATGCTCAGGTGTCCAACCAAAAGCCAAGCCAATCATGCCTCTGGCACCTGCACCTGCCATGTGCCTGTAATGCGCCAGAGGAAGAGATGTCATGCCTCTAGCAACGCGCATCTTGTCGACGGCAGCGCCCAAGTCAGGCGCACTGTCAATCAGGGTGCCATCTAAGTCAAACAAAACCGCCTGAACGTTCTCAAATTTCATCTTCAGAACCCAAGAAGTATCAGTTGGTCAATGGCTTTTGTGTGGCCATCATGTAATTCACGTCCGTGTCCGTGCCCAAGGCGTAGTGGCGTGTGAAGGGGTTGTAAGTCATGCCCTTCATTTGCTTCACATCAAGGCCATGAATGCGTGCCCAGTCAGCCAGTTCGCTGGGTTTGATCAGACGCGCATATTCGTGGGTGCCTTTGGGCAACAAATTCAAAATGTATTCAGCACCCACAATGGCAAACAAGAACGACTTGGGATTGCGGTTCAAGGTTGAAAAGAAAACCCATCCACCTGGCTTGACCAAGGTTGAGCAGGCTTTGACCACAGACGCAGGATTGGGGACGTGCTCCAGCATTTCCATGCAGGTCACAACGTCGTATTGACCGGCTTGTTCCTGGGCTAGATCTTCGGCACTGACTTCTCGGTATTGGACTCCTTGTGTGCCAGCTTCTAAGGCATGCAATTGGGCCACTTTGAGAGATTTGACGGCCAAGTCGGCACCCAAAACCTCGGCGCCTTGTCGGGCCATGGCATCGGACAAAATGCCACCGCCACAGCCAATGTCAACCACCTTTTTGCCTGCAAGTGGCGCCAGTGTCTGAATCCAAGCCAATCTCAAAGGATTGATTTGGTGCAAGGGCTTGAATTCGCTCTCGGTATCCCACCAGCGGTGGGCCAGTTCCGAAAACTTGGCCAATTCAGCGGGATCGACATTGGCAGATGAAAACTGCGAGGTGTTTGAATGTGTGCTCATAGGCGACATTGTCTCCGAAAGTAAAAAAGCCTCCCGTGGGAGGCTTTTAGCAATCTACGGCAGTTGAATCAATCAACTGACTGGCAGATTATCTGTTGGGGCGTGTACCCACAACTTCGATTTCCACGCGGCGGTTCTTAGAACGACCTGCATCTGTTTTGTTGTCAGCAACGGGTTGCTTCTCGCCCTTGCCTTCTGTGTAAACGCGGTTTTTCTCAATGCCTTTAGA
>JACCDM010626121.1_pt1 | contig 12879 bp, 6 predicted proteins | sample 7445851 | NCBI WGS metagenome assembly JACCDM01 (sample SAMN15323438, study PRJNA562643) | freshwater metagenome | isolation source: river surface water | place: USA:Blue River Watershed | collected 2017-08-16
CTCAACCTCTGTTGAAACCATATGGCCTTTATCATCGAGAACTGGAACAGTCTCTTGATAGTGACCGCTACCGTAGATGCGAATCACCTCACCTACTGGCTGATCGGGCTGTAAGAAATCGCAGTACTCGGAAATCCCGCCCTTGTGATAGAAAGTCTGAGTTGTCTTCTCTTTTGAACGGTTATCGTTAACGGTGAGAGAGAGACCAGGAACCAAGAAAGATGTCTGGCGTGCACGTGCATAGATATCTTCAATATCAAGGGATGCATCCTTAAGGAAGATCTGCTTATCAGACCACCACTTGACGCGAGTACCAGTGACCTTTGAAGAGATCTTTCCAATAATGCGTAGGCCTGATTGTTCGGTGAACTCAGCCTTGGGGCCATCGCCATCGAAGATACCTGGGGTTCCACGCTTAAATGACATCCAGTAAATCTTGCCGTTACGGTCAACTTCAACATCGAGACGTTCAGCGAGAGCGTTTACAACCGATGCACCCACGCCGTGGAGACCACCAGAGGCTGCATATGAGCCGCCACCGAACTTTCCACCTGCGTGGAGTTTGGTCATAACAACTTCAACGCCAGTTAAACCTGTCTTTGGTTCTTTATCGACTGGAATTCCACGCCCATCATCATGGACTTCAACAGAGCCATCTGCCTCTAAGTTGATTTCAATCTTCTTGCAGTGGCCAGCAAGAGATTCATCCACTGCGTTATCGATGATCTCCCAGAGACAGTGCATAAGACCGCGTGAATCAGTAGAACCGATATACATACCTGGGCGCTTACGGACAGCATCAAGACCCTCAAGAACGGCGAGGTCCTTTGCGGTATAGCTATCTTTAGAGCCGGCTTCGGTTATAGGAGCGTCAAAATTCAACTCTTCATTGGCAGTCACGGTGGCAAAGATTAGCCAGCGAATGGTTCGCAACAAGGTAAGCGCGCCGTAGCGGTCTCATATAGTGATAGAGGTCGCTAAATACATGGAATTTTAAGGATATTTACCGCGCGGGGAATAAAGGGAGGTGGCATGATGTTCCAATGTCAGAGGGTGCTAATACCCTCTGATTCTCTATATGAGAGAACAGGACGAATGGAGAGAGCGATGACCGAGCAAGTACTTCTCGAATCCACACCCCTCAATGCCCTCGACCGCTGCGATCGTTGCGGCGCCCAGGCATATGTCCGCGCCGTATTGGCAACAGGTGGCGAACTCATGTTCTGCGCCCACCATGGCAAGGAGTACGCTGAAAAGCTTGCTGCTATTGCTGTGAAGATTCAAGACGAGACAGAGCGCTTGGTCGAAACTAAATAATTTGTATAAAAAGAGGCACCTACGCGATGTAGGTGCCTCTTTTTATTTATGAGGTCAATGCCTTCTGCTATAGATTCTCTTAATACGTTTTTCACTCATTTGGAAAAAAGCCAGAACGGTAAGTGGAATTAGGAAAACTGCTGAATTGGTAGTTAAGTCCAGGAAGTAAACGACGACCCAGGTAAGGATCACTGCACCGGCGGTGAGAATTCGATATTTCATGACTTAACCCACCAATCGACAAACTAGACCAGGAACTAGAGTTGTTACCCAGTTTACTCTAAGCAAGCCTCCCACTATTTGAATAACTGCCTCGACCTGCCACTGGTTTACAACACTACATATAGTCACGGGTGTTGGACCGTTGAGCGGGCGACGCATATCAATTATTCCGCTTGAATTAGGACTACAAATTGCAGTCGTACATGCAGATTCACTCGCGGTCGCGGCTGGCGCGTGAATAACAGTTACTCCACTCAAAAGAAAGAACAGTAGTGCGAACTTTGTGACACATTTCTTCATTTCATTCCCCTTTCTACAAGGAGAGATCAGTGAAGACTTTCTCAGTGGCTGCCTCAATCAGGTTGCCCCGAGAGGAACGTCTACTGAGAGTAGTTAGCGGCGGCCCGTTCTCTTTACTACAGCAATCGGTAGCACCGGTGAAGTTACATATGGTGCTCCCCCGAGAATTATTGATGCCGTCAAGTTCACTGGCCTTTGCGTTGCCGGTCTCCAGTTACACGTTGCCTGTCCTGCAGAGGTTGTTCTATTTGTGCAATTTCCAATTCGTTTTCCATCAGCAAAGAAAGCCACCTGTGCAATTTGATTAACTGTTGCTGTAAGTGTTACGGATTGTCCCTTGCTTACCGAAGCAACGCCTCCTGCAACAGCGAGAGATACTGTTGGCAAAGTGAGTGCGGTGATAACAACAGATCCATTGTTGTTAAAGATGCGACCCGCAGCAGTTTGAACTCGGTTGATATTCAAACCAGCTACGTAAGATCCACCACCGCCACCGGTACCACCATAAATATTGTCTGCACCGCCGCCGCCAGAGTAGCCGCCGCCGCCGCCAGAACCACCGCCGGCACCATTTCCATTTGCAGCACCGCCTCCACCGAAACCACCGGCGACTGCGCTGCCACTAGTTCCTTTAGCGCCACCTGTACCACCATTGAGATAAGAGAGACCACCGCCATTATTAAAAATTGTATTTGAAGTTCCATTACCGCTAAATCCACCACCACCACCGCCGCCATTCTGAGCTGATGCTGTTCCACCACCACCACCTGCTGTACCTCCTGCGCCTGCTTCAGTTGAAGAGACATTTCCGGAACCAGGATTTCCAGATGTTGAAATGGATCCTAAAGAGACGCTCTGCTGGACTGTGACGCTTTCACCTCCACCGCCACCACCTGCAATAAGCAAGATGGATGATTCATTATTAAATGGAGTGCGGGTAACAAAGGTACCGCCACCACCTGCATTAGAACCGTATATGTAATAGAGCGCACCAGTTTGACCCACAAGGATCTTTATCGTTTCACCTTGAACGAGATCAAAGGTGTCTGCAATGCGTGCACCGTAACCAGCATTGAGCCCAGCTCCGCCAGCGCCATATGCATCGATGTAATAGCGTCCCGTAAATGGAACTACCCAATTCTGAATTCCATTGACGATAGTGAAATTGTCGTCATTTTCATCCCAAGTAGTCGAGTATGCCGAACGGCACTGTGATTGTGTTGGTCCGGTCGGCCCAAAAACTCCGCAGGCATAGAAGGCATGTGAGGTAAATCGATAGAGAGTAAAGGCGCTTGCACTCGGCGCCGATAGATTAGAGAATGCCAAAACCATTGCTGCAATGAGCGTCGGAATGAGGGCTTTCTTCACCGAGGAAGTGTAGAACGGCGGTTTACTTTGGGCAAAAAATCTCTAACGCCGCCCTGTACGCCTTCCAACGCCCACCTGTAAGAGATTTGATCTGGCATTTGTGTAATTACTCGATGATGGCCTGAGCAGAGCTGACAAAGTCACACTCTGACCCTGCGTAGTTGGTTTCCATGTGCAGCTGACACTGGAGGTTGTATGCCTTGATGCACATCCGCCAATTGGCTTGCCATTGATGTAGAAGGAGACTCTTCCTGTCACATTCACACTCGCTGTAACTGCAATCGGAGTTCCCTTAGCAGCCGTTATCACTCCTCCAGCGAGAGAGATGGTAATTGTTGCTCCACCACCTCCTCCGCCTCCACCGCCAGATGCGTTAACAGTAAGAGTAAATGTCGCTGTATCGAGACCTGCATAGTTGCTGGCTGAGATGACGAAGGTCGTTACTGTGAGAGTCTCTGTTGGAGTGCCTGATATCAATCCAGTGCCAGTATTGAAGGAAAGACCTGCAGGAAGCGATCCCTCAATCGAATATGCACCGACGTCACTTCCGCCATTAGTAATTGTGAAGCCAGTGAGAGCGCTACTAACAGTCGCTGTCTCGCTTGAGCTGCTGAGCGAGATTTCAGGGGCCACTTGATCCCCGATCACGATTGTTACATTTGCATATTCTGTTGCATCCGCTAAGTCGATAGCTCCAATAGTCATTGTGTAGGTATCCGGTTGAACAGAAGCTCCAATACTGATAACTCCAGAGTTAGAGACACTGATTCCACCGATTGAATCAAATGTGATCGCTCGGTAGATAGACCAATTCCATGAAGTACGGGTACCGGTTCCTCCTACGATTGTCGGCGAAATTGTCGCTGTTTTTCCTACTTCTACCGACCTATTTGAATAGCTCAGCGAAAGAGTCGGATTCCAGACAAAGTTTGTAATCTGATTTGAGTTACCGCTATTTGCATCGGTCGTTCCCGCGTAGGAGGCAGAGACCGTGAATGGAGAACCACTTGCATCACTTGGAGACCACCAACATTCGCCTGCACCATTAGAGATGAAGACGGTGCAAATCGTTGAAGAATTGCCAGAAATTGTGGCTTGTCCACCGGCCGGAGTTGAAAGATTGACCACCAACCGAACTTGTTTGCCCAGCGTTCCAGAGGTAACTGCAACCCCATTAATCATTTTTGCTGAGAGCGTTACGGTTGGTGTGGATTTAGTGACCGTAATGGCGATTGCTCCACTGCCGCTGATGCCCTCTTCATCGGTTGCTGAAATTGTAAATGTGTAGGTGCCAACCGGAAGTGTGTTTGCAATTGCGATGCGCCCAACATCATTGATTGTCACTCGATAATCACTCTGGCTATCGCTGTTATTGATTACAGTCCAAGTGGAGAAGCTGCCGGTACCGCCAGATGTTGAAACGCTAATGGTTCGCTCAGAACCGAAGTCATAATTCTGGGCAGTGTAAGTAAAGCTTCCTACCGCATTGACAGTAATTGTCTGCCCGGCGGAGGTGTTTGTTGAGAAGTTTGAATCACCCGAATAAACAGCAGTAACAGTAAATGGTGAACCACTTGCGCTGGCTGGCGTCCATGCACAGGTAGCGACACCTGATGAGATGGCGACAGTTCCACAGCCCGAAATTGTTGTGCTTCCATACTTGAATGCAATTGATCCGGTTGCAGCTGAAACTACTGTCGCACGTAGATTTACTGTTGCACCCACAGTTGTTGCCGACTTATCTGCGGAAACCGTCGTAGACGCTCCTCCGCTAACACCGACCACAATAGTCAAAAGTACAGATTTAGTGATTCCAACTGTGTCTGTTGTATTCACGCGCATCGCGTAGGTTGCGGCTGAAACGTTCGAGGCTACCGAGACCACGCCAGATGAATTGATGGTGATACCGCTAACGGTTGAGCTATCTGAAGCCTTAACAACTGCCCAGCTCCAAGAAGAACTCGATCCAGTGCCGCCAGAGATTGTAGGAGTTGAAGTTTTTGCGGTACCAAAAGTCGTCGAAATGCTCGGATATGAAAGGCTAATCGATGGATAGATGGTGTAATTGATGGAGTTTGAAGTCGAGCTCTGATAGTTACTATCGCCTGAATATGCAGCAGAGAGAGTAAATGGTGAGCCCGATGAGCTGGGAGTCCAAATACATGTCGCTGACGTGCCAGAGATTGTGACCACACCTGAACTGCCACAACTACCGATTGCGCTTCCTCCAGCAGAGAACGTAACTGTACCTGTTTGGCCACTACCTACCGTTGCCGTGATTGTGATTTGAGTTCCCTCAAGGCGAGGTGAAGCCGGTGAAACTGCTATCGAAATAGTAGATAGCTCTTTCACCATCGTAAATGTTGCAGATTTGCTGGCTGAGAACCAATTGTCATCTCCGGCCTTAGTCACCGTGATCGAACACGTGCCCGATGCTTTCTGCGCGGTGACTGTCTCTCCACGAGTCCCAGACAGAACACAGTTTGGATCTGTTGAAGAAAACGATAGCGAACCTGTTCCGGATCCTCCGCTTGCAACTAGTGCGGTTGGGACGTTGTAGACAATATTGGCAGAGTTAAATGTAGGGGCTGTTGCCGGGCCTTTATAAATACCCACATACCATCCTGCCGGCTGCCGTATCTGGCCAATCGAATCTGTTGCTGTAAAGATATACTGTTTAGTCATTTGAGCTGTAGTGAAGGTACCCGACAGCACTCCCGTGCTAGCGTTTAGTGAAATTCCACCAGGTAAAGCGGGTGAAACCTGCCACGTAACCGAGCCGATAGTTCCACTTGTCGAAAAAACTGGAAAAGTTGGGCTCTCGCCAACGTTGTAACGTGATTGACCGGTAGCATCGTTATAGGCAATTGGAGTGGTGTAAACCAAAACGTAACCTGCCGCCCCCGCCGCGCCATTTCGATTCTCACAGGTACTTTGACTCGATGAGCAACCACGACCTCCACCAGATCCAGATCCCGTATTTGCAGCCCCTGAAGTTGCAGCGCTAAGAACTGATCCACCTGCGGGCCCATCTGTTCTTCCTGGGGTAGAAGTTTGATTGGCACCACCGCCACCACCATAGCCATCGAGATTCGTTCGAGGGAGCACTAAAGAGCCCCCTCGGTAATCAGCTGGCCTAGATGAACTTGCATCCGATAAATCAGGATAATTTTCGAATGCAGATCCTGCACCAGCATTGCCATTATTTTGACGGCCTCCCGTGACACGCTGGAAAGAGGCCATAGACCAGAAGCCGGATGATGGACCACCTCCGTTGGCGCCACCAGTACCTCCAATATCGCTGCTTCCACCACCACCGCCCAACCCGCCAGGTGCTGTATCTGTTCCTGCAAAAGTTGTACTGCCTCCCGTTCCACCACTAGTCCCAGTGGTGCCGCCTTGCGATGAAGCGCCTGCTCCGCCAGCGCCTCCTGCGCCAACTTGAATTGAAATGCGATCTCCCACTGATGCGGACTTGCCCTTAAACAATCGCGCACCTCCTGCGCCACCACCGCCACCACCGCCACCGGTCGTTCCGGCCCACGATCCGCCACCGCCGCCACCGCCGCCACCAAAAATCAAAACCGAGAATGATGTGAATCCGACAGGAACGACCCAATCGCAAAGTGTCGTACTGGTAAAGAGATAACCGCGGTCACTTGTAGACGGTCCGAACGCTGTCGGAGCGCAGTCTGGATTTGTTGCAGATGCTGTTGGAGTTACCGCAGGTACCGTGAGAAGTGAGAGGCCAAGAGCGGTGATGAGAATTGCCCGAATTGCGAGCGGACGGGCTTTTCTAGACATCCGGCGAGTCTACTTAAATAGAGGTGATATAGATAGCGGGCTACCGACTACCGCAGTCCTACCCTGCGCTTTACCCAGACATTGAGCGTGGAAGATGAGTTGTTGTAGACGCTATTGGTCGGATTCAAGGTAGCTCTGATTGATACCTGCTTCTGAACTGCAGGTTTCCATGCACATGTTGCATTTCCTGCTGAATAAGTTCGGTTAAAGCAGCCTGCAATTCGCTTGCCATCAATAAAGAAGGAAACTTTTCCTGCTTGATCAATAGCGGCAATGATGTTGATTGTTTGGCCTTTAGGAACTTCGATTACTCCCCCAGCTAATTGCAAGGTGATAGAAGAGACTCCATTGACCACCGTGATGGAAAGAGTCGTTGATGTTGAAGTTTCAAAATTTGAAGAATCTGTTGGTGAAAAATCCGCTGTCAGGGAGACGGAACCGAGCGAGGCTGGTGTCCACGAACATGTAGCTGTAGTCGTAGTGGCAGATGCTGAACCGCAACCGCTGATTGTGACTCCACCTAACTTGAAATTCACAGCACCTGCTCGAGGAACAGTTGCAGTGATGGTAATTGCACCACCAAGCGCAGCTGTTGAGGCGCTATTGGGAAGTGCGATAGATATAGATGTGGTTGCCTTGCTCACCGTGATAGTTAACGTCTTAGAACCCATTAAGGAGTTTCCATCTGTGGCGCGAACAGTCTGAGTGTAAGTTCCTGCAGCTAAAGTGTTGCCTGCTGTGACAGTTGTTCCGGAGAGCGTAACTCCCGAAATGGAAGATCCCAATGACCATGTAAAGGTATTTGTTCCACCATTTGCCGAGTAAGTTCCAGTAGATGCCGAGGACCCATATGAGAGACTCAAAGTTGAATCTCCTGTGACAATAATTGATGTGGGAGTTTCAGTAACTGCGGTTGAGGATTCACCATTGCCTGCCCCGTTAACAGCTCTAATTCGAATTGGATACCCAACACCATTAGTTAAGTTGGTGACGGAAGCCGATAACTGCGTAATCGGAATTGGAGATGCAGTGGTTCCCGAAGATCGGTTTCGCCAGGTTGCGCCATTGTCGGTCGAATATTGATAGGTGTTGATTCCCCAACCTCGGTCACTTCCAGCAGTGAAATAAACATTGAGCGTCACGTTGCTCGCCGAAATCGAATCAATCGTCGGGGCTGCCGGAGGTTGTGCCACCTTCACATTGGAGAGCGTCGGCGCCGAAAAAGCGGTGGAAGTAAGCGCATTGGTAGCAAGATCTGTAATTGATCCACCATTGAGATCTATATTGGTCAATACGGAGATGCCATCGGCATCCCATTCATCAGCGGCCGTTCCGATGGTGTATCTGAAGAGAGCAGTCTTGCTATCAGTGAACGTGAGGAAGTTTGCATACTTTGTCGAAGCGCCAACGGTCAAGGACAATCGCGGAGTTCCCGTCACTGTCATGGATTCACTGAAATTGACGGTAAATGTCGGTGTTTCAGATGGTCGATAGGTATTTGATAGAGGCGCTGAAACCGAAGAAATTGTCGGATTGGTACGGTCAATCCGGATTGGCGTCGTTGTTTGAATATTTGAGGTGGGACCGTTTGCTCCAGAACTCACCGATCGCATAGAGCCAGCTGTTATCTGAGGCACCAATGTTCCCTCACTACACGAGGAGACTGTGAGCGTAAAGGATGTTCCAGAGGCTGCATTGATGGCAAAACTGCATCCAGTAGCTGTGCCGACATTGGTGAAGTCGCTCGCCGCAACTGAGTCTACAGATTGAGCAAAAGTAATTGAGAACGTGATTGGAGAAACTGTATTTGTGGAAGATGACGTCGCAGATGCAAATGTGGCTGGTCCGGCGAATGTTAAGTATCGAAGTACAACAATGCCCGAACCGCCATTTCCACCAGCGTTATAAGAGTGAGTACCTGCTCCTCCACCGCCTCCAGTATTAGTGCCGCCATTTCCGCCAGTTCCTGTTGGCGAGACTCCATTAGCTCCTGAATTTAATCCCGATCCACCAAGACCTACAGCGACAGAGGTATGCTCGCCCGCTCCGCCGCCGCCACCACCACCCGCTCCACCATTACCTGCTGCACCGGAATATCCAGAACCGCCACCGCCACCAGCCCAGTAGTAACTAGTGCCTAGAATGTTATTGACCTTGCCAATTCCACCGTTACCTGGAGTATTACTTCCATCTCCTCCAGCACCGCCACCACCGCCGGGATACCAAGGTGAACCTCCTGGAGAACCATTCCCGCCAAATTGGGCACCGTAGATTGTAGAAAGCGCTGGGGTTTGCGCCTGTGAAGTTTGAGTTCCTAACGAATTATCACTTGAGTAGGCTGCCGCACCTGCCTCGCCGCCACCAGAACCTCCATTACTCGTTGCAGGATAGCCGCCGTTGTACCACGTTCCTCCACCAGCTCCTCCGCGAGAGATCAAGTTGATACCGGAACCTGTGATTTGTGAATTGCCACCAGCGCCGGTAATTGCATTCGATGTCGCACCTAATCCACCTGCTCCAACCGTGATTGATAAAACATCATTTGTGACAGTAAGTGATTCGAATTCAACATAGCCACCACCACCACCGCCGCCGCCCATGTCATATCCGCCACCGCCACCGCCTGCAACTATCAAGCCACGGAATACATTTGTTCCTGTTGGTGTTGACCAAGTGCAAGTTCCAACCGTCTTAAAAGCAACAATTGTGTAAATACCGCTTGTGGTTGTTTCAGGTGTGCAGGCAGCTGCTTTTGCTGTGGGCGCAGAAAAAACAGTGAGAGAAGTAAGCGATATGGCTATAGCCATGCACGCTCTTAATCTGCTCTTCACAGTAAGGAGTTTAAGGGCTGTAGACCGCCTGACCAAGAATTACCGCAGCCCAGCCCTTCGCTTTACCCAGACATTGAGCGTGGAAGATGAGTTGTTGTAGACGCTATTTGTCGGATTCAAGGTAGCTCTGATTGAAACCTGCTTCTGAACTGAAGGTTTCCAGGCACATGTTGCATTACCGGCAGAGTAAGTCCGATTGAAACAACCTGGGATTCGCTTCCCATCAACGAAGAATGAGACTTTTCCTGCTTGATCAATTGCAGCAATGATGTTGATCGTCTGGCCCTTAGATGCTTGAGTCACACCACCGCTGAGAGAAAGTGAAATTGTGGAGACTCCATCAACAATGGATAAAGTAATTGAGGCTGTGGATGTTTCAAAGTTATTTGATGCAGTTGGCGTAAAGGTTGCTAGCAAGGTTACAGATCCAGTGCTATTTGGAGCAGGCAATGTGCAACTACCTGTGGTGGCAGCAATGGCGATAGCGGTACAAGCAGGCAATCCCCCTCCACCGATCGTGAAATCAACGCTACCTGCTTGCGAAGTAGTAATTAAAAGAACGGGACTTGCCCCCACCGGGGTTGAAGTGCCCCCACCTTGAAGAGAGACGGATATTGATGACGAGGCTTTATTCACAGTGATTGTGATCTGTCTCTGCCCAGTTTTGCTCTGTGAATCAGTTGCAATCACATCTCTGACATATGAACCAGCTGGAGTATTTGATGCAACTGATACGACCCCACCAGATATTGAAATGCTATTTGCAGTTGAAGAAAGTGAGAAAGTGTATGGACCTGTTCCACCTGTGGCCGAATATGTCCCGGTTGAGGCAGAGCTTCCAAATGTGGTTGTAAGGGTCGAATCTCCTGTGACAACTATTGCTGTGGGAATTCCTGTCACCGCAGTTGATGAGTCAGAGTTACCAGCAGATGAGACCGCTCTCAATCTGACTTGATATGACTGATTATTTGTTAATCCGGTAATCACGAGTGGTGATGTAGTTGCTATGGGAGATCTAGTTATCCACGTAGAGCCGTTATCAGTCGAATACTGATAATTTGTAATGCTCGAACCGTAAGTGGTGCCAGCTCTAAAATTAACTGAGAGTTGAGTACTCGTTGCCGCAATTGAATCAATGGTTGGAGCCGCCGGCGGCTGCACTACTAGTACCGAGGTGAGAGTAGGTGGTGACAATGTAACCACTACAAGCGAGTTATTAGCTCTATCGGAGATTGTGCCCGAATTAAGATCAAGATTGGTATCGAGCGTAATTCCATCACTATCAACTTCTGAAGTGCCCAATCCAACTGTGTACCTGAACCGTGCCGTAGAACTATCAACCATTGATACGTAGTTGGCATACCTCGTGGCCGAGCCGACTGTGAGTACCAAACGCGGAGTTCCTGTAATGGTGACCGTCTCACTGAAAGCAACTGTAAATGTTGGAGTATCACCGGGTTTGTAACTTCCATTTGCCGGGGCTAAGACGGAACTTATTGTCGGAAGAGTTCGATCAATCAGGATTGTGTTTGCTGATGAATCTGAAGAAGGACCCGACGATGTGCCCGTTATGGAATTGGCCTTCAATTGCAAGATCAGCGTACCTTCACTGCAATTGGTTACAGAGACCGTGTATGAAGAGCCAGATCCGGTAAGTGTTGGCGAATTACACGAGGATGATCCACCAAACTTAAAATCTGCGGCCGATAAATCTGACACCGATTGGGATAGAGCTAGTGTGTAGCTAACCGTTGAACCCAATCCAATATTTGCCGGCGAAGTCTGCGATGTAGAAAATGTTGTGGGAGTTGGGGTATTTTCGTAAGTAATTGTTACAAAACCATTTCCTGAGCGAATACCTTGCGCATTGGTAGTGGCTGTTACATAGGAAGCATTTACATATGAGGAGCCGCCACCGCCGCCGCCATGGCCACTGTTCTGCGTTGCTCCACCACCACCACCGTAGTAGCCACCACCACCACCACCTCCGGCTGTATCTTGCTGGCCATCTGCTCCAATTCCTCCCACTCCGAGAGTGCCGGTATTGCCAGAGATTGCAGTACTGCCTCCTTGACCGCCAGCACTTTGCGTTCCACCGGCACCGCCGGATCCTGATTGATATGGAGATGCTGGTGATGCGCCGGTAGCTCCAGTATTAGATCCGCCTGCGCCGCCAGCTCCGCCCAATCCACACGGCTGGCATGAACCGTTTACATAATCGCGACCAGATCCGCCTCCACCACCGGCAACAACGATCCGTGATGAAAGTGCGGTACTGGTTCGGATGTCTGAAGCACCACCACCGCCGCCAGCTCTGCTGGTTGCGCCACCGCTAGAGGTTGAAATTCCCGGGCTTGCTCCGCCATTCCAGCCACCCGTTGCAGAGCTTGCCGATGGTTGTCCACCCGGGTAGATGTAGAGAGTTGTGCCGCTTGCAATGCTCAGTGTTCCAGCCACGCGTCCGCCAAGACCTCCTGCTGATGGTAAATAACTCTCTGTATTTGTACCACCTTGTGCTCCTTGAACATCTATCGTCATAGTCGCGCTGGTTGGAACAACCCATGTGTAATAGTCACCACTAAATGGAAAGGTGATTGTGCAAGTGGTTCCTGCGCTGCAATTTGGAGTCGGGTTTGTTGAGACAGCTTTTGCTACCTGAAGAACCGGTAAAGAAAGAGAAGATGCAAAGAGCGAGAGAACAAGAGCTACTCGAGCAAGGCACTTCATGCGATTAGTTTACGGGCTTTACTCACCCCAACCAAGAAAACTAGTTCTGGGTCTTCTCTTTATGCGAACCATCGCAGAAAGGCTTCTCCTTTGAGAGGCCGCATCCACAGAACTTGGGGTTTTCTACCGTGCTGGTGATGTTGCCCTCGGCATCGACAAAGTCAACCGTTCCAGTGACACGGATTGATCCGCTCTTGGGATTTACGAAAGCCTTAACGTTCTCGCTCATCAATTAGCTCTTAATCGAGGTAATCGCGAAGTGCTTGTGAGCGCGATGGGTGACGAAGCTTCGACATTGTCTTTGATTCGA
>JACCDM011557982.1_pt1 | contig 12873 bp, 10 predicted proteins | sample 7445851 | NCBI WGS metagenome assembly JACCDM01 (sample SAMN15323438, study PRJNA562643) | freshwater metagenome | isolation source: river surface water | place: USA:Blue River Watershed | collected 2017-08-16
CTGAGCAACTTCAATCGCGTATGAACCAGGAGCAGTTGATCCACTCGGCAACGCAAGATCAATTAGTTCGGGTGTTTGCTGAGTTTAATAGTCAGAACGAACGTTGGCGCTTAAAGATCGAGCGTCCCCATCACGGAAACGTTCGGTTATCGACGCTCGATGCCGACTTCTTGCTTTCAGAGGATTACAAGCAACTCGTCGAGGCGGGTCTGGTGTTAAAGACCGCCGTTCCCTCGGGATCAACCGTTTCAAGAGGTCGGGGGGAGCAAGTACGAACAGCACAGGTACGTGATTTCGCAGAAGCAATGCGCTGGCTCTTATCAGAGGCAGAACGTGGGCTATCGAAGCAGCGTTACAAAGGTCTTGGTGAGATGAACCCTGAGCAGTTATGGGAAACCACTATGAATGTTGCGTCTCGTACGTTACTACAAGTGAAAATCGAAGACGCAATTGCTGCTGATGGAATTTTCACAACCCTGATGGGGGAAGAAGTTGAGCCACGACGACAATTCATTGAAGAAAATGCATTACGTGTGGCAAACCTTGATGTCTAATCTGATTTGTTGGTTTTATGCCAGTTGATCTGTCAGATCAACTGGTCGTAGCCCTGTCCTCTCGGGCGTTATTTGATTTCGAGGAGGAAAATCGGGTTTTTGAGCAGACGGATGATCGCGCTTATATGTCGTTACAAAGTGCGCGCATGCAGGTGCCTGCGGCGCCCGGCGTTGCCTTTCCTTTGGTTCGAAAACTACTCGCGTTCAATACGCCTGCCCAACAACGGGTCGAAATCGTGGTGCTATCGCGTAACGATCCGGTATCAGGATTGCGGGTCTATCACTCGGCGCAGGCCCACGCCCTTCCGATCCAACGGGGTGTATTTACGCGGGGCCGCTCCCCTTATCGATATCTGAAGTCGCTACAGGCCCATCTTTTTTTGTCGGCCAATGCGTCCGATGTTGAACAGGCGTTGTTGTCGGGATACCCAGCGGCACACGTTTACCCACACTCTGCAAAAACGGCAGAGAACTTCCCCAATGAACTAAGAATTGCTTTTGATGGTGATGCCGTACTGTTTAGTGACGAAGCAGAACAGGTCTACCAGTCACAGGGGCTTGATGCCTTTGTTGCCCACGAGATTCAGCGCGCGAAAACACCACTTCCACCGGGGCCATTTAAACCCTTACTTGCTGCCCTGCATCGACTTCAACAAGACACCCGAGACAATTCAACGATGCGGTTACGGATGGCGTTGGTGACTGCACGGTCTGCACCGGCGCACGAACGTGCTGTCCGAACGCTCATGGATTGGAATATTGAGATTGATGAGGCGATGTTTCTCGGGGGGTTGGATAAGGGGGATTTCTTAAAAGAATTTGAACCGGATTTCTTTTTTGATGATCAGACTCGTCATTGTGAATCTGGTGCTCAGGCGGGTCCGACAGGTCATGTGCGATCAGGCGTCACAAACCGTCGTACGGAAGACCCAGTTTAGTCTGACGTTTTTTTGGCTTTTTTAGCAGCAGAGGATTTGGTCGCTTTTTTCCCAGCGGCTTTTGGTGCGCGGGCCTCAAATTCAAACCCAATCTTTCCTTCTGGCGTTTTGACCAGGTAGGCCTTGAATTTACGGCGCGTTTTTGCTGAGACAAATCCATCTAAAAGATCTGTCTTACCTGTCGAAAGCAGTTTCTGTACCTGATCGCTAGAAATGGTCTGTTGCAGGATCATCATCCCAGTTCGGAAGTCACACGATTTCTCGGGCCCTACGCTCTTTTCACAGACATACGAATTTCCGTGAACAAACACGTTACTTGAACACTTGGGACAGGATCCTAGGCTGGTCTGCCCAGAAAAATCGACCGGTTCATCGTTCTCATCATCGGTGCTGTTACCAAAATCAAACTCAAGCTTATGTTCGGGTGTGATCTTGAGGCTTGCAACAAACGGACGGCCTAGTTTGCTGCGAAAACCGTCCACAGGCCCAAAAACTCTGTCGTTGAGTAAGGCTTCTACTTCCGCAAGCTCAAATGCGCGGCCCCCGGGTATTTTTGAAATCGAAAAATCACAGCGCTGGCAGGCAAATCGACGATAGTTTTCTTTGACCGTTCCGCCACATTTCGGACAGGCGGTCTTGAGGGTTGCATAGTCGCCAGGGATCGTGTCGTTCGTGTAATTCTTTGCCTGCGCCACAATGTGTTCCGTCATTGTGGCGATTTCCTTCATAAAGGCATCGCGTGACAGCCTTCCTTCTTCGATGCTTTTGAGCTTGTATTCCCATTCACCGGTAAGCTCGGGGCGAGATAGCTCTTTGACATCAAGCCCTCGAAGTAATGTCATTAGCTGAAAGGCCTTTGCTGTGGGCAGCAGTTCCCGTCCGTCACGAATCAGGTATTTTTCGGCAATTAGGCCTTCAATAATGGCGGCACGAGTGGCAGGTGTGCCCAGTCCTTTTCCGGCCATCGCTTCGCGAAGATCCTCATCATCGACAAGCTTACCGGCACCTTCCATCGCGGAAAGAAGCGTTGCTTCCGTATATCGTGCGGGCGGTTTGGTCTTTAAGGATTCGATCTCGATGGGATCCGCTTTTGGCTTCTCGTTTGTTTCAACGGGAACTAGGGTGGCGTCCTCTCCGGCGCTTTCCCGACCGTAGACGGTCATCCAGCCTGGATTTACCAGGATCTTTCCTTCTGTCTTGAAGGCGTGATCCTTAATGGTGCTGATCCGTGTCGTGACCAGAAATTCGGCGGCGGGGTAAAACACCGCCAGGAATCGCCGAACGACAAGTTCAAAAATTTTCTGCTCGGGCTCCGAGAGACTCTTGGGAAGCACTCCCGTGGGAATGATGGCGAAGTGATCAGAGACTTTGCTGTTATCAAATACGCGTTTATTCGGACGGACCCACTTATTTTTTAGAATTTCTCTGGCCAGTGTCGAGAAGCTAGCCGCTTCTCCAAGTGCCTCGATGGTGGTCTGCACCGTCGGCAGATAGTCTTCTGGCAGCGCTTTGGAATCGGTTCGAGGGTAGGTAAGCACCTTATGTTTTTCGTAAAGTGCCTGTGCAAGACCAAGTGTATTGCGTGCCGAGAATCCAAAACGAGCATTAGCCTCTCGTTGAAGGCTGGTGAGATCAAACAGTGCAGGCGCAATCTGTGATGACGGTTTGCTTTCTTCGCTAACCGTGGCGCACTCGTTAAGACAGGCCTTACGAATGGCTTCGGCGCTCGGCTTTTCCCAGAGCCGATCGGCTTTTTGTTCGGGATCCGTCTCATTCTTTTTGAACGATGGCGCAAACCACTTTCCTTGATAAGTCCCTGCCTTGGCGGTGAACGTGGCATGGATTTCGAAATAGTCACGCGAAACAAATTTCCGGATCTTTTCTTCTCGTTCCACCACCACGGCCAACGTTGGGGTCTGGACCCGACCGACGGTGGTGAGAAAGAAACCACCCTCTTTGGAGTTGAAGGCGGTCATGGCCCGGGTGCCGTTGATGCCAACGAGCCAGTCTGCTTCGGATCGGCATCGCGCGGCATCCGCCAGCGGTGTCATGGCCTGGTCTGTTCGAAGATGGGTAAACGCATCCCGAATCGCTGACGGAGTCATCGACTGAAGCCAGAGTCGTTCAACGGGCTGTTTGGCCTTGGTGTGCTGAACGATGTAGCGAAAAATGAGCTCCCCTTCGCGACCCGCGTCACAGGCGTTGATGAGCCGGCTCACTTCTTTGTTTTTGACGAGCTTGGCTAGGGTCTTGAGTTTGGTCTCGCTTTTGGCAATCGGCTGCAGGTCAAAATGCGGTGGGATAACCGGAAGATTGGCGAAAGACCATTTGCCCCTTTTGACGTCATATTTCTCAGGCGCAATGATCTCGAGCAGATGACCCACGGCCGAGGCCACGATCATGTCGTCTCGTTCGAAGACATCGTCGTGCTTTGTAAAGCCGCCTAGCGCCTTGGCAATATCCGAGGCGACGGAGGGTTTTTCCGCAATGACCAGTGCTTTGCTCATAGAGGCGCGGATCATAGGGGCAGTTTTAGATAACCTGCAAATCCTTTTTTTTCTGTTCGTCTCCCACAAACAACAGTATGTTTGCGCTCACTCTCTATAAGAGGCTTATTTTGAGCCATCTCCCATCAGGAATTCTTGCAGCCAATCCATGAAGCTCGAGCAACAATAAACCGGTGTGGATGTCCCCCAGGCTTAGGCCACTCCGAGATGAAAGAGACAAAACGTCTGCGGGTTGCTCCGAAAGGGCCTGAAGCACCTGGTCCGCCACCGGGAGTTCGGCGAGTGAACCATGCTGGCGCGAGCCCCTGAGCGTGCGGTCAGGGGGGCTTGAATGAGAGGTGTTGATCCCAAGATCTTCTAGAAGTTGTTCAGGAGATTGGACGAGCTGCGCCCCTTGGCGAATCAGCTGGTTGCTGCCTTCGGCCAGCGGGTTGTGGATCGATCCAGGCACTACGAAGACGTCGATGCCGAGCTCGAGCGCGTGTCGCGCGGTAATGAGAGATCCGCTTCTGGGAGCAGCTTCGATGACCAAAACCGCGCGTGCCAGCGCGGCAATAATTCGATTTCGTTGCGGGAAGTGGTGCGGGAGCGCTGGAATGCGGTCGGGGTATTCGGTGATTAGAGCGCCGCCTGAGTCACAGATGGTCTTGGCCAGGGATTCATGGGATCGTGGATAGATGCTGCTGCGTCCATGCCCGAGCACGGCGATTGTTTTCCCTGTCTCTACAAGGGCGCCGGTATGGGCCGCCGCATCGATGCCGTAGGCAAGACCGCTGATCACGGTGAGCCCTGCTGCTGAGACTCGTCTGGCAAATTCCTCGGCATCCGTGATTCCTTGGGGGCTGGCACGTCGACTTCCGACAATGGCAACACCAGGTTTCTTGGTCTGACGAAGCACCAAGGCCTGACTGCCCAGACCGAACAGCTGCCTAACGGGAGGGTGTGCTTCTAATAAGGCCGTGGGAAAATCAATGGATTGCGCATCGATTTCGAATCCTGGGCCTGAAATAACAAACGGGAACATGGTCCTACCGTATCGAAACGACGCGTTATGGGATATCGTCCAAACCGACGAGGCGACGACATGGCACTTTTAAAACTTTTGCATTACCCCGACGAACGGCTCCGGACTGTAGCGAAACCCGTGACGGTCATTGATGAGCGTGTTCGAACGATTGTTAGAGACATGACGGAGACTATGTATGAGGCGCCGGGTATCGGATTGGCGGCCACACAGGTCAATATTCATGAGCGGATCATTGTGGTCGACACCTCAGAGGACCGATCGGATCTGAGGGTCTTAATTAATCCAGAAGTAATTGCGGAGGGTGCCGAGCGAAAGGTCTTCCAAGAGGGATGTCTTTCTGTGCCGGGAATCTTTGATGATGTGGAACGCCCCGATCGGATCCGCGTACGCGCGAAAAACGAACACGATGAGATCGTGGAATTTGAAGCAGATGGTCTGTTGTCCGTTTGTATTCAACATGAAATCGACCATCTCAACGGAAAAGTCTTCGTAGATTACTTATCGCGCCTAAAACAGGGTCGAATCAAGACCAAGTTATTGAAAGCGAAAGAAACCGGAACTTTTGATGTTGACGAGGAGTTCGCCCGTCGGCATGACCGAATGTCGGTCCGGTCGTAAGACTGATTCCTTCGTTAGATACGATGCGAATTGTCTTTGCGGGCACACCGCGGTTTGCCAGTGATGCGTTGATTTCACTCCATCAGGCGGGGCATGAGATTCTGGCGGTTCTTACACAGCCGGATCGTCAGTCTGGTCGGGGACTTGCCTTATCCCAAAGCCCCGTCAAACAAGCGGCGTTGGCGCGGGGGCTTCTGGTGATTCAGCCGCAGTCTTTACGAGAGGGAAAGCCAGGCGCAGACGAGGCTGTTGCAACATTGTCAGAATTAAAGCCCGATGTCATGGTGGTGGCCGCCTATGGGCTTATCCTTCCAAAGCGCGTCTTAACGCTTCCCCGATACGGCTGTCTCAATATTCATGCCTCTTTATTACCCCGTTGGCGGGGGGCTGCGCCCATTCAACGGGCAATCGCTGCGGGAGACACGCAGACGGGTATCGCGCTCATGCAAATGGAGGAAGGGCTGGATACCGGTCCGGTCTGGCGGTCTGTCCAGACACCGATTGATGCCGACGACACGTTTGAAAGTCTTCATGACCGCCTCAGTCGGCTCGGCGCAGACGCCATCGTTGCGCTGTTAAACGACTTCCCCCCGGTTGGCGTAACCCCCGTCCCTCAGCCCGATCAGGGAGTGACCTATGCCCATAAGATTGAAAAGAAAGATACGGTGATTGATTGGACGCGGTCTGCTCAAGAGATTGCCTGTCAGGTTCGGGCGTTTGATCCCAGTCCAGGAGCGATGGCGTTATGGCAGGGTAGTCCGGTAAAGGTTTTTGAGGGGCGCCCTGTGGTCGACCCCTTGAAAAACGGTTCGCCCGGCCAAATACTCCAGGCGGACCGAGACGCGTTACTCGTGGCCTGTGGCCAGGGAGCAGTAGCGATTGGCGCCCTTCAGCGCGCGGGTGCAAAGCGTCAGGGATTTCGGGAATTTTTAAACGGCCAGCGGGTCACAGTCGGTCAGCAGTTTGAATCTGTTCAGGAGGCGTAACCGAAATGTTTAATTGGCTTAAGACGGCGGTACTAATGGCCGCAATCGTGGCCCTCTTTGGAGTTATTGGTGCCAGCCTTGGCGGCCAAAGCGGTATGTTGTTGGCGCTGGGCTTCGCATTGGTGATGAATGTCGGGGCCTACTGGTTCTCGGACAAGCTCGTTCTCAAGATGTATGACGCGAAAGAGGTCGACGAGTCCAGTGCCCCCGAGTTCTACAACATGGTGAAAGAGCTGGCCCAAAAAGCAGGCCTTCCCATGCCGCGGGTCTACATCATCAACGAGGACGCACCGAACGCGTTTGCGACCGGACGCAATCCTGAAAATGCGGCTGTCGCCGCCACAACAGGCATCATGCGAGTACTCTCGGCGCGCGAAATGCGGGGCGTGATGGCCCACGAGCTCGCGCACGTTGCACACCGCGATATTCTCATCTCAACGATTTCGGCCACGATGGCGGGTGCGATCTCGGCATTAGCGAACTTCGCCATGTTCTTTGGCGGCCGAGACGCTTCTGGTCGTCCGGCCAATCCTGTGGTGAGTATTGCTGTCATGATTCTTGCGCCATTGGCAGCAAGTCTGATTCAGATGGCGATCTCGCGCGCGCGTGAATTTGAGGCCGATCGTGGGGGCGCTGAGATCTCGAACGATCCTTTGGCCTTGGCAAGCGCCCTGGATAAGATTGACCGTTATGCAAGAGGGATTCCTTTTGAAGCGGCCGAACGTCATCCTGAAACAGCGCAGATGATGATCATGAATCCTTTGTCAGCCCGCGGTGTTGCTGGGCTGTTTTCAACCCATCCCGCCACCGAAGAGCGGATTGCCCGACTTCAGGAAATTGCTCGGACCATGAATGGCTGAGCGCCTCGCACGGCCGCTGTCAGCGGATTTTGCTGAAGCGGCTCGTGTGATTGCGGGGATTTTTTCGCATGAGAGTGCGGCCCAACGTCGCACCTCTTCGGCGGTCACCGATCTGGTTTATCGCGGGCTACGTTTCTGGGGTCTTGCGAAAGTGCGGGTGCAGCGACTTGCATCGCGAGATCCGGACCCATTGATTCTGGCCTTGCTCGCGGTGGCCTGGGCAGCACTTGCGGAGAAGCGTCGCGCGGACCATACGGTGGTGGATGAGGCCGTCGCCGCTGCGAAACAACTTGTCGGCCAGGGTCCCGCTGGTTTTGTGAATGCCCTGTTACGCAAGACGTTGGCGCAGCCAGAACTGGCTGCCCAGGACTGGGACCATCCCATTGCACGGTATAACGCACCGTCTTGGTGGATCGAAAAAATTCAACGGGATTTCGGGGATCAGTCCCTCTCTGTATTGACGGCACTGGCTGCTCGGGCGGGGCTCACGGTGCGCCTTGCCGGCCCTTTGGCCCAGCGCCCTGATGATTATTTGAAGATGCTTGCAGATGCAGGGCTTAAAGGCGTACGAGTTGGTCCCCTTGCAGTGAGAATCTCGCCGCCTGTTGGGGTAGATCGCATTCCAGGATTTGCTGACGGTCTTGTGAGTGTTCAGGATGCTGCTGCGCAGATGCTTGTGGGGTTATTTGCGGGTCTGCAACAAAAGCATTCAGGGCCTTATCAGATCCTCGATGCCTGCGCCGCACCCGGCGGAAAGAGTATTGCGTTAGCGCAGACACTACCGGGAACAGTCTGGGCGATGGATGTCTCGAGCGCGCGGCTTGCGCGACTTACTCGGGACCTTCCCCGGGTCCAATCGACCTTGAGGGCACAGATTCGACCGATTGAGGCGGACGTACTCTCCCCAGAGCGCTGGCCTGAGGCAGTGGCCCATCAGGAGTTTGACCTGATCGTGGTGGATGCGCCCTGCTCGGCGTCTGGCGTAACGCGGCGCCATCCAGAGTCCGCCTGGAAGCGATCGCCTGAAGATGTTGCAAAAGCGTCAGTGATCCAGTCTCGAATGCTTGATAAGCTTTGGCGAAGACTGAAACCCGGGGGAGAATTGGTCTTTATTACCTGCTCGGTATTTTCTGAGGAGGGGGAATCGCAGCAACAGGCCTTCTTATCGCGAACGCCAGATGCGCGACTGCTTCCATCTCCTGGGCGAGTACTCCCGCGCGCAGATCTGGAACACGGACAAGACCAGGATGGATTTTTTTACGCACAATTTGAAAAAATTCCTCACCTGGAATCCTAAGCGTGACCTGCGCCAGCTTGCCTGGTGTCTTGGTCTGGTCCTCATGCTAGGGGGTGCGCCTTTATCGAAGGCCAATGACGTCGAATCCATTCGCGTAATCGATCCTACCTTTGTAGTGGATACGGATGGTGACTGGGGTCTGAATACAACGGTTGCTGTTTCATTAAGTCCAGTGTTGGTGGATGCGGTGAACCGCGGGGTGCCACTGTATTTTGTGATGGAGTTCGAGCTATCTCGTGACCGGTGGTATTGGTTTAATGAACGCGCCATTCGAAAATCCAAAACTGCCCGACTGACCTATCATGCGATCACACAGCAATATCGTGTGGCCTTTGGCGGACTCCACCAACTAAGTTTTCCCACGCTTGAGGAGGCCCTCAGCGGAGCACTCACGCTAAGAGGCTGGTTGATTGCGGCGACCGATGATCCGAAGTCTGTGAATGCCTTAAAGGCATTTCAGAAAAAGCCTGGAGACTATGAGGCGCGTTTTCGTGTTCGGTTAGACAGCGGTCAACTGCCTAAACCGCTTCAGGTCAATGCCTTTACGAATCGTGACTGGGCACTGTCGAGTGACTGGGTCGCCCTAAAGCCTGTGGTCGCGTCAATCGAGGGCAATCTGTGAGTCGTGCGCTAAGAGCCGCACTCCTGCTGGTCCTTGGACTTGCTGCGTTGCTGATGCTGTTGTTGGCCGCGTCGAGCTCGAGCAGCTCCGCCTTCGATCGTTACTATCCTTGGCTTGTTGCAGCGAATTCTATTGTTGCAGCGCTGATGGTTGTCGTCACCATCGCGGTGATCGTCCGCGTCTATCGGCGCTATCAACGCCGCGTGTTTGGCACCCGACTGATGGTGCGACTCGCGATTGCGTTTGCATTGATCGGGGCGATCCCTGTTGCCCTGGTCTCATTTATCTCGGCACAGTTTCTTGCAAAAACGATCGATAGCTGGTTTTCACAGAGCGTCAACCTTGCCCTGGAATCGGGGGTATCCCTTGGGCGAGCATCGGTCGATGCGATTTCTACGGATGTCCTCTCTCGAGCACGACGCCTTGCCTTAGCGATCGAAGAAGTCCCCTCGGGTCAGATGACCGACCTGATTGAGCGGGCCATTGATGGCCGAGAGGGTGCCGATATTCTCGTTCTGTCCGGCTCTGGTCGCGTGCTTGCGAGTCGAAGCGCTCAGTTTTCTAGTCTCGTACCGGAACTGCCCTCGCAGGATGCGTTGAACCGTGCGAAGGCGGCACGCCAATATCTCTCGATTGAGCCAGGGCCCGGGGCCGCGGATCGGGGGCTACAGGTACGAGCCATCGCCATGACCATTCGCGCCACCCCATCGGGGGATGAGACTCGTTTTGTTCAGTGGGTTGAACCGATTCCCGAAGGGCTGGCGAAAAACTTGGAAGCGCTGAATGACGGCGTCCGAGACTATCAGCAGCTGACGCTCGGAAAACAAGGGCTTCGTAAGATTTATGGGGTAACCCTGTTGCTGACCCTGTTGTTGGCATTCTTTGGCGCCTTGTTAAGTGCGGTGTTGTTAAGTGGCTGGTTAGCCGGGCCTCTACGTCAGTTAGAGCGGGCGACGAAAGCGGTTGCCTCTGGGGACTATCGACCGCTTCGTGTCGATGCTAGCTCGACGGACGAACTCAATGTCCTTGTCGGTTCTTTTAATGAAATGACGAGTCAGCTGAACGACGCTCGTGAGGTGGCGCAGCGAAGTCGTCTTCGACTGGAAGAATCAAACCTGTTTTTGCAGCAGGTACTGGCGGGCTTATCGGCAGGGGTGATGATTGTCGATGAACATTGGAATCTCTTGGACTTCAATTTGAGTGCTGAACGATTATTGGGGCTGGATCTGGCCCAGGCCCGAGGACAGTCATTGGCGCAGCTTGCGGTCATCGGGGGGTGTCTGCCCACGCTGACTGAAGGTCTGGTGGATGCGCCGGAGATTCAGTTTCAATATGAGGGGGCTCGCGCTGACGGACAGATGATGACCCTGCTGGTGAGCGGCTCGAAAATTTCGGGTAAGCGGCCGCAGGTGGTCCTTGTCTTTGATGACATTGGTGAGTTGCTGTCCGCCCAACGGGCACGCGACTTCGCTGAAATTGCCCGACGGCTGGCCCACGAGATCAAGAACCCACTGACCCCAATTCAGTTGTCCGCAGAGCGACTTGAGCGACGGCTGATGGATCGACTCGCACCAGAAGAGGCGGAGTTGCTACAGCGTTCGACACAGACCATTGTCGAACAGGTTACCTCTCTAAAGGCAATGGTGGACGAGTTCAGGAATTACGCCCGACTTCCTGCGGCGAACCCTGAGCCATTAGACCTAGGACAGTTATTGCGTGAGATGCGCGTCCTCTATGCCACGGATAAACGAATTCTCTGGCCAGAGCAGCAGCAGGCGTATTGGGTGCTTGCGGATCGCGCCCAGTGTATTCAAGTGGTGCATAACCTCTTGCAGAATGCCCAAGACGCGATCGGCGACAGCGCAGAGGGGTCGGTGGAGATACGTCTTGCGCTCGTCGCGGGTGCGCGACAGGAGGAACGGGTTCGGCTAATGGTCTTAGACAACGGGCCGGGACTGTTACCCGAAACGCGTGGACGGCTGTTTGAGCCCTACTTCACCAGCAAGGCCAAAGGGAGCGGACTGGGTCTTGCGATTGTGAAAAAGATCGTGGAAGAAAACCATGGCCGTGTCAGTCTAGTGAATCGCCAAGAAATCGACCCCGGCCAGATCGTGGGTGCGGCGGCAGTGGTTGAATTTGCGAAACTCGACCAAGCGACTCACAATCACCCTGTGCGACAAAAAACGCAGCAGAACTATGGCTGACATCCTCATCGTTGACGACGAAATCGGCGTGCGTGAACTTCTTTCTGAAGTTCTGCAGGATGAGGGGTATTGTGTTTCGCTCGCTGAAAACGCCGCCCAGGCAAGGGATCTGCATGCGAGCAAACATCACGACCTCGTGCTCTTGGATATCTGGATGCCCGACATGGATGGCGTCTCGCTGCTCAAAGAGTGGGTCGCGAATCAGCGGATGACAGCACCGGTCATCATGATGTCGGGGCACGCAACGATTGAGACTGCGGTGGAAGCGACGCGCATTGGTGCGATCGATTTTCTGGAAAAACCGATCGCGTTGACCAAGCTCTTGCAGACGATTGAATCGGCATTGACACGTCAGCCGGTTCGTCGCGGCCCTGAATTACACAAGCCATCCGCGTATGCGCTGGACCAGGAGCCGGAAACAGAATATGCAGAACTAGCGCCCATGCCGCCACCACCGGAGACGGTGCCGGTGCCGTCAGCGTCGACGTCTGAACCGGCCTCGATGCGTGATGCGGCGACGCAGGCGTTGGCTGAAATAGATGTTGATCGGCCCTTGCGAGAAGCCCGAGACGCCTTCGAGCGGGCGTATCTCATCTATCACCTGAGAAAAGAAAACGGCAGCATGACGCGTGTCGCAGAAAGCACCGGGCTTGAGCGCACCCATCTTTATCGAAAGCTGAAACAGCTGGGCATCGATAAGCGCTAGGCTGATTGAGTCTGGATAAGCCGTTATGAAAATTTTGATTCTTGGTGCCGGTCGTGTTGGCGCGAGCCTTGCCGAGCAGCTCGTGATGGAAAAAAATGACATCACGGTGGTCGATACCGATGCCGAGAGTCTCTCCCTATTACAAGAGCGGTTTGACCTTCGAACGGTGCAGGGAACCGCCACATCGTTAGCGGTACTCGAAGAAGCCGGGGCGGCAGACTCCGACATCCTGATTGCGGTGACCGCTGATGATGAGGCGAATCTTGCAGCCTGTCTGCTGGCGCATCGTCGGTTTAATGTGCCAAAGCGGATTGCGCGGTTTCGATCGACCCAGTGGGTTCAGAATCCGGATCTCCTAGCACCAGAGGCCTTTGCGGTGGACATGGCGATCAGTCCAGAGCAGACGGTGACGGACTATCTGATCAAGCTGATTGAAATTCCTGAAGCGCTTCAGGTGCTGGAGTTTGCCCGTGGCCTAGTCAGCATGCTGGCGGTCAAGGCCGATTCGGATAGCCCCCTTGTGGGCCATCCGGTGCGTGATCTCCGGGAACATC
>JACCDM011043784.1_pt1 | contig 12869 bp, 14 predicted proteins | sample 7445851 | NCBI WGS metagenome assembly JACCDM01 (sample SAMN15323438, study PRJNA562643) | freshwater metagenome | isolation source: river surface water | place: USA:Blue River Watershed | collected 2017-08-16
CTGTTGTAGGACCTTTCTTTGATCCGCGAACAGCGCCACGTGGTTTTGAATTACCGGCCATTTATTTACTCTCACTTCGTGTGATCGACCATCGTGGCCCTTGTGCTGTATCTTCAATAGTAATTCCAAGTGCAATCAAACCATCGCGAATGGCATCTGCTGCGGCGAAGTCTTTACGCACACGCGCAGCCTCACGCTGCTCTAGCGCCAACTTAATCGTGCCATCTAAGGCTGCAGTCATGTCATCGCTGGATCCACCTGCTGCGAAGTTGGCATCAAATGGATCGCAGCCAAGTACTTCAAGTGCTCCGCGGATCTCATTGGCAGATGCGGCAATGGCCGCCTTATCTCCTGCAGTAATTGCAGTATTTCCAATACGTAGCGCCTCTGAAATACCGGCAAGTGCTTGCGGTACAGCTAAATCATCATTCATCGCCGCAGCAAAACCATCGCTGACAACAGGAGTTGGAACTGCGCCAAGAATCTCAACTGAGCGCGTTAAGAATGCCTCGATGCGACGGAAGGCAGTTGCAGATTCAGCCAGCGCCTCATGAGAGAACTCAAGCATTGATCTGTAATGCGCACTTCCCAAATACCAACGCAGCTCGATTCCACGCACAGTCTTGAGTAGCTCATGTACCTGGAGCGAGTTACCAAGTGACTTACTCATTTTTTCGCCAGATGCGGTAACCCACGCATTATGTAACCAGCGCTTTGCAAATCCGTAACCAGCAGCCTCTGATTGTGCGATCTCGTTCTCGTGGTGAGGGAAGATCAGATCAAGCCCACCACCGTGAATATCAAAGCTCTCACCAAGATAGGCGCGTGCCATGGCAGAACATTCGAGGTGCCATCCAGGACGACCTGCTCCCCATGGAGTTGGCCATGATGGATCTCCTGGCTTTGCCGCCTTCCACAACGCAAAGTCGCGTGGATCTCTCTTAAATGTTTCATCGGCATCTGCCGCGCTCTGTAAATCATCAACATTCTGTCGCGACAAAGTCAGGTATGACTTCAGCTTACGAACTTCAAGATAGACATCGCCATTGCCTGGAGCGTATGCCGCACCTCGTTCAATCAGCGTCTGCATCAACTCGATCATCTGTGTGACATGGCCAGTTGCACGTGGTTCATATGTTGGAGGTAGAACATTGAGCGCTGCGTAGGCATCGGTAAATGCGCGCTCATACTTCATGGCAACTGCCCACCAAGGCGCCTCTTCATGGACTGCCTTATGCAAAATCTTGTCATCGATATCGGTGACGTTGCGGATAAAGGTGACGTTATAGCCGCTCTTTGTCAGCCAGCGACGCAAGATATCGAAGTTCACACCAGAGCGAACATGGCCGATATGAGGAGGAGCCTGCACTGTTGCACCGCAGAGATAGATACCGACTTCTCCAGCTTTGAGTGGAACGAAGGGAGAGGTTGTTCGCGTCAGGGTGTCATATAGCGCCAGCGAACTCATGGGCTAAGTCTACCGTGTGAAAAAGTACTTAATTCTTAGTGATCAGCGCAGATGCGATCGCAGCAATGCCCTTGCCTTCACCGGTGAGGCCAAGTCCATCTGTTGTTGTTGCAAGAAGTGCGACATCAGCGCCACCCAAAGCAGCCGATAGCGCTGCAATCGCTTCGACTCGGCGTGAACCAATCTTTGGACGATTACCGATTACCTGTACTGATACATGCGAGATCGAATAGCCGGCAGCCTTTACCAAGCGAGTTGTCTCTTCCAATAATTGTGCCCCGCTTGCACCAGCGTATTCGGGTCGAGATGTTCCAAAGTTACTTCCGAGATCGCCAAGGTTAGAGGCTGCAAAGAGAGCATCGCAGATTGCATGCGCTGCAACATCGCCATCAGAGTGGCCATCGACGCCAACTTCATCTGGCCAATAGAGCCCTGCCAGATAGAGCTTGCGACCTTCACCAAATGCATGTGCATCCACGCCAACGCCTGTTGAGAATTCATTGGTGGCGCCAAGAAATTGCATCGCAGTTGCAAGATCTGATGGAGTTGTAATTTTGATTGCGCGCTCTTCACCTTCAATGATCTTTACCCGTGCACCAAGTTGCTCAACAAGTGCTGCATCATCTGTTGCATCGCCCGCGGTTGCATGAGCTTTTGTGAGTAGATCGTAGGAAAATCCTTGAGGTGTCTGCACGCGACGTAACGGTGTGCGATCTGGTGTTGATGTCACATAGCCATCTGCATCTACAACTTTGACGGTATCGATCTGCGGTAGCCCTGGAATAACTGCAACATCTCCTGCTTGAAGAGATGCGATCACGCGTCTTGCTAAATCTGCACTTGCCAGCGCACGAGCTGCATCGTGAACGAGAACGAACTCGGCAGATGGTGAGATAGCTCCAAGTCCAATGCGAACACTTTCGCTACGGGTTGATCCACCTGTGACAACTGTTGCGCGATCTCCGGCGATTGTGCGGATTGCATCTTCGTATCCGGCAGGGGCTGTAATGACAATCTCATCAACAACTGCAGAAAGTGATGAGAGTGCATGGTCAATAAGTGTGCGATCTCCGAGAGAGATAAGCGCTTTAGGGATTGGGCTTCCGAAGCGTTCGCCGCTACCTGCAGCAGCGATGATGGCAGCGATCATGGGGAGTTCTTGCGTTAGGAAGCAAGAACCTCATCAAGAATGGTTGCAGCCTTGATCTCATCTGTGTGCTCAGCAAGTGCGAGCTCTGAGACGAGAATCTGCTTTGCCTTTGCAAGCATGCGCTTTTCTCCGGCTGAAAGTCCACGATCGAGATCGCGGCGGTAGAGATCGCGAACGACCTCAGCAACTTTAATAACATCACCTGATGCAAGCTTTTCGAGGTTTGCCTTATAGCGACGTGACCAGTTTGTTGGCTCTTCGGTATATGGCTGGCGGAGGACGCTAAATACGCGATCAAGTCCTGCGCTATCGACAACATCGCGAACGCCGACGAGATCTACATTATCTGCAGGTACGCGGACTGTGAGGTCGCCTTGTGCAACCTTCAAAACGAGGTAGGTCTTCTCTTCACCCTTAATAACTCGAGTTTCAATTGCCTCGATAAGAGCTGCTCCGTGATGGGGATAAACAACGGTTTCGCCGACCTTAAATGTCATGTGTTGCCCTTCGCTAGACGGCCAATTCTACCAGCCCTGACTGACAGATAAAAACCTGTCCACCGCCTGAGACAAGAAGAGCAAAAGTAAGAAAGTGTGACTAGATCCATGCGTAAATTCCACTTGACATTTTGGCTAGTTTCATTTTTTCCAGATCGCCGTGAGAGAATCTGCACATGCGCCGTCAATCACTTCTGATTATCTCTGCACTTTCTCTATCGGTACTTCTTACAGGGTGTGCTGCAGGACAAAATGCTGCAACGCGAAACATTACAAAGGTGACTGATGGTCAAGAGATTACAGTCAATGAAAACGGTAGCGAGATTCGCGTAGTTAATCTGACACTTGTAGATACAGAAGATGGCGCAGCAGTAGTTGTTGCAACAATCATTAACCAGGGCAACGAACCTGATGAATTACTAGGAATTACAGTCCAAGGAATGCCAGCCGTTCTTAGTGGTGAGACAAAGTTGCTGACAAATAAGCCGCTCTTCTTTGAAGGTGAGCAAGCAAATGCCAAGGCTGTTTTCTATGATGCAAACCCACAGGCTGGTACGCATGTAAAGGTCTCACTTGGTTTTGCAAAGGCGGGCTTTGTCTCTGCCGATGTCATCATCCGCGATAAGCGCGATGACTTTAAGAGCGTTATCTCTGGAGCAAAACTCACAACAGTTGATACAGCAACAGCTGCTGGTTAATTTATCTCCATCTTGTAGCCAAGGCCACGCACTGTCTGAATAAAGACAGGGTTTGCTGGATCTTCTTCAATCTTTGCACGCAGACGCTTAATGTGAACATCTAACGTCTTGGTATCTCCGACATAATCGCTACCCCAGACACGATCGATGATCTGTGTACGAGTGAGCACGCGTCCAATATTGCGAAGCAAGTACTCAAGTAGTTCAAACTCTTTGAGCGGGAAGGGAACGCTCTGACCGTGAATTGTCACAATGTGGCGTTCGGTATCGAGAGTGACCGGCCCAGCGGTAAAGAGTGAGCTGGCATCGCTACGTTCTACCGGTTCAGCGTTACGGCGAAGAACTGCGCGAATTCGTGCAATCAACTCTCGCGACGAATACGGTTTAGTTACATAATCATCTGCGCCAAGTTCAAGCCCAACGACCTTATCGATCTCAGAATCTTTAGCGGTCAACATGATGATCGGCACCTGTGATTTGGTGCGAATCTGGCGGCAGACCTCTGTCCCCGATACGCCAGGGAGCATCAAATCAAGGAGCAGTAGATCGGGATTGGTCGCATCGAAGATTTCAAGTGCATGTGCGCCTGTATCTGCAACAACGACATCAAAGCCTTCGCGTCCCAAGAGATATTTCAACGCTTCAGAGAATGAGGCTTCATCTTCAACGACCAAGATCTTTGTCATTGCTTTGCCCCTTCTTCGATGATCGCGCCCTCAGGTGAAACATATGGAAGTCTGATCGTAAAGGTACTGCCATGTCCTTCCATACTCCAGACAGTAATGTCACCACCGTGATTTGCCGCAACATGCTTGACGATTGAAAGTCCGAGTCCTGTACCGCCAGTCTCACGGGAGCGTGCTGGATCGACGCGATAGAAGCGTTCAAAGATTCGCTCTAAATCTTTCTCAGGAATACCAACGCCCTGATCTGTCACCGTAATCTCAGAGAGCGCGCCATTTCGTGACACTGAAATTCCCACGCGAGTTGAATTGGGACTGTAATTGATTGCATTCTCAATGAGATTACTAATTGCCATTAGCAACTGGCTGCGATCTCCGAGTGCAAAACAAGGTTCGATCTCTTGGAAGACCATTTCAATCTGTCTCTTATCAGCGGCAAGACGTGATTCATCGATTGCTTCTTGAACAAGTGACGATAAATTCCACATCGCAGCATTCTTGAGGGGATCCTCATCCTGCAATCGAGAGAGATTGATGATCTCTTGTACGAGATCAGATAGGCGCGTGGCTTCAATCTGCATACGAGAGGCGAAGTTCTTAATCGCCTCTGGATCATTACTTGCTTCCAGAACTGCTTCTGAAAGGATTGAGAGTGCGCCAATTGGAGTTTTCAGTTCGTGCGAAATATTTGCAACAAAGTCACGGCGCATCGAGTTAAGTCTATTGAACTCAGAGTCATCAAAGATCAGAACAACCATGAGATCTTGTTCGCCAAGAGGGGCCACACGAACCAATAAATCATGTGTTCCGCCACCTAGTGGACCTCGTGGCAGCTCGATCGTCTCTTCAAGTGATTGATTATTGCGGCGGGCGGTGCGAAGAAGATTGAGAAGGGGATACGAAGTAACGGTGGAATCTTTGATTACACCAAGGGATGCAACTCCTGCAGATGATTGAAGTACAACTTCTCCGGGTGCGATGATGAGAAATTCTGCATCGATATTTGTCAGCAGATTCAAAATGCTCGGCGATAGTGAAGGCGCATCCGTACTTTTATTCGATCTACTGCCCCAGAGCGCCATAGCCTTATCGTAGGGACTTTGAGGGTTTCGGCGAAAATGAGCGATAGAAAATCCCGCGTAAATCCGATCTCTTCAGATCCTATTCAAGCTCTGTTCATCTATTTCCCGCAAAGAGCCCACGAGGGCTAGTAAACTCTCCCCCATGCGCGACGCCTTCCATGAAGAACTAGATGCCATCACCGCCTCCCTCGTTGAGATGGGTGAGTTGGTCTCATTGGCTATGCGCGAGGGAACAACGGCGCTTCTAACAACAGATTTGAAGTTGGCTGAGAAAGTCATCGCAGATGATGATCGTATTGATGAGATGCAGCACGAACTCGAAGCAAATGCGATCGGAATCATGGCTCGCCAGCAACCAGTAGCCCAAGATCTTCGTACTCTTGTAACGTCACTCCGCATGAGCGCTGATTTAGAGCGCATGGGCGACTTTGGACATCACATCGCAAAGATTGCACGTATGCGTTATCCAGCAGCGGCAGTTCCTGCAGAGCTGACCGCAACAATTCAATCAATGGGCGATGTAGCAGGAAAGATTATTGATAAGGCAACACATGTCATCAAGACTCAAGATCTCAAGGCAGCTGTTGAACTAGAAGTTGATGATGACGAGATGGATCGCCTCCATCGCCAACTCTTTACAATTTTGCTCGATGATTCATGGTCACATGGAATTGAGACCGCAATCGATATGACCCTGCTCGGTCGTTACTACGAGCGCTGTGCAGATCACGCCGTCTCAACTGCTCGTCGCGTCTACTTCCTGGTTAAGGGTGAGTACGCATCTGAGCAGAAGCCAACTGCCTAAGGGTTACTTCTTTCCCTGATTTGCAACTGCCTTGATGGCATCGGCCGCGGCTAGCGGATCTAAATACTCGCCACCTTTAATAACTGGGGTTAAGTCATCGTTCAATGAATAGTGCAGCGGTATTCCAGTTGGAATATTAAGTCCGGCAATATCCTCGTCGCTAATTCCATCAAGGTGCTTTACCAGCGCGCGAAGTGAATTACCGTGGGCTGTAACAAGAACAGTCTTGCCACCTTTGAGATCAGGAACAATCGATTCGTGCCAATAAGGCAACATGCGAACAACAACATCTTTCAAACATTCAGTGCGTGGAAGATCCGCACCGAGATCGCTATAACGAGGATCGCTATCTTGTGAATATTCGGAGCCATCTGCAATAGGTGGAGGTGGCACATCAAATGAGCGGCGCCAGAGCATAAATTGCTCTTCGCCGTACTCGGCCAAGGTCTGCGCCTTATCTTTCCCTTGCAGCGCTCCGTAGTGACGCTCATTTAAACGCCACGAACGCTTTACTGGAATCCAATGGCGATCACATGAATCAAGAGCTAATTGTGATGTCGTAATCGCACGTCGAAGAAGTGATGTGTGAACGACATCAGGCAAGAGTCCGCGCCCTGCTAGCAGTGTTCCGCCGCGCTTTGCCTCTGCCTCACCTGTGGCAGAAAGTCTGACATCGACCCAACCGGTGAAGAGGTTCTTTGCATTCCATTCAGATTCGCCGTGGCGCAGGAGGATGAGATTCATAGCCACATCCTAAAGGAGATAGCCGAGATATTTAAATTAAATGCTTAAAGGCATCAAGGTTTGCAAGAGATTCTCCGCGACTCACGCGCCATGCCCACTCGCGACGGATTGCATCTGCAAATCCAAGTTCAAGTAGCGGATTAAATGAGTTATCTGCATATTGCAGAACTGATCCCAGCAAGCGATCGAGTTCGACCTCGTTGACAGCACCTAACGGCAAACGCCCAACGAGGTAGATATCTCCAAGCTCATTGGTGGCAAAGGCAATGCCATACATCGAAGCATTCTTAGTCATACACCAGGCGTGGACAGCGCCGGCATTTTCATCAGGTTTACGGATGACAAAAGCATTAATACTTAAGGTGTGATCACCGACGATCAGCGCACAATGTGTTGCAAGCTTTGTCTGGCCCGGTAACGAGACAAGAAATGTATGTTCAGATGGATGGTCGTACTCGAGGCCTTGGCCATCAAGGAAATTTTTAATCAGGCTTACAGTATGTGTTGACATTACTAACCAATGATTTTGCGTTGAGATGCAGTCGTTGCAATGATGCGATCGTAGATATCAAGTGTTCCGCGCGCTGTGGCATCCCAACCAAAGTGCGATGCATGTTCAATTGCACGCATAGATAGCAATACACGACGCTGTGGCTCTTGCAGCAAACGTGCCAAAACTGAAGACCAGGCACGTGGATCGTGGCCATCGACAAGGACGCCAGAGATACCGTCGGCAACTGCTGTGCGTAGCCCGCCGACGGCAGTTGCAACAACTGGTGTGCCACACGCTTGTGCTTCAAGTGCTACAAGGCCAAAACTTTCGGAGTAACTTGGAACGCAGACTAAATCTGCCGCGCGATACCACTGAGGAAGTTCAGCGCGCGGTACTGGATCGATAAAGCGAACAACATCGTTGATTCCAAGCCAGCTTGTTAAATCTTTAAGGCGCTCGACCTCGCCAATACCACTACCGGATGCTCCGCCCATGATGAAGGTGATCAACTTAGGGCGAAGATGCGGTGAGTGCGAGAGCATCTCAGCAACTGCGCGGATCAAAACTTCAGGTCCCTTATGCGGCTGGATACGTCCAACAAATGCCAAGACATGGGCATCCTGCGGCAAGCCAACGAGATCGCGGGCAATCTTGCGACCAGTACCTGGAGTAAATGTATAGAGATCAACACCAGGGCTAACAACGCTGACGTTATCTGGGCATGCTTCATAGAGAGATACCAGGCTGGCAGCCTCAGCATCGGTATTGGCAATCAGCGCATTTGCTGCCGCAACAACCTGTGTCTCACCTTGCACTCGGATCATCGGCTCTGGCATTTCACCTTCCGCCAGATTCATATTCTTTACTCGCGCCATCGTGTGCATGGTGTGGGCTAGCGGAATTCCAAATTTCTTTGCCGCAGGCATCGCAACTTTTCCAGAGATCCAGTAATGCGAGTGCAGTACGTCGTAACTTTCGTTTTCGAGAACGCTCGTAAACGCTGTTGCAAGATTTGGAATCATCGATGGCAGCTCTTCTTTTTTCAGATCGCAGGCACCGATATTTAAGTGACGTACGCGAACACCATCAGATACCTCAACAACATCAGCAAGTGATGCATCGTGGCGACGCGTAAAGATATCTACCGAAACACCCATCGCAGCCATACGTTGGGCAGATTCCAGAACATAGATATTCATGCCGCCAGCATCGCCTGCACCCGGTTGATCAAGGGGCGATGTATGCACCATCAAGGTGGCAATACGCGGATTCATATGTAAAGGGTAGAACTAATTAGAAGGTTGCGCGAATAGTGCCGATGACCCGCGGCCCACCCATCACCTTTTCAGGCTCAAATGGGCTATCTACACCGAAAGATTTCAGGCATGCATGTGTCAGAGTGCGAAATGGGCGAAGAGATCCATCGCTGACCTTAAAGACAAAGGTACGACCATCGGCCAATGAAGCGACCTCAACGGCTTCTGCGCCATCTTTCATAAAGAGCCCTGGAACGTTCTGCATCATCTCTGTCGTCAAGCGACCAACGCCTGCAACCATCAAAGGATGTGTGCGACATGCATCGATAACGCTCTGATGAATTGGATCTGTTGAGATTGTGATTGCGCGAATTGAACGAGCAAGACCTGCAACGGAAAGTAAGAAGAGCGGTGCACCGCAGCCATCAGTACTTGTCAGCGTGATGCTTTCGCCAGCCAACGCTTCGAGGTCTGCCTTGCAAGCCAGCTGTAGCGGATGTGATGGATCTAGATAATTTTCAACCGGCCAACCATTTTTCACACAGGTCAGAAGCATCGCAGCATGCTTACCGCTGCAATTCATGGTGATGCGTGAAGGATCACGATCACCCCACTCTTTTCTCTCTGCATCACCCAGTGGGCGATCGAGTGAACATTGCAGCGCGCTCTCATCAAGGCCTGCTAACTTTAAGATTTCGCGAACGCCATCAAGGTGCATTTGCGCACCTGAATGACTTGATGCAGAAAGTGCCAAAAGGCGTGGCTCAAGATCTAGACCATGTCGCACCATCGCAGATGCTTGAATAGATTTGATTGTTGATCGTGGAAAAACGAGCGCATCGACATCACCTAGTTGGCGATGGATACTTCCATCTGAATTAAGTGCTAATAAATATCCGCGGTGTGTAGATTCGACAACACCGTCGCGTACATATTCGGCCAATAGTGCATCAGTACTCATTCGCTCTGCCGTTCAAGAGATGACCAGATATGTGCTTGCAGTTCTTGACCTTCTGCCGCCATGTCATAGGCATAGAAGAGTTCGCCTTCAACAAGACCGTACAAACGCACGCCAGCTGTCACAATCTTTGCAGTAGGTGCTGAATACCCTTGATCTAAAACAAGTTGAATCTTTGGACCATCAAATTGCCCGACCCAACCTTCTGCAATACCGGTTGAATGTGTAATCACAACTTCCAAAACATTATTTGGCTTCACTCGCCAGAAACCAGCCTCTGATGCACCTGGGCGAAGAATGTCGCCCTTGTCATCGATGATCCATGAGCGCGAGTAGTAATTCATAAAGGGGCGACCGTCGTGGTTAAAGACAACCTCTTGTGCGAATTCAAAGCCCGGAATCGTTGGATATTCACCGCGACCTTTACCGCGCCATGTTCCGACCAGCCACGCAAGTGGATTGAGATCAGGGTGTAGTCCTTCTGGAATTGTGAAGGCCATTAGAGCCTGCCTCTCTTATAGGTACGAGGATTCTGTGCTTGCGATGGGCGATAAGAACGAAGACCGAGATAGATCAGCGCAATCGTTGCAAGGGATGCAACGACGCCGAGTGCGGCCACGGTAATTGTCACCATGGCGCAATCCTACGCCATCGCCAATTAGCGCGATTAAGGCTTAGAAACCTTCTTATATCCTGCTGGACAGAGAGGTTTCACTGCAGTCACGGTCTTGCGCAACTTTCCTTTGGTACATGTGATCGTGGATTTCTTTGGCTGAATCAATTCTTGCCAATTATCGCTATATCCAACTGTTCGCACAGGAACAGTTGAATTCTTCGCATTCTTCCGACCGACTTCAACTCGGGGAGATGAGTAATGGAATCCAGATGCGTAAATCTCGACAACTTCCTTCTTCATCTTGATATTTGTCACCGCAACCTGAGGATTTCCAGCTTCATCAAGGATCGATACTTTTAACTCAGCAGCGGTACTCAAAGTGTTACCGGGGAATCGGCAATCAAGCCACGCTTTATGAAAAATGACCTGGAAGAAACCTTTATTGAGGGTGCCCAGTGGCGTGAGGTGAGGCCCGTAAATATTGAAAACCAATGTCTCTTTCTGATAATCCCAAAATGGTTGCCCTGCCAAGGGCGCATTGATCATCGTTGCCGTAAACCCTTTATCGGCACAACTTGGATCCCAGAAAGATTCTGAAAGATCTTTCCCTGCATGGTCAACGACAAAATATAGTGTTGGATTGTAGAAATCTGTTTTCATACCTTCATTACCAGGCTTTACAGACTCAGTGAGGTTCTTCTGATCTGCAAACGCGGCAGAAAGATGTTCTGAGCCGGAGAATCTCCAGAGCGTGCCGCCTGTAATTTTCTTGTAATTGAGTTGGTAATTTGCTGCAGAGCCACCCGAACCAACAGGTTTTAGCCAACTAGTTCTGGCATATACGTGGAAGATATCCCCTGCATCTAAGGCTGGCGTGAGTAGACATGTGGAGATTGTGACTCCATCGCAGTTAACTTTAGAGAAAGGGGGATCTGTCGGTAGCAAGACCCGATCCAAATAAATCCATAAGACTCCCCAACGTTTTCCTTGTTGCACACCCCAACCTGTGGCATCAGGAATATAGGTCGGAGTTTGTAGCGTTGAATAGATGCCTACTCGATGGAGAGGTCCATTCTTCTTTCCGCCTCGAAACTCAAAAAATAATTGGCTCGGTTGGTTTTTCTGTCCTTGAAAACCTGGTAAATCTTGTTGAAGAGCTTCCACAAGTTTGGCATCCTCAAAAGAGCCATCGCTATGTTCAACTACGAGCTTTTCAATGCAATCCAGCTGTGCGGCAAATGTGCACGGAACAAGTCCCCCAATGACTGGATCGGTCGCGGGAACTAATGGGCGCTGGTTGGTGGCGGCGAAACTAGGAGAGATCAACCCTGAAACTAGGGTTAGTACAAGCGTTGAAAGAATGAGCTTGCGGGCACTTCGTTTACTTCTCACATCTATCTCCACCGTTAGGGTGGGGATAATTTATTCCAGATGACTGGACATGATCACGCAGGAACGATCACTTGTTGCGATGCGCTGACGCCGGCAACTGTAAGAACAGCCTCAACTGGTGTCGTGCGCTTAATAACGGCGAGGGCAATCGGACCCAATTCGTGATGGCGGGCAACGGTTCCAAGGAAGCCAACGACAACGCCATCGTTTTCAACAGGTGTTCCAGGGTTTGGCATCACAACTGCGCTGCCATCTAAATGCAGCATAACCAAGCGCCGTGGTGGATTTCCAAGGTTAAAGACCTTTGCAACTGTCTCTTGCCCGCGATAACAACCCTTATTCATATGGACAGCCCCGCCCAGAACTCCGAGCTCGTTAGGAATTGATTTGTGATCGGTATCAAACCCAATTCGTGGTCGACCTGATGCAACACGAAGCGCATCGAGCGCCCATGTACCTACCTGCATTGCAGATGCATCAAAGGCTTTCTTCATCTCATCTAACTCATTGCGTGGAACAAGTGCGTATGGTCCACCAAGTTCTGTCGGTAATCCTGGTGCACGTAAGACAACATAATCAGCACTTGCATCGGTAACAACAACTTGTCGCGTAAAGATCATCTTCGTTAAGTAAGCCATCAGACCATCAAGATAATCAGGTGCCACAACTGCCCAAGCGGTTGCGCCGTCATCGACAAGAAGAAATTGAAATTCAACATGTCCGCGGGGATCAAGGACCATCACATCGACCCACACACCCGGGGCAAGTGCGGAAAGATGTTGTGTCGTCACATCATGCAACCAGGTCAGGCGATCAACGCCTGCAATCGAAATTACCTTAAGGTGTGAAAGATCTGCCCACGCATCTCCTGATTCAAGTGCGCGCTGCTCTTTAAAGGGTTCGCCGAAATGCCAGATAGCCCCTTGATCTGGGCCCTCTTCAACAAATACAGCGGTCATACCTGCAAGTGTAGAACTACTTATCTACACATGCAGCACAGGTGCCATAGATCGCAAAGTGCGTGACA
>JACCDM011148079.1_pt1 | contig 12863 bp, 7 predicted proteins | sample 7445851 | NCBI WGS metagenome assembly JACCDM01 (sample SAMN15323438, study PRJNA562643) | freshwater metagenome | isolation source: river surface water | place: USA:Blue River Watershed | collected 2017-08-16
TCTTGGTTCCATTGCAGCGTGTTCACGAGAACTACCTTCGCCGTAGTTTTCATCGCCTACAACCAAACTGCCAATTCCGGCAGCTTTGTATGCGCGTTGAACAGCGGGTACCGCTCCGAACTCTCCAGTTAGCTGATTTTTAACTTCGTTCGCTTTATCGTTGAAAATATTGATTGCTCCAATCAAAAGGTTGTTGGAAATATTATCCAAGTGACCGCGGAACTTCAACCATGGACCTGCCATAGAGATATGGTCTGTAGTACATTTACCTTTTACTTTTATCAGTAATTTCAAACCACGAAGATCAGAACCTTCCCATGCAGCGAAGGGATCCAATAATTGCAAACGGTTTGAATTTGGATCAACCGCTACTTGCACATTAGAGCCGTCAGCCGCTGGTGCTTGATATCCTGGGTCTTCTACTGCAAAACCTTTGGTTGGTAATTCGTCGCCGGTAGGAGGATCCAATTTAACTGCTTCACCATTTTCGTTGATTAGGGTATCAGTAATGGGGTTAAAAGTTAGGTCACCAGCAATTGCTAAAGCAGTTACCAATTCGGGACTTGCTACAAATGCATAGGTGTTTGGGTTTCCATCGGCACGTTTTGCAAAGTTTCGGTTGAATGAATGTACGATGGTGTTTTTTTCCTGCTTTTCAGCACCCATACGATCCCACATACCGATACACGGTCCGCAGGCATTGGCAAATACTTTTGCTCCGATTTGATCGAAAATTTCTAAGAATCCATCGCGTTGGATGGTATAACGAACCTGCTCACTACCTGGGGTAATGGTAAATTCGGCTTTTGTCTTTAAGTTTTTGGCAGCAACCTGTTTGGCTAAACTTACGGCACGAGAAATATCTTCGTAAGAAGAGTTGGTACAAGAACCAATTAAACCTACTTCTACCTTCGTTGGCCAACCGTTAGCGGCAGCGACTTCTTTAATTTTGGAAATAGGAGTGGCTAAATCGGGAGTGAACGGTCCGTTTACATGAGGTTCTAATTCGGAAAGATTAATTTCGATTACTTCATCAAAGTACGCCGCTGGGTTAGCATAAACTTCGGAATCAGCGGTTAAATGCTCTCTAATACCATTGGCTAAATCTGCAATATCGGCTCTACCGGTTGCACGAAGGTAACGCTCCATGCTGTCATCGTACCCGAAAGTAGAGGTGGTAGCACCGATTTCAGCACCCATATTACAAATAGTACCTTTACCTGTGCAACTCATGGCTGTAGCCCCTTCGCCGAAATATTCAACGATAGCTCCGGTTCCACCTTTAACGGTTAGCAAACCAGCAACTTTTAAGATAACATCCTTCGGAGCTGTCCAACCATTCAATTTGCCAGTTAATTTGATGCCGATAAGTTTAGGCCATTTAAGTTCCCAAGGAAGTCCTGCCATTACGTCGCAAGCATCGGCACCACCAACACCAATGGCAATCATTCCTAAACCGCCTGCATTTACCGTGTGTGAATCGGTACCAATCATCATTCCGCCGGGGAATGCGTAATTTTCTAAAACTACTTGGTGAATGATACCAGCTCCGGGTTTCCAAAATCCAATTCCGTACTTATTTGAAACAGAAGCTAAGAAATCATACACCTCTTTGCTTTCGTTGTTGGCAACAGTTAAATCTTCAGAAGCACCGGTTTTTGCTGTGATTAAGTGGTCACAATGTACGGTGGAGGGAACAGCCACTTTGGGTCTACCGGCTTGCATAAATTGAAGCAATGCCATTTGTGCTGTAGCGTCTTGCATGGCAACGCGGTCTGGGGCAAAATCAACATAATCCTGAGCTCTAGCGAATGCTTGAGGCTGAGCATTGTCCCACAAATGAGAAAATAGGATTTTTTCAGTAAGGGTAAGCGGGCGACCCAACGCTTGACGGGCAGCGGCTACCTTGGCCGGCATTGCGGCATAAACCGATTTGATTAAGTCCAGATCAAAAGCCATAATTTATGTATAATATTGAAATTTTTACAAATTTCGTGAATTTTCCCCGATTATACCACCAATTTAGCATCTTTGTGTGGTGGAGAAAAAAAGGGTGATTTTGGGAATAGATCCGGGAACCAATTTATTGGGTTATGGATTGATTACCATTGAATTAAATGGGCCTAAGTTGTTGGGGATGGGGGTAGTGAAACTAGGCAAAATCACCGATGCTGGAATGAAATTGCATCATATCTACGAAAAGATTAGCGGTTTAATTGACGGGTACGACGTTACCGAGGTGGCAATTGAAGCACCATTTTTTGGTAAAAATGTTCAGAGTATGCTTAAGCTGGGTAGGGCACAAGGAGTGGCAATAGCTGCGGCGATTTCTAGAGGACTCCCCGTTTTTGAATACGTACCCCGTACAATTAAGCAACGGATAGTAGGCAGTGGAGCTGCTTCCAAAGAGCAAGTCTACGGCATGTTGCATGCACAGTTTAATTTTCAAGAACTTCCCGAAACCTTGGATGCTACCGATGGATTAGCCGCCGCAGTTTGTCATTATTATCAGTTCCAACCCCGAGAATTTGGAAAAAATAAAAATTCAAACTCCGGATTCAATCTAACTGGTACTGGATCACTAATAGAAAATAAAGGAGGCGACGGACTGGATGCTGGGAACATGGGTGGTTCTAAATTATTAAAAACTGTTGACGGGGAGATAATTCAGTTGAATTCTTCTTCGAAAACATCCAATTCTTCCAAGAAAAAATCGGGGTCTACGGGGAAAACAGGTGGTCGTAGTGATTGGTCTACATTTGTGGATAAAAATCCAAACAGGTTAAAATAGAGCTCAAATCTTTGTAAATCGGTTGTAGACAAGGAGAATTATTAGATAATCTTATGCAAATTTGTTGTCTATTTTTGAAGTAGGAAAAGTATTTTTGTCTTCAATTTATTATCCAAAAAGTGAACAAAATTTTATCATTAGGACAACGATTTTCTAAGTTGGTTTTTTTGACAATTGTGGGTGGTCTAGGTGCATTGGCACATCCATTGATGGGTCAAACGGCAGGCGAAATAAAACTTTTAAAAGCGGAAAAAATACCTTTGCCGAAAGGGTATGATGTTTACACGGTCTTTTCATTGGGTCAGGCAGGCTTGGTTATGCATACAACAAAATTGAGCCCGAAGGTGAGTGATTTCAAAGAGTTTTACACTGTTTACGATACCAATTTGGTAAAGGTTGCCAATTTTGAAGAGACCATGATTTCCGGGTTTTTCACCGAAAGTAATCCGGAGTGGTTTGAATCGGATGCCGATGGTGCTTACCACCACATGTATATCGAAAAATCGGGAGTTTTTGCGTTACGAAATATTTATTCCTCTGGTAAGAGCGTGAAGATTTCCAATATTCGCGGGCAGTTTGATTTAGCAGGAAAGAAAATTAGAAGATTTAGGAAATTCTATGCTTTTGGAAGTTATGTTTACATGGAATTAACCACGGAATCAGCGGATATCGTGTTGCTCCGGTTGAATTGGAGAAATGGTCAGGCAAAAGCGATCACTTTAAATATCGCGGGTATTGAAAATAAGCTGTACTCAGAGCTAGTAACCGTTGCTCCCATAGCTGGTTCGGATGATTTTCTTGCCGTAGTTCGAGGAGAAATGCAGGTGCCGAAAACCATCGATGATAAAAAACATCGACCCAAAAAATATTTCTTGTACCGCGTAAATAAGGATGGCGGAATTATTCAGGTTATTAATTTTGATAAGCAATATGCGGGTAATTTGTCGTTCTTAACCATGAAAGTCCATGCAATGGGCTTGGATAAATATGCAGTTATGGGAACGTATACCATGGGTGAAGAACTCAAGCAATATGGTATGTACATTGGAGTTTGCGATCGAAATGGAATGCAGGTTTCTAGTTTTATGGATTTTAGAGAACTAAAAGGATTTTATCAGTATACACCACCCGGAGATAAAAAACATTTGGGAGATTTTAAACCTGGCAAGAATCAGCGAGGTGAGAAATTTCCTATAGAATACGAGTTTTCGCCTCAGGCATTGGTGCCAATTCAAGGGGGATATTGGCTGCAATTGGAAATGTTCTATAAAATGACCCACGAAAATCCAGGAAATAAAATTGATGTAATTACCGATGAGGGGCATCAGTACACGCATTTATTTCAATTAAAGTTGGATGAGAATTGCCAAAGAGAAACCTATCAAACGTTACCCATGCAATATTTTACTACGTCTAACGATAAATATCAGCAAGTTCAAGTAAAAACGATTTGGGATTCGGTAATTATTAATGAGGTTAAGGTTGCTATGCCAGCGGCTTGGAAACTTAGATATAAGCACAATTTCACTGTAGTAAATGGAACGTTTTTAGATGCCACCAATACTTGGACCCAACAGGATGTTTTCAATATTAATCCAACAGGTGAGAACGCTGAATTAATCAAGTCTGTCTATGAATCCATGCAATATTGGTATGGGAATTCCTACCACAACAACGGTTTTACCAATGGTAAAAAAGAAGCGGTGGTTCTGGTAAAATTAGGATTGGAGAAAAAGTAGCGGTTAGGGTGTAATGCACAGCAATTGCTGATGTAATCTTCGATTATTTTCATGGATAGAGATGTAATAAGTACCGGGCGATAACGAGGGAAGTTGAATGGTTATCTCTTGAAAGACTTCTTTATTAGCTTCTCCATTAGAAACATTACTAGCTATCCTTGAAGCTTCTTTACCAGTTTTGCTATGAGATTCGCCATTGATTTCGTTAGCAATATTGCTATTCGTATCTTTATGGGGTTCTCTATTGTTAGTATTTGATAACTCGTTGAAAAGCACTCTTCCTTGATTATCGGCAATTTGAATAGTTAATTGGGAATTGTTGTTTGCAACAACTGCTGCCGAAGATAAAGAAATTGTAAGTAGTTGATTGTTGGAAATTGGATTGGGATGTACTGAAATCAAGGGTTTGTTTTCATTTTCGATTGCTCGAATTGTATTAGAATTGCACGATAACAATTTGATGTATTTCCAAATGTCATCATTCAAGGCTACGGAAATAGCGCCAGCGGGATTGTTATCTGGAGCATTTCCCATTCGGATGAATACCAAATTACTGCTGGGAACAACATTGATAATTTGTCCATTTTTGCCTAACGCAGCATACATGTCATTCGGGGCATTGGTACAAATACTACCTAGGAATTGATTCTGTAAGGTAGGTAGCATAAATGATTGCTTACCGTTGAGCCAGGTCAAGTATCCGTAGCTCTTGTTTATTTGCTGACTGGTATTTGTTTGTTGTTTGAAGTATTGGGTGTCGTCTAATATTTTCGTTCCGTTCCATGTGCCTTTCGATAATAATAAAAGACCAAAGCGAGCCATACTTCTTGGAGTGGAGAAAAAGACATTGTTGTAATCTAACTTTAGAAATAAGCCTTTTATTCCTGTTTTTGCCGATATGGTTTGCGCGATAAACGTATTGAGTGTTTTGCCTGTACTGTTTTCAATAACCTTATCTAAAAGAGTATAGGGAGCGTTGTGATAAGACCAACGTGTTCCTGGTTTTGCCTTGTATAGAAGGCAACTTGAATCGGTACAATCAAGGTTGGAAACTGCGTCATCCAGACCGGTTGTCATGGTGAGATGATTCCAAATTTTGATAGAATCTTCTTGGGGTTTACTAAGAGAAGACCAGCCATTTCCCAAATATTTATTGGATGGTTCGTTGATATTTAAGTTGCCTTGTTTTTGAGCAATGCCAACGGTAAATGCAGTTAATGTTTTGCCTGCGCTAGCCCAATACCAAGAAGAATCTTGACGAAAGCTACCAAAGTATTTTTCTAAAACTATTTTACCATCCTTTAATAGGATAAAGGCTTTTGTGTTTTTGTTTTCAAGATAATTATAGAGAGAATCGATACGCGATTGACACCATCCTAATTGACTTGGACTGATCGTATCCCACGTATTCCCTGTGATAGGAGGGTAATACAGTGATTGCGATTTACCTGGTACACAGAAAAATAATGCAATGCATAACATTACCCCGCGTGCGATGGAAAAGTAGGGGAACTTGATATGATTTCGGGGTGATTTTGTGTCTAAACAAGAGTTTTTCATGCTTCAGTTGTTTGGTAGACGCAAAATAATCCCAAAGGTTTAACGGCAGTGGGTTACATTCGTTCAACTACATCAATGCCCAACAAGGAGAGCGAGTGTTTTAGCGTATTTGCTGTGAAGCTTGCAATTTTCAATCGATTAATTTTGGCAGCTTCATTGGGTTCATTTAGAATACTTACTTCATTGTACAGTCGGTTGAATGCTTTTGCCAAATCTAAACTATAGCTGCATATATCGGCGGGGGAATAAGCTTTGCAGGCTTCAGCTAATACTTCTGGATAGCGATATAAAGTTTGAATGGTTTCTAATTCTACCGGAAGTAATGAAGAGGAATTTTGGGTTGTTGAGGCCGGTGTAGACCATTGATCCATGGCGGGTGCTTTACGGAGAATGGATTTGATTCTCGCGTAAGTATATTGGACGAAGGGTCCGGTATCACCTTGAAAATCAATGCTTTCTTGCGGATTAAAGAGCATTCGTTTTTTAGGATCTACTTTCAGTATGTAGAATTTAAGTGCGCTCAGACCCAATGCGTGATACAATTGCTGTAATTCTGTTTCAGCTAAGCCGTCTGTTTTTCCGAGTTCTTCGGTTTTTGTTTTGGCTTCATTGATCATTTCTTGAATAAGATCATCGGCATCCACAACTGTACCTTCTCTGCTTTTCATTTTCCCCGATGGTAAATCAACCATCCCATAACTTAAGTGATACATCCCTTCGGCATAGGATCGTTGCAGTTTTTTCATTATCAAAATCAGTACTTTAAAATGATAATCCTGTTCATTTCCTACTACGTAGATACTGTTATTAATACCGAAATCGCGGTACTTTAGATCGGCTGTTCCAATATCCTGCGTAATATAAACGGAGGTACCATCGGACCGAAGTACTAGTTTTTCGTCGAGTCCTTCGCTGCTAAGATCTATCCAAACGGAGTTGTCTGGTTTTTTATAAAACACACCGGATTTTAGGCCTTCTTCTACAATGTCTTTACCCAACGTATAGGTGTTGCTTTCGTAATAATACTTATTGAAGTTTACTCCTAATTTTTGGTAAGTTGTATCGAACCCTGTATACACCCAGCCGTTCATGGTAGACCATAGCTGAATTACATCTGGATTGCCTGCTTCCCATTGACGTAACATTTCAGCCGTGGCTTGCATGATTTCCGATTGATTCCTTACTAGGTCTTTGATATCGTCGGATATTTTATTGATTTGCTTTTCTTCTTTGGCCGATTGTAATGCTTCCCAAAGCTTGTTGTAGCGTTCTTGTATGGTTGTGTTCTCGGGTTGCCATTCACCTTTTTTTGCTAATTCAATTGTCTCGCGGGTTTGTTCTACTAAGGCGTTTTCGAAGGCTACGTAATATTTTCCCACCAAGTGATCTCCTTTTATGCCCGAAGTTTCAGGAGTTTCTCCATGACCAAATCGTTGCCAAGCGATCATGCTCTTACAAATGTGTATCCCTCGATCGTTCACCAAATTAGCTTTGATGGTTTCAAATCCATTGGCCGATAATATGTTGGCTACGCTGTATCCTAAAAGAATATTTCGGATATGCCCTAGATGTAGAGGTTTGTTGGTATTGGGCGATGAATACTCAACCATTACTTTTTTCCCAGTACCTACGGAAGTAGAAAGAAACTCTGGATTATTCCATTGATTTTCTAGGAAATCCAAGTAAACACTGGTATTGATAACCATATTGAGGAATCCTTTCACCACATTAAATTCTGCAATGAGTGAGTTTCTGCTTATTTCTTTTCCAATGGCCTCTGCGGTGAGTTCGGGAGTAGTTTTGGAAAATCTAAGCAATGGGAAAACAACAAATGTATAATCACCACGGAAATCCGAATTGGTAGATTCGAGTTTTATTTGGACAGGCGTTTCCCCGTACAAATTATTAATTGCTTGATCTAATAACTGGATTAATTGGGCTTGTATGTTCATTGTTGTACTGCAAAAATAGTTGAAATTATAAGGATGATAAAACTATAGTATAATTTAAGAATTACCCTAAAAGATTGCTACATCGGCACTATTGTGGCGTTAAAATTATTATTGGTGATGGTAGCCAGTCCCTTTAATGATATTGAAGGATCGATAAATTTGCTCCACCAGGACCAATCGGGCAATTTGATGGGGGAAAACCCAATCGCTCATTTTCAGTTTGGGAAACTTTAGTTTGGCTTCCGCTGTAAATCCATATGCGCCGCCAATGCAGAATATTATTTTGCCTCTGGATTGATTTAGGGATTGGGTTATTAGATTGGAGAATTCCAGGCTGTTAGTTTGCTTTCCGGTTTCATCCAAGAGAAACAGGGTGTCGCCAGGTTTTGCCAATTTCAATAGAGTTTCTGTCTCCTTTATCTGTTGCTGTTCTGATGAATTTACTCTAGCAGAGGGCAGTAGACTAAGGGAAACAGCGTGCAGAGGTTGCAGACGCTTTAAATACTCAGCGATTAGCGCATCGATTTCTGGATTTTTATGATTCTCGATGGCGGCAATCAAGATCATGATTAGTTAGTATTCAAAATTTGCAAGATCTTGTCGAGTTGAGGGGTAAGGATAATTTCGGTTCTGCGATTTTTAGCTCTTCCCTCGGGGGTTTCATTGGATGCAATGGGTTGGGTATCGCCTCTTCCAACAGCTTGTATTCGCTTTGGGCTCATTTTTGCATCGTCTATGAGAATTCTAGCAATGGAAGTAGCGCGCAATACACTTAAATCCCAATTGTCTTTGATAGCTTCGCTACCTTTCATTGGTATATTGTCTGTATGACCTTCAATAGCCATTTGAACGGTGGGTTGTTTGTTGAGGGCTTTTCCGATTTCCACCAAAGCCTCACGTCCCTTGGGGTCTACATTAATGCTTCCGGAAGCAAATAATAACTTTTCCGGTAAAATTACATAGACTTTACCATTGCGGTATTCAACGCGAATATCTAGTTTTTCAAATCCTGCGAGCGCTTTAGCTATGGCTTCTTTTAATAGAATAACAGCGCTGTCTTTTCTAGCCAATTCTGCTTCTAATTCTCTAACCCTGCCCACTGTATTTTCTAGTTCTTTTCTTAAAGCGGTAAGTCTTGCGCGCTCTTCTTCAGCTTTCGCTAACGCCGCGTTAAGTTCAAGTTCCTTGGCTTGTAAAACTCTGTTTTTTTCCGTGAGTTCGTTGGCTAAATTTTTCTTCTGAGCATCCAAATTTTCTCCCAAATTACGGATGTAATTGAGGTTTTCTTGTAATTCTGAATGACAAGTCTCAATGGTGTCCTTTAGAGATGAAATAGTTTTCTCTAATTTGCCGCGCTGACCTTCTAAATCAGCTATACTTCGTAGCAAAGCAGCGTTTTTTTCGTTGCAGTCTACAATTCTATTTTGGTTCAACGCTTCGGCGTCTGCCTTGCTTTTTTCCAGCGCTTGGTATTCTTTTTTACTAACACAAGATCCAAACAACAGTACTACAGATAATAACAATGCAAACGGTCTATTCATAACACGCGAATTTAATTAGCACGCGAGTTGTGTGATTTTTACATTATACACATGTGTGTTAGAATAGACAGTTCGTATTAAAAGTCGATTTTGTAATAGAATAGTGGTAAGAATCCTAATTGGTAGGTTTCTCTGTAATAGGGTGCAGCATCAATAAAACTATACTTCAATACGTTCTTTCTATTAGTGACATTCACCAAATCGAAGGCTATTTCATGGGATGTTTTTTTCGCATTAATTCGGTAAGCTATTCGCACATCAAAACGAACATAGGGTTTGCCAAATCGCATAGTATTTTTTTGTGCATCGAGCTCCACGTATTCGCGCTGATTTATGGTTGCCAATGTATCCATGGGTGAATATCGTCTAGCCCCAGCAGTGGTGAATTTCACTCCATAGTTCAAAGAATTCTTATTTTTAAATACTTTTTCTTTGGCAAATAAGGCATTGGCTGCATAATTTGTGTTAAAATCGCTAGAACGCCATTGTTTGTCTGATCCTTGGTATTGTGCATCAAACACGGAGCCAGATAATAAATAATAAAAACCTTTAGAAAAGAATCGTTCCAATGTGAATTCGATACCATAGTTATAACCTTTTCCTGCATTGGTTAAAGTGTCTGGGAAAAATCTAGAAAACCCAGAACCCGTGTTCGCTAAAGAAAAACTGGACGGTCTAATTTCAACAGGCAAATTACTGAGTTGTTGATAGTAGGTTTCAATTTTAAATCGCGAACTTTTATTGATGGAATGATCCCATCCTAATATGGCGTGATTGCTGTAAGATAATCCCATATTCAAGTTATGTGGTGTACTATTACCTGGTTTTTGATAGAAATAAATATATGCACTTTGATTTTGAGAATGCATACCTAAACCTAAGTTCAATGCGTCTTTTTTCGTAATCTGATATCTAGCACCAAAACGGAATAGTGGTCCGGTGATGCTAGTGTTCGACTGTTTCTCTGTTAACGATGATTTGTACGCGGCATATGGAACATTATTTGGATCATATGTAACGGTGAACGATTGCATTTGAACACCACTGCTTATAGTAAGCAGTGAAGATACCTTGTATTTCCATTGTACATATGGAATTGCCATAAAACCAGTTCCATTAGCATTCCATCGAATCGAGAATTTATTGAATAATGTGGGATCGGATTTATCAAAATTCAAATTAGAGTCTTTGAAGGTGTAGAAATATTGAGTAAGTTGAATTCCTGCACGCAAGCTACTTTTAGCAGAAAACTTACGATTATAAAATAAATGTCCACCCAAGGAATTTGTACTAAAGGTGTAGTCTAAATTTGGTTTTATGCTGTCAATTACGAAGGGGAATTTACCTTCATTGTTAGGTTTTGTTGAGTCTAAATGCCTGAATATCAATACATGGTTTGCAAAAACGTCTTGTTTTGTATAAGCGATTGTTGCTTTCAAATAACTTTTACTATTTAAATTCAATTGGGTTGAACTGCCCCAAACATGCATGTTTGATCTAAAATATTGATCTCGATCGTTATCGCCATATAGTTCCGTACTACCATATTTTTGGTTACTAATAAGAATATCAATTTTAGATCCCCCACCTATGCCGAAAAAAGAGATGTTTCCTTTATTGTTTTTGAATGGGAAATTGAACTTGAACGCATAGTCTTGGTATTTGGGAATTGCATCGGTACCAATAGGGATGTTTAATGCTCCGAACATAGCTAAAGTGGAATAGCGGTAGGTAAGTAAATAACTCGCGCCACCTTTTTTACCTAAGTAGCCTTCGGCATGGGCATCCCAACCTAGTAAACCGAGTTGAGAACTAAATTCCCGTTTTTGGTTGTTCCCATTTTTCATTTTTAAATCAAAGGCTCCTGCATTTGCATTGCCATACTCTGCAGGAAACGCTCCGGTAAAGAAATCTGAGTTGCCCAACATTTTATTGTTAATGATAGAAACGGATCCGCCCGTGGTTCCCGGGATGGCGAAATGGTTAGGGTTGGGAATATCGATACCCTCTAATCTCCACAAAATTCCCTGGGGTGAGTTCCCACGGACTACGATATCATTCCGTGAATCATCTGCACCCTGAACTCCGGCAAAGTTGGATGCCATACGCGCTGGGTCTCCTCGGCTTCCAGCAAAACGGTCTGTTTCATCTACTGTAAATAGTCTAGCTGAAATTAATGCCGCATCGTTATTGGGCTTGTCGCCTTTACTTTTTGCAGTAATGGTGATTTCACCCACTCGCTCAATACTTTGTTCAAGTTCGTAATTGAGAATAACCTCTTTGCCGGAAGTAACAATTATATTGTTAGTTCCAAAAACTTGGTATTCTGTAGCTTCAATTGCAATGGCATATCTACCCACCGGAACATTGGCAAAGACAAATTCTCCTTTATTATTGGTGGTAGTTTGAAAACTCTCGTTATTGGCATTGCCGGAAGCAGCGGCAGAACTTTCGAACAGTACTTTTGCATTCTGAATAACTGCTTGTGATTCTTTATCTTTTAGAAATCCACGCACCGTTTGGTTTTGCGCAAATCCGATAGAGAATGTTATACTTAGAAGCAAGAAAGAAACGATATTTTTCATATTCATCGCTCCAAAAATAGAAGGTAAAACGGTTAAAAAATCGCAGATTGCGAAAATTGCAAAAAATAGAATAGCCTACCTAGTGGTTTACGGAAAAATGCAACAAGTAGAAATACTACTTGCAAAAAATGAAACTTTGTTGAAGTTGTTAACAGTAAAAGTTAAACTGTGAATAAATTGATTTTCAATAAATTATTTTAAAAAACGCAGTAAAATCAAGGGTTTTGGCTACGTAATTTAGCAAAAATGAACGATTATAAAAAATCAAATGTCCGTTTTTTTAGCAAAATTTAAAACAACTTAGTAGTATTGTGGTTACTCATATCACTAACCATTGGAAATCATATGATTACACATTTACTTTCAACTGAAGCATCGAGCACTGCGCTTGAACTTCTAACAGGAACTGGGTTGAAGTCCTACGTGGCTTTCACCTTTTTTGTAGGTACCATGGCTATGATGGCTGCATCGGTATTTTTCTTTTTCGAGATGCGAAATGTATCTGAAAAATGGAGAACATCAATTTTAGTATCTGGCTTAATTACCTTTATTGCTGCCGTGCATTACTATTACATGCGTGGTTTTTACATGGATTATCAAGAGTCTCCTACGTTTTTTCGTTATGTAGACTGGTTGCTAACCGTGCCGTTGATGTGCGTTGAATTTTATTTAATTACTCGCAAAGCTGGTGCAAA
>JACCDM010299213.1_pt1 | contig 12858 bp, 10 predicted proteins | sample 7445851 | NCBI WGS metagenome assembly JACCDM01 (sample SAMN15323438, study PRJNA562643) | freshwater metagenome | isolation source: river surface water | place: USA:Blue River Watershed | collected 2017-08-16
CGCCCCTCAAATTTCCCATGATTTGTATAGTGAAAATATGGATCCATATTTGCTTTAGAAACATCCGGGTTTAATAACAAGTAAACGTCAGGGTCAAAATCACTCGGGATACCCTCGATCGGCAGGCCATTAACTGAACTCTCATTTTTTTTATTGATTTTGTTTTTAATTGCGATCAGTAGATCCTTAAGATCGCTTCGCGAAAATAGCAACTCTGAGTTCGAGTAGTCTTTGAGAGCAGTAGACCTTAAATACTGATCTTTTGGAAGTTTCGAATTTATCTGCTCGATAATTTGATGATGTCGCTCAAGGAGGCGCTTGTCGATATCCGGAAAATAGGGATCACTAAAATTTGAGGGAGCTGATCTGTATTTTGAAATAAACTCTGCCGCCACGTCTGAAAAATTCAGAACACTACGAGTTAATGTAATAAGCTCCGCTTGTGCAAATGAAATTGACATGTTTTTATGACCAAGTACTTCTTCACTCGCCTGCAATGTCGATTCCAAACCAAGAACTTGAAAAAAAGAAGCAAGCAAGTTACTTTTGTGGAAGTCATAGTTCACCAGCCTAACGTCCCAGCCTGATGTGAAAAAGTCATTCAATCTATTCCAAACATTATTAGCTAAATTCATTTTTTCTGTAGCAAACTCCAAAAAATCTAGTGAAGTTTGTCCGACTTTGACACCCTGTTTCCAAGCCGATAGGTAGTGGTAATAAACATCGCGCACACAGCATATGACCGTTATTTTATGATTGGCGAAATTTTCAGAAATTGAATCAATACTGCGCGTACTTAAATGCTTTGACATAAACTCTCCAGAAAAAAGTATTCGGTCCCTTCCGGAGTTGTTTATAGCGTGACTCAATACTGGAATGATATATTTTTCTCCCATCATAGAAATTGACATCTCTAATTTCTGGCTTGAAGCAAGACGTTGCATCACGTGCAGCAAATTGCCAGTACAAACTCCTGAAGAAATGACCGATTCCGCTTCAGGAAATGGATAATCAATTCCGTGGGCACCCATCAAACCTGCATTCTTAGACAGATAGGCTTGAATTGCACTTGATCCTGTCTTAGTCATACCGATATGAAGATAAATATTTTTTTGTTTCGCCATTGATAATTAAAAAATTAACCTAGTGAATTTTTCTTGATTTACTCACGCTTTAAGCCGAGTGAGGTTGATGATGAAGTTTGCTAATTCCTGCACAAAACGATCAGTAGGTTTATGTGTGTTGACCGTAAAGTTTGGAAAATCGGGTACTTCGTAAGGGCTGCTGATTCCTGTCATGTTAAGAATTTTTCCATCCCTGGCTTTCTTATACAGCCCCTTTGCATCACGCTGCTCGCATACTTCGAGCGGAGTACTTACGAAGACCTCAATAAAATTCGCTTCTCCAATTGATTTTTTTATTCGCTCTCGCTCGCGCTTAAAGGGGGAAATAAACGCTGCGATGACAATTAACCCAGCATCCATCATTAACTTTGCAACCTCAGTGGCGCGACGCAGATTTTCAATTCGATCAGCTTCCGTAAATTCAAGATCGCTGTTGAGTCCTTCACGAACGTTATCACCATCGATGATATAGGTTCTTAAAGAGTTTCGATAAAGCTCTATTTCCAATGAATTCGCCAAAGTAGACTTACCCGCTCCCGACAGTCCTGTAAACCAGATAACCTTGCCAACGTGCCCATTCAGACGAGCACGCTCCTCGTGTTTCACCAAGAAAATCGGCTGGTGAGTGATTTCATCTGAATCAGAATTCTGAGTATTCATTTTTTTGACGAAATATTCTTACGGCCAACTGAAAATTTGACAATAGCTTTTTTAGCGCACGCGATATTCAAAAAGACTTAAGCTCAAACGCGATTCTATTTTCTTTATTTATCTCATCAAACCCATCTTGTTGAACATCAAAGAGAGACCAAGCCTCATTGCTTTTAACCGATGGCTTTCTTGCTTTATCCTTTTGTACGATGCGCTCACGGTAAAGAGCCGCATTGTGAATTGCATATTTGAGTACCACCACGATCAACTCGGACAAACAATCATCCAGCGTAGCCGCTATTCTTGCGGCTTTCATTTTTCATTCGCCTGATGATTTGTGTAGTGTTGATGCTATTTTTTGCGCGACTATATTGGCTTAGGTTTTCCATACGGTACCACTAAAGTCAAACACGTTTTTGTAATTACCTTTAGTTGCGCGCTTGTAACCTAGTGTCACCGATACGTGTAAATTGGCTTACCCCGGCATTTGAAATCTGAAGCAACCCACTCAAGGGATGATTAATGCCTTTTGAGCAGTGATCGTTTGATTCAAGGACTATATGCAGATCACCATCCTGCACTAGCAAGAAAAAAAAACTTCGCGCCAAAGGCTGCGAACTAGGATGCTCCATTAAAATGGTGACGTCGAGTTCATCGCCGACATTCATCTCTCCAGGCTGCTGGTATACGGGGCGAACTGATTTGATTGTTTTGGTGCGGTGCCGCGGCAGTCGCTGCGCGATAACATGAAGACCATCGTGATCGCACTCGGTGTAACTGAAGCTGGAGCAAAAAAAGTGGGGGTTGATTTAGTACGGTTCCAGTTCCTCGACCTAAGACTAAAAGCCGAAACTGATTCGGAGAGCATGCACAGCTTAAGGGCCGCTCAGAAGCTGCCCGGGTGCACACCGAGAGGATGACTGCGGACTATATCCGCATGCGCAAAGGCGATGTGGTGCAACCTATGCCAATCACAGGGACATCGTGATGAAGAAAAGACTTTTCTCCAAACGAGCTTTCAGCACCTTCCGAAAGTGAGCTAGGAACCTGATTCGATTGGCCTGCCCAGCACGACTCGAACGTGCGGCCTAGGGCTTAGAAGTTTTTTTCATAACATTGTGTTTTCAATGCCCGATAGCAGCCTCTACTCTGCCGTACCTCGTGCGGTGTAATAGGCGGCACCGCTTGGCGCTGGGCGGCGGGCAGTGGCAAGAACGGCTGGTTGAGCAGACAACTTGCCGGAATGCACCGTGCAGTTACGGGACGGTTACGATCGATTCACTTCCGCAGCTACGCTGACAACGGTACTCTACCCCAGCCCGTCTCTCCCTGATCTGCCACCCAGGGCTCAGATAATTTAATATTTTGTGATTTGCAGTTTCCATCCTTCGAAGCCAGCTAGGCTGAGACCCAGCGCGCGCAGTTTGTCTGAGGTGCGGTATGGCGATGGGCGGCATCACGCCTTAGCGATTAACGATTTATTTTAAAGATGCTTGCTTTTTACTCGTCGACCTAAAAAGCAGAACGAATTACGGAGAACTAAACGAGTAATGAGTATCCCGAACATCAATCGTCGTAATCTTTTGGGCGCATTGGCGGCAGGCTCAATGGTGGGAACCAACAGCGTTCAGGCAGCCATTCGTGACCTAACCCTGTCATCACACGCCACTCTGGATACTATCGTCATCGGAGGTGGCCTTGCCGGACTTTCGGCCGCGCGCCGGCTCAAGAACCAAGGTGCCTCCGTATTGGTAATCGAGGCTCGAAATCGAATCGGCGGACGGATTTCTACTCAAGTCCTGCCCAGTGGACAGCGAATTGACCTTGGCGCGCAGTTTGTTTCAGACGACCAGCGCCGTATTTCTGCGCTAGTGGATGAGGCTGGTTTGACGCGCGTTAAACCACATGTATCCGGAGATCATTTGTTCATTTCGTCGAACAAAGCGACACCGGTTCGGGTTTCGGCGGATGATATGCCGCTGCCTCTGTTTGGCAAACTGGACATGCTATTGGCAAACTGGCGCTTTGAGCGCCAACGTCGTGATTTTCGCAAAGATATCTCGCGTTTGGATACGATATCAGCATCCACCTTCCTGCGCGAACTAACCCATACTAGAGTGACTGAATCTTTTGTTTTTGGTTTGATCGAGGGAGAGTATTGTGTGTCGCTCGATGAAATATCAGCCTATGAGCTACTTGAACAAGTCACCTCGATGGGTGGCTTGTCCGGATTGAATAATTCGGATCAGTGGTTTCTGTCTGAGGGAGCCGAATCTCTCGCTCATCACCTTCGTACTTGTATCGGCAGCACATTGGTGCTGAATTCGCCTGCACAAAGCCTTGATGTAAAGCCAGACAAGATCACCGTTGAGACACCAAGTGGAAAATATTCAGCCAGGCACATCATCGTAGCGGTACCACCCCAACTATACGATCGCATCGGCTTACTCAAGGTAATACCCCCCAAGCGCTCGCGAGTTATATCGGCCTACCGGTCAGGAAAAGTAATCAAAACACTACTGATATTCGAGAGCCCTTGGTGGCGCGCCAGGGGTTTATCTGGCCGCATACATCACACAGGTTCTTTATTCAATTCGGCGGTAGATTGCTCGCCTCCGGACGGTCGGATAGGAGTTTTGGCGATATTCAGTACCTCCCATAGTGCACACAACCTTGAGATAAATCGTTCCGAATCAGTTCGCATACGCCTCGCGATGGAATGGCTGCGTCAGGTAAGCAACACCACGATTCCACCTGCGGTCGCGGCTCGCTCTGTCGATTGGAGCGCCGAACCCTGGTCGCTCGGTGGGTATGCCGGCGTCAGATCATTGGGAGGCTGGCTCGCCGCTCCCCAGCTCTTCGCTCCCCATGGCCGAATCCACTTTGCCGGCACAGAGACGGCCACTGAATGGCGCTCATACATGGAAGGTGCTCTTGAGTCAGCAGAGCGTGCTGCACAGTCCGTTTTGTTGAATGAATCGAGGTAACTGCAACTGCCTTGTCGTTCTGTTTGCTTATGCAAACCGCTAGCTGAATCTTCTGCGGAATGATGTGTAAACGATGTCTCGCTAACACACCTGATTTGATTGGCCTGCCCAGCACGACTCGAAGGTGCAACCTACGGCTTGGAAAGAAGGGTCCGCAGAGCCAATTTAGTCTTTTAATTTATAGCCTTAGGTCATCAGGAATGCGCTCCTGTGACGTAAATTTTTGACTCGATTTCACTCTGTACGACTTCCTCTTACGTCACAGTTTTGACACAGCCCTATTTCTTGAACAGCTCGGCGTGCGTACCGATTCGTGCCAGACGTAATTCACCCTCAGTGACCTTGTAGATCAGCACGCAATCATTGGTGATGTGGCAATCCCAGTACCCGGCGTAGTCGCCAATCAAGGGGTGATTACTGTACTTGGCAGGAAGCGATTTTCCAGAAATTAGCAGGGTCAGTACGGTGAGATAGGCTGCCTGATTGAACTTTGGACTTTGAACAATGCGCTTGAAGTCCTTACCTTACTGAGTGCTGGGTACGGGTATGAGCATTATTTGCGTTTCAAAGCTTCATGCATGGCGTCGAGGTTCTTGTAGCGCTTGGCTTTCGAGCGCGGCTTTGGCGCCTCAAGCTCGGCAATCGCAGCGACGGTCTTGGCATTCGGCACGCGAAGCTCGAAGGGGATGGCACCTTCGCTGGCAACCCGCTTCAGGAACAGGCGGATGGCATCAGATACGGTCAGTCCCATTGCTTCGATGACTACGGAAGCGTCTTCTTTGGTCTTGGGGTCTATACGGCAGCGGACATCGACGGTTAGCATGGTGGCCTCCTTGTGTGCCACAATTGTAGCTACAAATTGGCTGCACCGTCAATCGTCATGCGAGGCAAATTCAGGCACACGACCGCCCGCAATCGGATAAATGAACGAACAAAAGGACGCATGTAGCGCGCTCACGATAAGAACTGTGAATGACACAGTCCGCGGTCACGTCACAGTTTTGCCAGAAGTACTTTTGGGAAACGTGTGTAAAACGCTGTAAGTGCTTGATTCGATTGGCCTGCCCAGCACGACTCGAACGTGCGACCTACGGCTTAGAAGGCCGTTGCTCTATCCAGCTGAGCTATGGGCAGTCTGGGGTGCGGAAATGAAAAACGGGTTGTCTTGGACAACCCGTTTTTTTTGGCTGGTCGGAGTACAAGGATTCGAACCTTGGACCCCCTGCTCCCAAAGCAGGTGCGCTACCGGGCTGCGCCACACTCCGAAGAATGCAATTATACCCGAGAGCGCCGGTCTTGCGGCCGAACTGTTGCCAGTTCGATTATGCTGGAACGCAGGCTGCCAGCCGCTCGGCGAGGCTTTTGGCCTGATCGGGATCGCGTGCCTCGACCATGACGCGCAGCAGGGGCTCGGTGCCGGAGGGTCGGATCAGCACCCGGCCGGTTTTACCCAGTTCGGCCTCGGCGCGCTCTTTCTCGCTCAACAGTGCCTTACTCGATTGCCAGTCGAAGCCTGGCGGTACTCTCACGTTGAGCAATGTCTGCGGCCAGAGCTGCATGTCGGACGTCATGCCCGCCAGGTTCTTGCCACTGTGACGGATTGCCGCCAGCACTTGCAGCGCTGAGATGATGCCGTCGCCGGTGGTGTGTTTGTCCAGGAAGAGCAGATGACCGGAGCCCTCGCCGCCCAACAACCAGCCGCGCTCTTGCAGCATCTCCAGTACGTAACGATCGCCGACTTTGGCACGCGCAAAGCCCACACCCATTTCACGGAACGCGAACTCTACGGCCATGTTGGTCATCAAGGTACCGACCGCGCCCTCGACTCTGCCATTCGCCAGCCTGTCCTTCACCATGACGTATAACAGCTCATCGCCATTGAACACGCGGCCCGTGTTATCGACCATCAGCAGACGGTCGGCATCGCCATCGAGTGCGATGCCGAGATCCGCGCCATGAGCACGTACCGCTTCAGACAAAGCCTGCGGTGCGGTCGCGCCGCAACGATCATTGATATTGAAGCCGTCTGGCTGGTTGCCGATTGCAATCACTTCTGCGCCGAGTTCGTGAAACACATCGGGTGCTATGTGATAGGCCGCGCCATGAGCGCAATCCACCACCAGCTTCACGCCGCGCAAATCCAACTCGTTGGGGAACGTGCTCTTGCAGAATTCGATGTAGCGGCCGCGCGCATCATCGATGCGCTTTGCCCGACCCAGCTTGTCCGAGCTGACGCATTCCATCGGTTGTTCCAGCGCAGCCTCAATGTCCAATTCGACGGCATCAGGCAGCTTGTTTCCCTGCGCCGAAAAAAACTTGATGCCGTTGTCGTGATACGGGTTGTGAGACGCGGAGAGCACCACGCCGGCCGACAATCGCAGCGCTCGCGTGAGGTAGGCTACCGCCGGCGTCGGCACCGGCCCGGCCAGCTTCACATCGACGCCAGCGGCGGTGAAACCCGCCTCGAGCGCTGCTTCCAGCATATAGCCCGAGATACGCGTGTCTTTGCCGATCAAGACCGTCGGACGACCCGAGCCCGAGGCTTCGCTGCGCGCCAGCACCTTCCCGGCGGCATAGCCTAGTCGCATTACAACATCCGGCGTGATTGGCGAGCTGCCGACCCTGCCGCGTATCCCATCCGTTCCGAAGTATTTTCTGGTCATGATGTCCGGTTCCTGCGCTTTCTTTCCATGCTCAGTGCTGCGTGCTGTGTAGTCAGTGTTCTGCGTACGCACCTGCTGCCGCCATCACGGCGCAATCGAGGCCCGTTGTGCTGCACTCGCCGCTGCCTGCCACACGCGCAAGGCATCGACCGTCTCGGCAACATCATGCACACGCACGATGCGCGCCCCCTGCTGCGCAGCGAACAGCGCGGCGGCAACGCTGCCAGCAACGCGCTCAGGCGCTGGCTTACCGGTGAGCTTGCCGATCATAGACTTGCGAGACAGCCCGACCAGCAGCGGCACTCCCAGATCGTCTTGCATATTGCTCAGTTGACCCAACAACGTCAGGTTGTGCTCCAGCGTCTTGCCAAATCCAAAGCCGGGATCGATACACAGCCGCTGGCGGCTGATGCCAGCAGTTACCGCCTCATCGCAGCGCTGCGCCAAAAAATCACGCACCTCGCGATACACGTCCTGATAGTGCGGGTCTTGCTGCATGGTCTGCGGATCGCCCTGCATGTGCATGATACATAACGCGCAATCGCTGTCCCTGAGCAGGCGTAAGCTGCCTTCGGCGCGAAAGCCGTTGATGTCATTGATCATATCGACCTCCGCCCCGAGGACTTCGCGCATCACCTCGGGTCGGCGTGTGTCAACCGACAAGGGCTTGCCCGCGTCGCGCAGCGCGTAAATGACGGGCATCACGCGCCTGAGCTCCTCCTCGAGCGGCACCGGAGGCGCTCCGGGGCGCGTCGATTCCCCACCTATGTCGATGATATCGGCACCAGCCTCGATCATCTGCTCGGCCTGCGTGATGGCCGCATCCAGCGATGCAAAGCGTCCGCCATCGGAAAAGGAGTCGGGCGTCACATTCAGCACGCCCATGACCAGCGGACGGAAGGAAGGCCCAGCGATCGGCAGACGGTAGCGTCCGCATTGCAGGGTATGGGCAGGAAAATCAGGCACGAGAGATCAAGTACTCGGGATGTGGGAAGGTCTCAAGCAAACGGGGTGAGGATTACTCCCCACCCCGTTTGCTGACGACGTCAGTGACAAACTGGTCAGTTCGCCTCAAGCTCAGGCGGGTGCGGTGGCCGGTGCAACACCGCCGCCGGATGAATCACCGCTGGCACGCGGGGTGGGCGCGACCTTCGGAGGACGGGGCTCACGACCGGCCATGATGTCATTGATCTGGTCGGCATCAATGGTCTCCCACTCGAGCAGTGCCTTAGCCATCGCTTCCACTTTGTCGCGGTTGCGCTCGAGCAGGCTGCGCGAAAGGCGGTATTGATCGTCGAGGATACTGCGAATTTCAGTGTCAACCTTCTGCTGAGTGGCCTCGGAGACGGTCTTTGCGGACATCCGGCCAAAGTAGGAATCCTGATCCGTGTCCTCGTACACCATCGTTCCCAACGACTCGGACATGCCGAAACGCGTGACCATCGCACGTGCCATCTTCGTTGCCCGCTCGAAGTCATTCGAGGCGCCGGTCGACATTGTGTTCATGAAGATTTCTTCAGCAATGCGTCCACCAAACAGGATGGCAATGTCCTCGAGCATCTTGTCTTTGTACATGTTCACGCGATCATGCTCAGGTAGTTGCCAGGTAAGCCCCAAGGCCATCCCGCGCGGCATGATGGTGACTTTGTGTACGGGGTCTGCTTTCGGAAGCAGCTTGGCGACGACGGCATGACCAGACTCATGAAAGGCGGTATTGCGCCGTTCTTCTTCGCGCATGACCGCAGACTTGCGCTCAGGGCCCATGACGATCTTGTCTTTCGCGTCCTCGAAGTCTTGCATCTCGACCAGACGCTTGTTGCGACGCGCAGCGAATAGCGCCGCCTCATTGACCAGATTAGCCAGGTCGGCGCCAGAGAACCCCGGCGTGCCGCGCGCGAGCACATCGGCTTTGACATCGGGCGCGATCGGTACCTTACGCATGTGAACCATGAGGATCTGCTCACGACCGCGAATATCCGGCAGACCCACGACCACCTGACGGTCAAAACGGCCTGGGCGCAGCAGCGCCTTGTCGAGTACATCGGAACGGTTGGTCGCAGCGATCACGATCACGCCGGAGTTAGCCTCGAAACCATCCATCTCGACCAGCAACTGGTTCAGGGTCTGCTCACGCTCGTCATTGCCGCCACCCATGCCTGCACCGCGATGGCGACCCACGGCATCGATCTCGTCGATGAAGATAATGCAGGGCGAGTGCTTTTTGGCGTTCTCGAACATGTCACGCACGCGAGATGCGCCAACGCCAACGAACATCTCAACAAAATCGGAACCAGAAATCGTGAAGAATGGCACCTTGGCTTCGCCTGCGATCGCACGCGCGAGCAGAGTCTTGCCGGTACCCGGGGGCCCCACCATCAGCACACCACGCGGAATGCGGCCACCGAGCTTTTGGAACTTGGTCGGGTCACGCAGGAATTCGACCAGCTCGCCCACCTCTTCCTTCGCCTCATCGCAACCGGCGACATCGGCAAAGGTCACAGCATTCTGACTTTCATCGAGCATGCGCGCTTTTGATTTACCGAACGAGAACGCGCCACCCTTGCCGCCGCCCTGCATCTGACGCATGAAAAAGATCCACACGCCGATCAGCAGCAGCATCGGGAACCATGAAATAAAAATTTGCGACAGGAATGACGGCGGCTCAGGCTGCTTGACATCGAACTTGACACCGTTATTCACCAGATCGCCGATCAGGCCGCGATCGAGGTTGGTCGTGGTGGCCTTGATCTTCTTGCCATCGGTCGTGATCGCGATGATCGTGCGATCTTCAATCGTGGCCTCGCGAACGCGCTGAGCTTTCACTTCCTCGAGGAAATCGGAGTATGCGATCGGGGTCGCACCGCTACCTAGCCCGCGCTCGTCGAACTGCTTGAATACGGTAAAAAGCACCAAGGCAATAACGACCCAAATGGCGGCTTTGGAAAACATGTTATTCACGAAAACTCCTTATTGCGGACTAGCGTCGGTCACCTGCCTGGCAACCCCTTCGCAACCCTGTACGGCTTGCATAAATTCTACTCGCAATAACCTTGGCTTGCCAGCAAGGATGTGAGGCTAAATCCCTGATTTTTCAAGTGTTGGCGGATCTGCCCGCCGGAGACCGGGGCGGGGTCGATTCTGCGCACGGACGGGGCCGACCTGAGGCACGCACAGGGTCAGAGGGGATGACGCACCCCGCGCCCCAGCAGGAAGACCTCGGAAGACTTGTCGCGACTGGCCTTGGGCTTCTTCGGGCTGACCGACCTGAACTCCTGCCGGAATTTCTCGACGATTTGGGTATAGCCGCCGGCATTAAAACATTTGACGAGCAGGCACCCCGAAGGTTTCAGATGGTGCCGGGCAAAATCTATTGCCAAATCGATTATATCCTCGACCCGAGCGGCATCCGTGGCGGCAATGCCCGACAGGTTGGGCGCCATGTCGGACAACACCAGGTCGACCTTTCGCCCCTGCAACACGTCCTCAAGCTGCTGAAGTACCTCGGTTTCGCGGAAATCGCCCTGAATGAAGGTGACATCGGCGACCGGCTCCATCTCGAGCATGTCCAGCGCCACAATCACGCCATGGATACCGCCACCTTCCTTGCCCGCCAGCTTGCGTCTTGCGTACTGGCTCCAGCTGCCGGGAGTGCTGCCCAGATCGACGATCACCTGTCCGGGCTTGATGAGTTTTTCTTCTTCGTCGATTTCCTTGAGCTTGTAGGCCGCGCGAGCACGGTAGCCCTCCTTCTGCGCCAACTTCACATACGGATCATTGATGTGATCATGCAGCCAGTTTTTGTTCAGTTTGTTCTTTGCCATTCACGTAGAATACCGTTTTTGGAAGAAACTCATGTTGAAACTGACTCCCGCCGAGCGTAGCGCACTGCGTTCCGAAGCCCATGCCCTCGACCCAGTCGTCATGATCGGCGACGGCGGCCTCACTCCTGGCGTGCTCAAAGAAATCGACGCCAGCCTCAATGCGCACGGCCTGATCAAGGTGCGCGTGCTGGGCGATGACCGCGAGGAACGCATCAGCCATTACGAGACCATCTGCGAAAAACTCGGTGCCGCGCCGGTGCAGCATATCGGCAAGCTGCTGGTGATCTATCGCCCCAAGCAAGAAAAAATCAAAGAACCTAAAACCACTCGCGGCAAAGGCCTGCGCGAAGTGGTGATTATCAAGACCAATCCCACCAAGAAGCCGACGATCAAGAAGCTGGTAGTCAAAGGCAACGAACGCGTCACCGCAGGTGGCAACGTCAAGCGGGCGAAGGTTCGGCAGACCAGCAAGAAAAAGCGGGCACTTGGGGCTTGAGTCTACGAACCCTCACCCCGGTTTTTTGAGCAGGGTAGCCAACTCCTCAAAATCATCCGACCATTTTTCCAGCAGATCGGATTGTGCTTCGAAAAGATCTGAAAAAAATTCTCCGTACTGATAAGACCTGCTCATACCCAAGCTTAGTATTAAGCTTTTCAAGATATCGGGCATTCTTGCGCTTCTCTCAAAAAGTTCGTTGCATATTATGCCGATCACCAATTTATGCTTCTCAAAAATTTTTATATTGAATGAAGCGTCTTTTTTATTGTCTTTGATTTCACTGGCAATAGACTGAAACAAGTCTGTCAAAACGCCCACTTTATCAGGATATCGATTCAGCATATCCCGAAAGATTTTTTCCTGACCAGCGGCGAGTACTTCGATCAAAGTAGGCTGATCAAATACCAGAGAAGGATTGGCAGTGGGTGGTACATGAGGCAACATCAGCTCGACCAAGTCGAAACGGTTCGCCTTCAACGCTCTCTGCAGCGGAGAGTCCTTAATATCATCTTCCGCCAGAGGGTCGGCACTTTTGTCGAGCAATTGCTTTACCAAGTGGACATTTTCAAATAACACTGCCAGATGCAAAGCTGATTCCTTACTCCCTGTGACCGAGCGCATATCTGCACCGGCTCCAATCAGATACTCCGCCATATCAAACTGCCGGGTTCTCAAGGCAAGGCCTAGCGGGGAATCTCCTCTGGCATCCGTACGGTTAATGTCAGCACCATATTTGAGTAGCAACCTTGCAATGACGTCCTGCTTCTCGCCGATAGCGAAATGCAACGCTGTCTTCCCTGAAGTGGTCGCTTGATTGATGTTCACCCCAGCCGCGAGCAAAATCTTGAGCTTTTCCTCTGCATCAGTGGGGGCGCTAATCACCAGTACTTGCAGTGGAGACGCAAATTTAATGTGCTGCACCGCCACACCCAATAAGCGCACCACTTCCTCAAAAGTGCGGGTCTTTCCATGCATGAGCTTTGCCACCAGAGATTTCTCAAGCTTTGTCTTCACAGACGGTAGAAGCAAATCGGAGGCAGGCGGAGAAAATTTGGATCGAATCTGACACAGTTGTCCATCGCCAGACAAGCTGACTTTTTCCCCGCTGATGGA
>JACCDM010915024.1_pt1 | contig 12854 bp, 12 predicted proteins | sample 7445851 | NCBI WGS metagenome assembly JACCDM01 (sample SAMN15323438, study PRJNA562643) | freshwater metagenome | isolation source: river surface water | place: USA:Blue River Watershed | collected 2017-08-16
CAGGTTCCTAATGTCTCTTGCTGAGTCGGTAGACCTTGTTGAGTATGCCTTTGAGCATGCCACCACTGGTGACCTATTTGTTCGCAAGGCTCCGGCCTCCACGATTGAAGATTTGGCCTTAGCGCTGATCGACCTGTTTGGCGGATCTAAGGATCAAATCCAGAACATCGGGTTCCGTCACGGCGAGAAGCTTTACGAGTCACTGTTGAGCACAGAAGAGCGAGTCAAGGCTGACGATCTTGGTGACTACTTCCGCGTGCCGCTGGACGCTAGAGATTTGAACTACTCGGTTTACTTCGAGGAGGGAGAGTCAAGGCCTGAAAGCCTAGAGGCATACACCTCCCACAACACCGAGAGGCTCAATGTTGAGGGAGTAAAGAAGCTTTTGCTAACCATTCCTGAGGTGAAGTTGGAGCTGGGACTATGAGCAAACTGAAAGTTGTAACTATCGTCGGGACCAGGCCGGAGATTATTCGCCTATCGATGCTTATCCCAAAGCTAGACCAATACACCGACCATGTATTTGTTCACACTGGTCAAAACAGTGATCCAAAGTTGAACGAGGTCTTTTTCCAGGACTTAGAACTTAGACAGCCTGACTACTACCTAAATGTGGACACCAGCTCTATGGGTGCTGTCATGGGTGACACTATGCGCAAGGCGGAAGAAGTTTTCCTCAAGGAAAAGCCTGACGCCGTGATGATTCTCGGAGACACCAACTCTGCCATTGCAGCTGTTGTTGCCGAGAGAATGCACATCCCCGTCTACCACATGGAGGCAGGCAACCGATCCTTCGATAACAATGTGCCTGAAGAGCTGAATCGCAAGATGGTTGACCACGTGGCGAGCTTCAACCTTCCATACAACGACTACTCAATGCGAAACCTGCTCAACGAGGGAATTCACCCGAGAAGAATTCAAAAGACTGGGTCCCCAATCGCCGAGATCTATGGGGCTTACAAGAACAAAATTGAGGCATCGTCAATTCTTGAAGAAGTAAAGCTCTCCAAGGGCGGCTATTTCTTGGTCAGCATTCACCGCCAGGAGAATGTTGACTTGCCAGCTCGCCTGGAGTTGGTCCTTGACTGCCTCAGGGCTCTTCGAGACCACTTTGGATTACCTGTGCTTGTTTCCACCCACCCAAGAACCAAGGTTCGTCTGGCTGCCCTCTCGCAGGAGAACCTAGAGGGGATTGTTTTTCACGAGCCATTTGGCTACCTGGACTACAACAAGCTTCAGGCAAATGCTTTTTGCGTAGTTTCCGACTCGGGAACCATTAGCGAAGAAGCATCAATCATTGGATTCCCGGCTGTGTCGATTAGAGACTCAATTGAGCGCCCAGAAGCTTTGGAGACCGGTGCAATGGTTCTCACTGGTTTGAATGTTTCAAATCTCATCCAATCCGTCGAGCTGGTTCGCGATCAGATGGCGATTTCAACTATGCCGGAGGGTTATGAGATTTCTGACTTCTCAGATCGCGTTCTGAAGTTCGTCTTTTCAACTGCAAGGCTGCACCACAGCTGGGCAAACTTGAGGCGATAAGGCTAGCTAGGGTACCGATCGTATTCAGTTCGAGAAAGGCCGTACTTTTCGAGCTGAGCAAAAGAAATGCCGTTTCCTCGCGTCTTCCTTAGAACCTCTTCTCCAGTGCCCGCCCTAATACCATCCATGCTGTAAGGCAAGCCCTTGGCGTCGAAATAGTCTCTTATCCATGTGTGTGGTTGATGGATTCCGCGATGCTTGAAGTGGTCAGGAAGCGCAACAAAATGTTGAAGAAATTGTGAGCCGAAGACCCATCGAAAATCGCCTTGTCTGTCTTTGTAGGCGTTGCAGGTAATTGATTTAGGATCGTAGTTCTCTAGGTAGATTGGCTCCAGCAGAACAACATCCGGCCTGCACAGGATCACTAGATCGTAGTCAGAATCTCTCGCCAAGTTATGAGTCCTGAGTAGTTCGCCCGCTTTTGATATTGAAATTGACTGAGATATTCCAGAAAAGTCTTGGGCCAATGTAGCTTTTAGGTTTGCGACCTTTTTTCTAAAGACGGGGAAATTGAAGAACAGAGCGTTGACTAAACCCCGCAGCACTAAGCTCCAAATCTGAAGTCTGTATTGCGAATTGTTTTCAAATTGCTGTGCCTGAAGCTCATACAAATGCTCGTATTTGGGCTTCAGGTCCAAGTCCCAACTAAACAAAAGAAAGTCAAAATCCCATGACGGATTGGTTTCTTGCAGGTTCCGGAGCAACGAGTCTCGAACCACAGAAATATTGACCTTCTCAATACCCTTGGGCTGCTTACGTATTGATCGGTACTGTCGATCTATCGGGGAAACGCCCCCTCTCATAACCAGAGCACAGGATTTTCTTGGACGCTCCAATGAAACCTCAGATCTAATTTCCGGAAATGGAAGCAATGAGTTCAGGCTTCGCTGATGCAATAAAGGACTCAAGTTCCTCAGCAGTTCCTAGAGGAGTAACAGAGGCATGTTGCCAAATCCCAACCTTGGCATCATTGCCAATAAGTTTGTTGTAGAGAGGTGCAACGTAGCTTTCTCCTACGAACGTGCTTTCTCGGTAAACCCGACGGAAATCGCCCGCATGCTTGAAATAGTAAAGTCCGCTGGAAGCGTGGTTGGAAATAACCTTCTTCTCTGCCGTCTCGATTACTCTTTCTCCGTCAAGTCGGACGTAACTCATGGCTGGGCTGTCGCTCCAAAATGTGCCCAGTAAACCGTCCCAAATTAGGAAATCATGCGGGAAGTCCTTGGAGACCATGGTGTCACAACTCGCTATCAGAATTGGGTTCGACAAGTCCAGCGGGCTCAATGCGATGTCTACAGTCTCGGCCTGCCCGGACGTTGTGGGCGTGAACAAAACTCTTGTTTCAATTCCCTGGGGGCCGAATTGTCTGAGTAGTTCGTGGCCGTGGCTATCGAAAAAATGCTTATCGTTTTCGTTGAGAACAAAGGTTAGCTTTGAGCAGCTGTCGAGCGGTAGGCCGTGAAGGGCGAACTTAAACAAAGGTATGCCGAAAAGGCTAACGAACGGCTTTGGGTTTTTAGAGAAGCTCTTAGTGCGAGAGCCCAATCCTGCCATCGGCATCACAATGTGCATTAACTTTGTCATCTTGCCAACTCTTCCAAGCGCGAGATTGCAAGCTGCGCATCATATCGGCCTTTGATAAGAAACATCCTTGCCCGATGTTCATCTTCAAGGTGGAGGGGCGGGATAGACATAAGTATGAGAGCGCTAAGAAGCCTTAGGGTTTCCAGTTCCATTTCCGTCGGGGCAATTTGCTTCACAAAGGCACTTTTTGCGATTTGTTGGTGAGGCGGGTAATGAATGCTGAAGTCAATTTGACTGGACTGAGGATCGCTCAATTCGAAGAGGTTTTTTAATATCAAGTCATAGTCACCGAGAATCGAGTGTGCAAATTTAGCGAGGTCGTAATCAAGAGGACCGAGGACGCCATCGCTTTTAAACCCGCCTCTCGGGTCCACAAGTTTAATCATCATTGAATTCGGGTCGACAAGTATGTTGGAGAAGCAAAAGTCGCCGTGAACTCTGGCGGCGGCACTATCTCGATTGGAAAGGATTTTCTCCGCCTTCTCAAGTAGTTGTGCTGTCGATTCACATTTCAAGCCGTTGATTTCTGTTGTATGGTCGGCGATTTCAAACCAATCCACGGTTGCTTGCAGTTGAGTTAGGCGCTCTTTAGTTTTATCGATGAATGCCCAGTGAAAGAGATCGGTGTCCCTCTCTATCGTTCCAGAGTGAAGTGTTTGCAAAACACTTTTCGCTTGCTGCATGAGTGCGGCCCAGAACCCTTCGCCCAGCTTGCTAAAGCAATACATGTCGGAAAGATTGGAATATGGCCAATAATCCATCGCGAGCACGCCGACTCCCCCGCTTACTTTGAAACTTCTCACGGCCGGAAACAGGGACGCTGCTTCGGGATCCAGGTTCGCAATGAATTCGTACTCTGACTTTAACTTCTCTATCTTGCTGCTTGATTTGTAAATGAGGTTCGACCCCGAAGGACGCTTTACGCTGTTGAAGTTTCGACTCTCAAAATTCAAGCTTGCTTCGCGAGTAAAGCGATCTGAATAATCTGCGTCTATCCAAGTTGTTGCTTCGACGGTAAATGGTGTCGAATCGTTGTAGAGCACAAAGTCCTCGACATTTTGGATAGCCTCCAAAGGAGGCAACAGCTCCGCCTTCGCAAACCAGTAGACGCCAACCAATCCGCGCCTCTCCACGGTTCCATCCTCCAGGACCACGGGAAAAGTCGCCAAACGATCAATAGGCATTTCACTTCTAGTCACCGCCAAGCCAGAGCTGTGGTTGGTGACCAGATTCCAGTCAATGTCAACTAGCGTGTCACCCAGATTGACCAAGACCTTATCACCCTGTGGCACTGATTCAATCAGCTCAGCCAGCGTCTCCACAGCGCTGGTTGTGTGGTCGCAAATCAGAATCTTGAATTCAATTTGTTTTGAAAACGGTTGTATTAGGAACTCAAGTTGCGCCTTATCCGTCGAATGGACGCCAATAACGACGACCGAAATGTCTAAGCTCGAGTTCTTAAGTTTTTCGAGAATCAAGCTGATGAAAGATTTTCCTGCAATTGTCCTGAATAATGGGCAGAGGAGAGTCTCTGCGTCAGTTGAGTCTCTGATGCGTCCCGCAGCAGGGATGACAACTTGAATCGGCATAAAATAAGCCTACCTTCCCTAAGCGAGCCGCAGAGACTGAGTCAATGAAAATCCACCTCCTTATGACGTGCTACATAACGGACAGGCGAATTCAGCCAGCCGGCTACTACCAAATTGAAGAGACGGACAAATTCAGTCAAGTTTTGTCCACGCTGCAGAGTTTGAGGGCAATCAAGTTTTCAAGCTCCGAAATCCGAATCACCTTAGACCAAGGGTATTCGGAGAATAGAGAGAAATTAAAGGCTCTAGCAAAACAGTGGCATCCAGATGCTCAGTACTTCGAAAATCGTCTCGAGGATTTCCAGGGGTGGAAATTGGCCATCGACAGAATTCCTGCAGATACGGACTGGGTGTTGCTGATGGCCAATCACGATCATGTGTTTGTTCAGCAGGACTCGCGCCAGTTTTTCAGCTATCTAGAGCGAGTTCAAGGGGAAAACGTTTCCAGTATTGCTCATGTTTCTCATTGGACGGAAGCCCTTGGTTGGCGAGCGATTAAGCGTGACCAAAATCGAAAAGATGGGCTCGAGTTGTGGTTCCGATCCACTGAGACGATTGGAACTGTTGCGGTTCGGCTTGATGAGATTCAGTCTTGGTTCTTGGATGACTTTACGAAGGGGTCGAGACTTGTTAGGCCGGACAATCCTTTTGGCCCTTCAGTAAAGGTTTCAAACAGAAATCATTCGCTGCCGATGGTCGAGTTTTTTCGCCACTTAGATGGCTATGGCCATGTTGGGCTAACGGCCGACCACGCATCTGCCCTCAGGTCGAATGTGGTTTACAGAAATGGTGAAATAGAAGAGCGAGCATATGAATTTGGGAACCTTGACCAAGATGGTACTGAGCTCTTAAGGACACCAAAGTTTTACGAAGCCGGGCATGCCGACAAACTGGATGAAATAAGGAATTTGCTCTACCTTGCAACAGCATTTCGCGTTCGCCTAAAAGTACTTGCAGCGCTCATGGGAAACACAAATGCCTCACTAAATGTCAAAGCTAGAGCGTGTTTAAGTACCTTGATTTCTGCTGGGTTTTGGAGTTCCATGTGGGCGCCGATTGCATCCGTCATTGCTAAGAGGTCAAAGTCTTGATCGAATCACCTGCCTTCATAACTTTCGCTGACGGCCGGTATGCCTGGAGGGCAACCGGCAGAAGAATCTTGCGTCAAGCTTCTGGCTCTGGCTATTTCTCCAGTTCGACCTTAAAAAATTCGCAAGATCCCACTAGAGCTAGAGAATTCGGTGAAATGGATTCAGCGGCTCGCGGATTTGGCTACTGGCGCTGGAAGCCTCAAATCGTATATCAACAACTTCAATCCTTGCCAAGTTCAGTTCCCGGGCTTTGGTATGTGGACGCAGGTTGCACAATATTTAATTCCTCGGAAGCGAAATCCAGAATGGAGGAATACCTAGAATTCGGTTTGGCTAATCAGGTTGGAACCTTTTTTCAACTTTCTAAATCATTCTCAGACCTCTCCTACACAAAACGACTTACTCATGCAACCATCCCGATTTCTCTTGAAAGGCAGAAAGAGGGGCAAGTTCAGGCAACTGCCTTTTTCATTGCCAACTCATCTGGCGGCAAGGAGCTTGTTAGTCAATGGGCAAGTTTGAGCAGACATGCAGAGCTTTTTGATGATTCGTCAAACATTGCAAGCGAGTATTGTCCGGCAGGTCAATATGTCGACCATAGGCATGATCAATCAGTCTTGTCTCTTCTGGTCAAATCAAGGGATATCGCACTCTTACCTGATGAGCTAAACCAAGACCGAAAAACGACAGTTCTAGAGCAGACCGAGAACCGCGTCAGTGTTCCCATAGTTGCAACTCGACACAAAAGCACCTTTTCAACCCTAAGCATGAACCCCTTGCTGCGTGCCGTGCGAGCCCTTGAAGGGCTAATACCTTAGGCTTTGTGGAATGAGTGACTTTTCAATGAAAAAGGCCCTAATTCTTGGGATTACCGGGCAAGACGGCTCTTATCTGGCCGAGTTTCTGCTCGGACTGGGCTACGAGGTGCACGGGCTGATTCGACGATCGTCCAGCTTCAACACTGGTCGACTCGAGCACCTGTATCAAGATCCTCACTTGAGCGAGCGTCGTCTGTTTCTTCACTATGGTGACGTAACTGACCCGATGCGAATCGGGTCCATCATTAGTGAAATAAGGCCAGACGAGATATATAATTTGGCAGCGCAATCACATGTTCGTGTCAGCTTTGATGAACCTTTGTACACCGGGGAAGCTGTTGGGCTCGCTTCCGCCTCAATTCTTGAGGCAGTTAGGCGGTTCTCTCCTGAGTCAAGGTATTACCAGGCGTCAAGCAGTGAAATGTTCGGCGCTACTCCGCCACCACAAAATGAGCAGACTCCCTTCTACCCGAGATCGCCATACGGAGTCGCAAAGGTTTACGCTTATTGGTTGACTCGAAACTACCGGGAAGCATACGGTCTAAGGGCCTATAACGGTATTCTCTTCAATCACGAAAGTCCGCGTCGTGGAGAAACATTCGTTACAAGAAAAATCACTCAGGCGGTTGCCCGAATACACGCTGGGGTTCAGGATTATCTGTACCTAGGAAATCTTGAAGCTGTTCGAGACTGGGGATATGCCCCTGAGTACGTCGTGGGAATGTGGAAACTGCTGCAGCAGGACTCCGTTCACGACATCGTGCTGGCAACGGGAACGGCAATGACGGTCGCCGAGTTTGTTGAGGCGGCTTTCAATGCGGTTGACCTGGATTCCAAGAAATTCGTCCGATGTGACGAGAGATATCTCCGACCCACCGAAGTTGACGCTCTAATCGGTGATGCGAGCATCGCACGGTCTGCACTGAATTGGGAACCAGCCATTCATGGTTCGGACCTAGTTGGGCTTATGGTGCGAGAAGATTTGAATGTTGTAAAGAACGCAGGAAGACCATACATTGACAAACCAGTATTCGGCATCTAACAAGCCTTTGGACCGTTCGGCACCCTTCTATGTGGCTGGCCACAGAGGAATGGTGGGGAGCGCTTTTTTTCGCACTCTAGAAAACAGAGGTTTTCAAAATGTAATAGGAAGAACCTCAGACGAGCTCGATTTGAGAGTTAGGGATGACGTCTTTGATTTCTTCGAAAAGAACCGTCCGCAATACGTCCTTTTGGCGGCCGCCAAGGTGGGTGGCATTCTTGCAAATGACACTTTTCCGACTGAATTTCTGAGTGACAACTTGTTAATACAAACAAATGTCATGGATGCCGCAAACAAGTTCGGAGTCGAAAAGCTTCTATTTCTGGGTTCCGCATGCATTTACCCAAAGTTTGCCGAGTCACCGATTGCGGAAAGTGCACTCATGACCGGACACTTGGAAGGTACCAACGATGCCTACGCTATGGCTAAGATCGCAGGAATCCAACATGTTAAGGCTGTCAGAAAACAGCACCATCGACAGTGGATTTCTGCAATGCCTACAAACTTGTACGGACCAGGTGACACTTATTCTGAACTTGGTTCTCACGTTATTCCCGCGCTCATCATGCGTTACGAGAAGGCCAGATTGTCCGGGGCAACCGAGGTAAAGAACTGGGGGACTGGAAGCCCTCGACGAGAATTCCTATTCGCCGACGACTTGGCCGATGCTTTGCTTTTCCTAATGGAGAATTTCGACGGGGACACTCATGTCAACGTGGGATCAGGGTTTGACGTATCAATTAGTGAGGTCGCTCAAATCATCGCTGAAGAAGTCGGTTTTTCAGGAGCGGTGACATGGGACGTTTCGAAGCCAGACGGGACTCCAAGAAGACTTTTAGACAACTCATTGATTAGCTCTCTTGGCTGGGAGCCTAGAACGGGACTTCGAGAGGGAATCCGAATGGCTATTCGGGACTATCGCGAGAGGTTTGCTGATCCAGCCTAGGCAGCTGCGGAAGCCAACTTCCTAATGTCACGTTTCATGCCAGTTAGCTTGTAGAGCTTGTAAGCCAACTTGTCTCTCAGGTTTTTGATATTTTGATTTGTGTCTTGATAGGTGGCATCAGATTCTGATTTTCCAACCGAAAAGTGTAAATGTTCAAGCACAACACCTTCCAAATATGCGAGCTTCTTAGTGCGAGTGCCGATCTCTAGCCAAAAGTCATCAAGAAACATGTGCCTAAGAGAACTTGGTGCCATATAGCCAAGTATTTGCACGAATCTGGAATCCACCAGCACCGCGGTGGGAAGAGCTTCTCCAGCTAATAGGTCATTTCCGTAAGTCAAAGAGCCGTGCCCAAGGTTCTCAGCAGCGGCGATCATTTTTACGTCCCAGTCTTTTGTGCGAGCAACGTGGTCATCTCCCATAAAAGTTAAATGATCGTATTCATAGCAAAGCTGAACTGCCGCTCTGTTGAGCGCTTGATTCATGCACTTGTTTTCCCCTCGAATGATTTGCACTCCGTCCGCAGCCGCCCAGCTGTAGTCAGAGTCATCGTCGGAATCGATGCTGAGGAAAAAAGCGCTTGATTGTGCGTTGCCCATAGATTCAGCAATTCGATCTCGAATCTTGATTCCTCGACCTCGCGTCGGGATGATTACGGCATTCCTAGTCATTCTTAGCCTTTTCTACCTCAATCATGGCTTTCTTAATGTCCTGAAAAAGCTTCTGCCATTGGAGCTTTTCGTCGAAAAGGTCAATGCCCTCTTGCGAGCTCATCCAATCCAAAAGCTGCTCTCTCCAGGAGGTGTAGTCGACCTCTAGAGCTTTGGAAGCTGCGGCCGCAACACTCTCAAACGTCGGAGCGCAGTGAACGTACAGTTCATTCGGGACTCCAAATCTCGTGAGGTCAGTCCCGCAGTAAATTGGGATAGTAGCGGAAGCAAAGGCGTCCAAGACCTTCTCTGACATGTAGTCTGTCGAGTTCTCAATAATCAGCGTTGCTTTATATTTTTGCAAGGTTTCAAACTTACTTTCCAACGAACCTTTGTAGTGCTTTGGCTTTAGCAGAATTTGCGCTGCAAAATCACGTGCTATGCCAAATTCATTACCGGCCGCCATTAAGACTTGTGCCAAAACTTCCTTGAGCTTCTGACCTAAGCTGGCTTCCCAGCCTCGCCCAAAGGTTTCTACGTCCAACTTTGCAAAGGACTTAGCGCGAAGGGAGTAGAGGGCACCGCGAATGAAGCTAACCCGCCATGAAGATATTGCAACGATCTTTTCCTGACGTGTCGAGCTGGTAATGGAAGCGAAGGCATGAGCGCTGGAGCTAAATTCCCGCGTGTAAGGCCAAAGTCTGGCCACGGAATCTGCAGGGTCGTAGGTCCCTAAGTATTGGCGCGTGCCAAAATCCACATTTGCCCTTCTACTGTGAGGATATGGATGCACCTGCCTCGGCTCTCGAACAACTAGGAAACGGTTCTCGGGAGGGATGTTCTTGGCTCGAAGTAGGTTGAGGTTTTCGGGTGAATAATCCAGCGAGATGCTGAAGTCTGCTGAATCAACTTCGCAAAGTTCAAATAACTCATCCAGAACATCATGGGCAAGTTGCAGATGAGTGCCCTGGAGAGACGGCCCATCGTAGCGAGAATAGAAAAACACCCTTGGTTTTTGCTCGTGGCTTTTTGGGTTCACCATGGCACATTAGCATGTGGCTCTGGAGTCGAATAGAATTGACCCGTGACTTACGTAATTGCCCTACCTTGTGTTGATGTCAAGGACAAAGCTTGTATCGACGAGTGCCCAGTTGACTGCATCTACGAGGGCGACCGCATGCTTTACATCCACCCGGATGAGTGTGTGGACTGCGGTGCATGTGAGCCAGTTTGCCCAGTAGAGGCTATCTACTACGAAGACGATCTTCCCGGCGAGTGGAGCGAGTACTACAAGGCAAACGTCGACTTCTTCTCCGAGATTGGATCCCCTGGAGGCGCTGCCAAGGTCGGCCCAGTTCCAGGAGATCACCCACTAATCTCAGCACTCCCACCTCAGGGCGAATAGTGTTTCAAGGTTTGCCGGAGTATCCCTGGCAAAAACTCAAGCCATATCGAGAGATCGCGGCTAAGAACCCTCAAGGTGCAATAGATCTTTCTGTCGGCAACCCAATTGACCCCACACCAGAGGTGATTCAAGCTGCTCTCGATGCTGCTTCTAACTCACCGGGTTACCCCACGACCTGGGGTGAAGTTTCCGCGAGAGCGGCTGTTTGCGAATGGTATTCGCGACGTAGAAAATCACCAGGGCTAAACCCAGACCAAGTTCTACTCACAATCGGCTCGAAGGAGTTCATCTCTTGGCTTCCGATCATGCTCGGCATTGGTGCAGGAGACGTTGTTGTCCAACCTCGCTTTGCTTACACCGCTTATGCAGTGGGAGCGGCTTTCGCTGGAGCTGAAATCTTTGTTGGTGATGATCCAAACGAGTGGCCAGAAAACACCAAGCTGATTTGGCTCAACAGTCCAGGGAATCCAAATGGTTCGGTGCACCCGATCGAGTTTCTCAAGCGAGCACTAGCTAGAGCCCGAGAACTTGGTGCGGTAATTGTCAACGACGAGTGTTACGCCGAGATGGGCTGGAATGCACCTTGGGATGAATACATCCCATGCATGCTCGACCCTGAAGTCACTGGTGGCGACCTAACCAACGTTCTTTCTATCTACTCGCTAAGCAAGCAGTCAAACCTTGCTGGTTACCGCGCTGCTTTTGCAGCGGGAGATGAGCGGCTCATCAAGGGACTAGTGAACCTACGCATGCACTCCGGGATGATGGTGCCGATGCCGGTTCAGAAGGCGATGGTTGCTGCCCTAGGTGACAAGTCGCATGTGGCTGCACAGAAAGAGATCTACCGGAAGCGTCGCGATGTTTTACTTCCAGCGCTTGAGGCCTATGGCTTTGAAGTTCAAGACTCTGAGGCTGGACTGTATTTGTGGGTAACAAAGGGTCAAGACTGTTGGGGAACCATCGCCGAACTTGCTCAATTGGGCATTGTGGCTGTTCCTGGAGAGTTTTATGGAGAGGCCGGCAAAAACTTTGTTCGTTTCTCAATAACTGCGACCGACCAAGAGGTTTTTGAGGCTGCAAACCGCCTCAATAATGCTCTAGGCTAGGGGTAAAGCCATCCCTCACAAAGGAGCTAGCGTTTGACTTCTAACGAGAAGGTGTCCCTTCGATACGGTGCCCATGAGGCAGAACTTTCTGTAATTGATGCGACCGAGGGTCCTGGCGGAATTGATATTTCAAAGCTAATCGCAACTACTGGACTTAGTTCTTACGACCAGGGTTTCGTAAACACCTCCTCAACCAAGAGCGCTATCACCTTCATCGACGGTGACCAGGGCATTCTTCGTCACCGCGGCTACCCAATTGAGCAGCTTGCGGAAAAGAAGAGCTTCCTCGATGTTGCCTACCTATTGATTTACGGTGAACTACCAACTGCAAGCGAGCTAGAAGCATTCGACGAGAAGCTGCGCGAGCGCTCGATGATTCACCCAAACATGGTTCGCTTTTTTGAGGCTTTTGAGCACTCAGCTCACCCGATGGCGATCCTCTCTTCGGCAGTTTCTGTTCTTTCAACTTTCTACAACGACTCAACCGATGCCAGAGACCCAGAGCAGGTTGATCTCTCGACCATCAGGCTTTTGGCCAAGCTTCCAGTGATTACCGCCTACACCTACAAGTCTTTGGTGAGGGAGAGCATTGTTGAGCCGGACAAGTCACTCTCGCTAGTTGAGAATTTCTTGTGCATGACCTTTGGTCACAAAGGTCAAGAGTGGTCTGCAAACCCAGTTTTGACTAAGGCTCTTGATACCTTGTTGCTTTTGCACGCAGACCACGAGCAGAACTGCAGCACGTCGACCGTCAGGCTCGTAGGTTCTTCCCATGCAAACCTGTTTGCTTCGATCTCCTCAGGCATCAATGCTTTGTCTGGTCCGCTCCACGGTGGTGCAAACGAAGCTGTTCTCGACATGCTGACCTTCATTCACGAATCCGGTGACTCGGTTCAGAAGTATGTTGAGAGAGTCAAGAACAAAGAAGACGGCATTCGTCTGATGGGCTTTGGACACCGCGTCTACAAGTCCTTTGACCCAAGAGCAACCATCGTGAAGTCTCACGCCGACGAGGTTCTGCGAGAGCTAGGTGTCTCAGACCCGCTACTGGATATCGCAAAAGAACTCGAAGCGGCAGCGC
>JACCDM011342760.1_pt1 | contig 12854 bp, 9 predicted proteins | sample 7445851 | NCBI WGS metagenome assembly JACCDM01 (sample SAMN15323438, study PRJNA562643) | freshwater metagenome | isolation source: river surface water | place: USA:Blue River Watershed | collected 2017-08-16
ACATCCGATGCAGTGAGTTCAAAATTAAAGTAAAGCATATCAAACTTGAATTGTATGAAAAAATGTAGAATCTTCCTTATAGTTGTATTGCTGTCTTTTTCTCAATCCTATGCTCAAAACATAGATACGATTGTGGATAAAGGAATTTATAAATCATACTATTCTTTTGGGTATAAATCACCGCTTTATGTTGTATATGATCTAGAAAATGGGGGAGGCGATGCTTCAAGATCTAAAATGTATTTTAAAGAAGAATACAGAACTCCCAAAAATAAAGATTATGCAAAAAGTGGTTTTGATAAGGGGCATTTGGTAAACTCGGAAGATTTTGCTTTTGATGCCAACCTTGAAAAATTAACTTTTAGTTATTTCAATTGTTTTGCTCAAAATCCAAAATTAAACAGAGGGTCTTGGAAGTCTTGGGAAACAACAATACGTAATGAAAGCAAAAAATGGCCGCTACGCATTTACATTGGAGCAATATATGGCAATAGAAAACTCAATAACAGCGTAGCTGTTCCTGAATACTGCTGGAAGGTGGTTTATAATTTAAAAACAGGCTTGCTAATGCATGCTTTAATTTTTAAAAACGATGAAACCGCAGAAGTAAATAGAATAACAATAGATGAACTAAAAAAGCGATTGAATTATAATATTGAATTTAAAAAGAAATAAAAATGTTGAAAATTAATTTCATTCACGTAATTGGTTTATTGCTTCTTTTATCTTGTAATTCTAGTTCAACCGATAAAAAAAGCAAGACAAAAAAATCTGAAAGTTCAAATACTGCTTCCGATAATTCAAGCGATGACTCAAGAAATGCTGATATTGCTATTGAATTGAGTAATGTTGAAGTGGCTCCGGTAAAACTGTCTCATAATATTAATACGAGCGCTAACGAATATTATCCTACTATCTCGCCAGATGGTAACACGTTATTTTTTACGGGCATGGATAGAACTGGTTTTTTTGATACTAAAGTTGATTTTACCAAAACAAGAAATATGGGTGGAGAGGATATTTTCTTCTCAACAAAAGTTAATGGTATTTGGTCTGACGCCAAAAATTTAAATTTGCTTAATACAAATGCTCATGAGGCGGTAACTCAATATCAATCTAATGGTGATTTAATAATAACTGGTAATTATCCCGAAAATATAGGTCCAAAAAACACCAATAATGGTTCTGCAACAACTGATATTTTTATGGGTATGAAAAAAAATAATTACGCTTTATATCATTTTGAAGAGCCAGTAAATTCTATTTTTTGTGAAAGTGATGGTTATTTATCAGAAGATGGCAATACCTTATTATTTGTATCTGATAGACCTGGTCATATGGGCGAATATCATAAAAAAGGTTGGCAATGGAATGAAAGTTACTGGGGTAATACTGATATTTATGTTAGTGTAAAAGAAGGGGATTCTTGGTCGGTACCTAAAAATCTGGGAAATAAGATTAATACAATATCTACAGAGAGAACGCCATGGTTAAGTAAAGATGGGCTCACCTTAACATTAAGTTCTAATGGTTATAGTGATAAAAAAGATTTAGACATTTACACATTTAAACGAACCAATAAAAATGATTGGGATAATTGGTCAGGTCCAATCGAAACAAAGGGATTAAATTCTTCATTAGATGATTGGGGTTATAAAGAAGATAATTTAGGAAATGGGTATTTCTCTAGAGCTATAAAGTTAGATTTTGTCCCTACCCAACGTGGGCGAAATGGTACAGGTTTTGTATTCGAAAATAATTTTAGATCGGGATATGAAGTTTTTGGTCAGCAAAGTGGTTCATTTCAGGCAGCTGAACAAACAGATATTTATTTTGTAAACAAGTCTGGAGTTGCCATTACATTGCCTGATATTTTATTTGACGTTAATTCTTATAAGTTAACTAAAAATTTCAAAAATCTTGCAAGTCAGTTGGTTGATTTTATTAAAATTAATAATCCCAAATCCATATTAATTAAGGGTTACACTGATTCAGATGGTGATGATCAATTAAATCTTGATTTATCAAAAAATCGAGCTAATTCCATCAAGGAATTGCTTACAAATAATGGGGTATCAATAAATATTGATATTATTGGGCTTGGAAAATCAAATCCTATTGCACCAAACAATACAAAAGAAAACAAAAGTAAAAATAGGCGCGTCGAAATTTTCTTTAAAAACTAAATGTAATGCATCAAGCCCCCATAGTTCATGTTTCTTTTGATTTTTGGAGAACCCTATTTAAAAGTAATCCGCAATTTTCTAGGGCAAGAGTAGCATTACTTCAAGAAAATTTCAATCCCAACAAATTAAGCGATACTCAAATCAGTTCCATCATTGAAAACATTGGTGATGCTGTTGATAATATCAATAAGATTACTTTAGAAAGTGTTTCTGCTTCAGAAATGAATGCAGCACTATTATTAAAAATGGGAATACATCCTAATCCCAATGTTTTAAAGGATTTTGAAAAAAAGGTCACTGATTTGTTTATTCATTTTCCCCCTAATCTAATAGCATCGAATACCGATAGTATTTTTGAAAGGTTAGGAGCAGCTGGCGTAACAATTTCTTTGGCTAGCAACACAGCATTTATTTGTGGGGATGTATTAGATACTATTTTATCTAATGCTAAATTGTCAAATCACTTTTTATTTAAAGTTTATTCCGATAAAATAAATAGGTCTAAACCTGCTTCTGATTTTTTCTCAAGTGTTTATCAAACTGCAACGGCTTTAAACAAAAATGTAAATGACAAAGATTCTATTTTGCATGTAGGAGATGATTTTCATGCAGATATAGAAGGTGCTAAAAACTTTGGTTTTTCTTTTTTTCAAATTAACTCAAATGGAGCTTCTTTAAACGATATTTTTAATGAAACAAACAATTTCGGTATATAAAATTGAGCAGGAAGGCGTTTTTGATTTTTTGCCAAGTGATTACAGTAGGTTTAAATTTGGTGATTCTTTAATTGGTAAAAAGTTTGGTAAAGCGCTTGCACAAGCATTTATTGATAATTATTTAATGCATCAAGCGGCAAATAAAAAGTTTATTGCTTATTCATCGCCATATCAATACATACCTACTGCAACAATGACAATGTTTGAAGAATTTGTTTTTCAAACAAATAGATGGCTCGTGTCAAAAAATCGCAGTGTGTTGGAAACATGCCGCATTTACCGGAATAATACCTATAGTCAAGATTATGGTGAATTAAGTGCAGCTGAAAGGCTTGAATTGATAGGGTCAGATCTTTTCTATTTAGATTCTAATAGGGCCAAGGGTAAAACCTTATTATTGCTAGACGACATTAAGATCACGGGTTCACATGAGTATGTTTTGAATCGTACGCTAAACCATCTAAACATCATTCAAGAAACCATTTTCTTATATTTTGCTGAAATGGTGAACCCAGGTATGAACCCAAACATTGAAAATTATTTGAATTACCATGCTATCAAATCCCTGAATGATTTGGCACAATTAATGAAATCCGAAAATTTTGTTTTTAATACCCGCGCCATAAAATACATGCTCTCTTCCAATGTAGACGATTTAGGCCATTTTATCTCGCAAATCACTGATAATCAAATCGCTGTGATTTATGATCTAGCTATCGCAAATAATTATTATGAGATACCTGCCTTTGGTGAAAGCCTGGCTTACATGCAGTCGAAAATCAAGTGATAAAATTAAATTAATTTCAGGATAAGTTGCTGATTAACAATTATTTATAACAAAAATATTATAAATTTTTTATTTTTCCTGAAATCACTTGATTTACAGATTGTTAATTATACTATTTTTATTTATCTTTAAAAACCTATATAGTTTTTAACATATATAGAATTAATACCCTGTAAATTAATTGGTTATGAAAAAAATTGCGAATGTTTTTTTTCTAGGTTTGGTTCTGTTCGTTACTTCATGTGACGGAATTTCCGCTTCTGGCAGAAACGTAAAAAAGCTGGAGAATATTGTTGAGAAAGCAGATAAAAATTATAAAAAGTATACCGATAAAGATTGGGAGCAAACAGATGCTAAAATCGAACAGATATCTAACGATATTGAACAGCATCCAGAAGACTACAGCCCTGAAACAATGGAAAAAATAAATAATATGATTGGAAAATACCAAGCATTAAAATTAAAAAAAGGGCTTAATTCGATTCAAGATGCATTGAAAAACTTTGGCCAACAAATGGAAGGTGCCATAAAAGAAATTACGGATACAACTAAATAATAATAACAAACTCAAATTTATGATTAAATCAATTTTTTCGAAGCTAAATGCTACAATTATTGTATTTATTTTAGTTTCTTTCATCAGTTCATGTGGTGGTGGCGATAATGATGTTTGGTCAAATTTTAAACCGCTAACTGAAGTAGACAAGCACATTGCAGATTATTATTTGCAATCAATGCCTCAGTCTGCAGCTTCAAAACAAGGCAATCCATCAATTTATGTAGATTTTTCTGATGGAATAATCCAGGCGTATACGTCTAATGCCCAAAACAAAGAAATAATTAGTGCTTTAGCTCAAAAACTAGCTGATAAGAACGATTGGTATGGCTTAGGTAAATCTTTTGGTGATGGTATTGGTAAACTTGATTTTGCTGATGATAGAGACTTATTTAATAAGGTAACAACGCCAACAAATTACATAGATTTAATGGCGCCAATTGAAAAGGCAATTGAAAAAATTGTTGCAAGTAACAACGATGCCATTTTAATTACTGATTTTGAAGAGTATACACCTGATGGAAAAGAGCAACTTTTCGCTTATGCAAAAAAATATTTTATTGATTGGCTTAACAAAGGCAACAGTATAACTTTTTTCTACACTAAATACAAAGAAGTAAATACTAAATCAAAGCTTTCTACTGACAAGAATTTATATTATGCTGTTTTCACTTATGGCGCTTCTAGTGAGTCTGGGTTAAAGTATAAGTTTATTGATGCGCTCAATGGTAGAAACATTACTTATCAATCTTTTGATTTAAATCCAAATCCATATGCAGTAAGAAATGATTATGGTGGTAAAGAAAATACAGGTATCAAAAGTGCGACTTTTTCTAAATTTGTAAATTCCAATATCAACGCTCTAGCAGATTCAAAATTACCATATGAGTTTATTGGTTTAAATAAAGCTTGGAATGAAGATTTGAAAAAGCAAATTGATAATTATGTAGTTAAAGTGGATCAAGGCGATTTTATTGGAAAATTGTTTATGAATGCATCTAATCAACAGGCATATCAATTAAAAAAACTTAAAGTTGTTGTTACAAATATCAGCGATGATTTTGTAAAGTTTGCGAGATCAAACGAGGCAAAAAAACATGCGCCGGTTTTAACTAAAGATGCAGGTAAAAATGATGTTTGGAATGATGCTTCTAAAAAAGATCCAATTACAACTGCTTGTTTTGACAAAAAGACAAATCAATTAAAGCCAGAATGGGTTTATGCTCCAAGTGATTTAAGTAAAAACGTATGGGCTGAAGTGTTTGATATCAATTCAAAAATTTTCAATGATCATTTAAAAAATGATCCAGCAAATGTTGAATTAATCACCGTATTGCATTCTAATTATAAATTAAAGAATGTAACAAAAGAAGATGCATTAATCCGAGTTGATTACGTAATTGATGAAGCTTTACCAAATATTGCGAATACTCAATTAAACGATTTTAAATGGGTTTCTGCTATTAAAAAAGAAACTGGTGAAAACAATTCTTTGTATGAATCTGTTAGAAATGCTCTTCAAGAGGTTAAACCTACAGGAGTGGTTTATTCTTACTTTATTAAACTAAAGAACAACACAAAAGAAGCTGAAAAATAACAACAACTAAAATCAATAAATATTAAAATCAACAATTATGACAACTTACATTTTCTCCGTAATTTTTGCTGCTGCAATGATCTTAATTGCCGCTTTGATTTCTAGCGCTATTCAGTATGAAGGCGGTTCAAATCCAACAGATCCTAAAAAAAGAAAAATTTGGTTCTGGATTTTAGCTATTGTTAATCCAATTCTAAACTTTGTATTAGGTGCTTTTGTTTTAGCTCCAAAAGCAGACGATGACCAAATGATTTATGATGATTATATGGCTGCTTTGCCAATAGCAACTGCGGTTGGATTTGTATTATATATTGTTCTAGGTTTTGTTTTAAGTAAAGTATTCCAAAAAGGAAAAATTGGCAACTGGTTTTAATTAAACATTCATTTAAAGACTAAATATGAGTCAAGATAAATTATTTGTAATCGCCATTGGCGGAACAGGTATGCGCTGCTTAGAAGCCTTTACACATTTATGTGCTATTGGTATGTTTGACAATCAAGAAATTGAGGTCTTAACATTAGATACCGACCAATCAAATGGAAATAAAGCAAAAGTAGAGCAGCTGATAAGCCTATACTCAAGAATTAAATCTACAGATGGAAAAAGTAATGCTAACGCGGATACTTTTTTCTCGGCTAAATTAAACCTGCATAGATATTGGACAAATTACGAAGGCACCGGAAGAGAGAATTACAGGAATATAACAAAGTTAAATTCCGGTACTCCAGAGCAACAGGAAGAAAATCGTCTGATATCTGATCTTTTTTTAGAGAAAGCATCTGTTCAAGAATTTGATTTGGCCCATGGATATCGTGCGCAAACTCATTTGGGTTCACAATTAATGTATCATGGTATTGTGGAGGCTGCCCGAAGTTTAGCAGATGGTAATGCTGTTAAGGTAGAAGAGCAGGATCTTGAAAAATATTTAGGAAAATTGCAAGCTGCAGGCAGTGATGCAAGAGTGTTTATTTTTGGATCAGTATTTGGTGGCACTGGAGCATCATCTATTCCAGTAATTCCAAAAGCATTACAAGATTTTATTAAAATTCGTTCAGGTGGAAAAAGTACACTAGATCTATCTAAAGTTAAATTTGGCGCTACCTTATTGACCGAATACTTCTCTTTCAAGAAGCCGGACATGAAACAAATGTCTACGAAAAAAGATAGTGTTGTTGCTGATTCTTCTTTCTTCCCTTTGAACAGTCAGGCGGCGTTACAGTTTTATCAAAACGATCCAACTGTTAAAGCAACTTATAAGCGTCTTTATCACATTGGCTGGCCTATCGAAAGCAAACCAGTTGGTGGCGATAAAAAAGAAGAGATAACTATTACAGGTGGGGCTAATCAAAAAAATCCTTGCCACATTACCGAAATGATGTGTGCTTGTGCAGCATATGATTTCTTCACGAGAAATGATGGGTTTGATTTGGCTTCTGCAGAGTATGTATACAAGGCCATCGAATTTGACAAGTCTGCATTTAATTTTGATTTCCAAGATTTTGTGGGTCAAGAAAACAATGCTGGTCAAACATTTGCAAATAGGTTAGGAGCCTTTTTATCATTCTCCCATATTGCGCTTTCAATCAATAAAGCAGCTTTCAATGAAAATGAAAAAGGGGTTAAGGGATTTATTAACAGATTAGCTCAAATGAAAGTAGAAGAGTATAATTCTATTTCTGAAGAAGATACTATAGAAATGGATAACTATTTGAAACAATTTGCATACACATTTGATGGTCAAAACTTCATTCCAGGATGGATTTATCAGGTCAGAAGTACAGTAAATCCCGGTAAATTTATGTTTGATGACAAGGCATTCGCATTTGTAAAAAAGGAATTAGAGGATATTGATGTTGGCTCTCTTTTTCTTGATAAGAATCATCACTGGGAAACCTCTTTAATGAGTAATAGCTATAACACTTTTGTTAAAAAACTAATTAACGAAGGTAAGCCAAGACAAGAGCAAAAAGTTATTACAACAAAGGAGAAGTTCCTTGCTCACATCTACAATGCGATTACTTTATCACAAAAATTTTAATTTATTAAAATAATAATATGGCTAATAAAAATATTAAGGCCCTTGTAATTAAAGTTAAACCTAGCTCAGAACCTGGAGGCGTTGAATATAATTGGGATTCCTTAACAAGTAGAATGCCCTCTTTTACCAAGGATATCATTACACCAGCATTAGGTGTTGATAAGGATGGCAAAAGTGAGGTTAATATTGGCGCGATTGTTTCCGGTATGCCTACAGTTTTTGCACGCGCAAACATGTTTGTAAATGCTCTAAATGCAATAAGTGATAAATCTGCTTCTGTAGATGGCCTACTTGGATTTTATAAATCACTTATTGATGAGTGGAGAGGCTTTATAGCATGTATCGCCCTTGATTATAGTGAAATAAAAGTAAAGCGCGTTTACTTATCATATTCAGATGGCAAAACAATTTCTGATACAGAAAATATTTATGAACCTAAAGGTGCTTTTGGTAATGTATTGTTCGAGCGTGCTCCACTTTGGGCAGATCAAACAAAATCAGGCAACTCACACAACCCTCCCTTTATTGATGTAATTCAATATAAAGGTGTTGTAGTTGGAGGAACATCGCCCGAAAGCTTTTTATTCACATCTGTAGCTTATAGAATAGAAGAAGATCAGCCATTTGTTGATCTTAAAAGTAGAGTATTTACCGATCCTTTGAATTCAGATATTCTACCAGATAAATTAAACGTTATTTATGGCTATGTAAAGCATATTATTAATAATGTTGAAGCTTTTAGAAAACAATTTGATGGCTTAAGTAATGCATTAAAGCCCTCTTTTGGCAATCTTCAAGGTAATCTTCAAGATTGGTTAAAAGAAATGGAGCAACACGCTTCTTCAAAAGGTTTTACCATTAAAGAAGATAAGCCAGAACTAACAAGTTTTGATTCTCCATTTAACGTTTTGTTCAATCATTCAACAGAGTTATTTGGTAGTGAAGGCATTATTAGCAGCGAGTCAACAATGAGTGGCGCTATTAAGTTTGACCCTAAAAATTTGTTATTACCAGATGGTTCAGAAATAGCACAAATAGACTTTGGTGCAGATGGCGCAAAGAATAAAGACTTTTTAAAGAATAGGGCCATTTATATTTTACAAGCAGAAACAAAAGACGAAAAAGGATTATATAGTTATTTCGCTCTTCCGCTTTCTCCGCTTGCTTTAGATGTATTTGGAAAAAATATTGGTTCTTTAATAGGAATAGAAGAAAACAATGTTACTTCTAGAATGATTGGGGAATATGATCCTAATACGGATGAATTAGAAGTTACATTAAAAATATTCTTATCAACTTCTGATAACCCAATTACTAAAACACAAAAGTACAAAGTTGGGAAAGAGTTAAAAAATCAAGACATATTACTTTGGCCAAACTTTATTTCTAAAAAGTGGGGCAAGTACTACATGTTTTCTGAAATCCCTCACAACGACGACAAGTATAGAGCTATTCCATTTGTGGGTGATACAGAGGATGCGTATTTTAGAATCGTAACAGATGAAACAAACACGCCTGTTTATCTTGCCGAAAATGGTAAAATAAAGCCTATTTCTAGTCCCGAATTAAAGGATAAGGTGAAAGCGAAGCTTCACGTTGTTTCAGACAATAGAGTTTCTGATAACAAGTATAAGTATGAAATTTACGAAAGTAATTTACCATTTAAAGGTATCAAATTTTCATATGGTAATAGAGATTGCGGCTATGTAATAATTAGATATGGCACAAATCAAGATGCTGCCATTGTTAATAAATTACAAGACAATACCGAGTTAGCAGATGCCAATTTGGGTATTGATTTTGGAAGTACAAATACATCAGTTGCATACTATTCTAACCGTAACCAGCAAACTACAGGTATGGTTTTCAAGAATAGAAGAGTCTCATTATTTTCAAGTGATGATAAAGACAATGATGCAAAACCAGCAGTAGAAGATGAAGTGTTTTTCTTCCAAAACGATGAAATCAAAAGCAATGCAATAAAATCAATTCTTACCATTCATGATTTTAAGCGATTAGTAAAAGATTCTGATTCTCAAACAAATGAATCGCTTGCTTCTCAAGCCGTAAAAGGCGGTTTCCCATGTTTTGAAAAGAATTTGCCTGTAGAAGATGCAAGTGAAAATCGCATCTTCTTAAATTACCACAATGCGGGTAGGGTAGAAATCGTTCAAAATATGAAATGGTCAAATCAAGAGATTGAAAACAGCTATAAAACAGCTTATTTAAGCTCTTTATTGCTTCATATTTATGCACAATTATTTGAAGAAGGACACCGACCTACTTCATTAAAATGGTCTTATCCATCTGCTATGAGTAATAATTTGATCAGACAGTACATTCAAATTTGGACGAAGCTCACAGAAGTTAATCCATTAAATGATGGATCTAGATTAAATATTTTCAACCCGGTAACATCCATGAACATTTCAATGGATTCTGGAAGTAGTTGGAACTCTAGCGCTTCTGCTAATTCTGGTTGGGGTGGAAATACCGACAACGCTAGTTCAGGGTGGGGTGCAGCTCCTGCTCCTGCAGCATCTGGTTGGGGTGCACCGACAACACCTGCTCCTGAAGCAAATGGATGGGGTTCGCCAGCAACGCCTACTCCAGCAGCAAGTGGAAACTTAAAAGAAATAAATACCGAAGCTGGTCCTATTAATTTTGATTTTAAAATTTTAGGTGCAGAAGAATCTTTAACTGAATCTTGTGCCGTTGCAAACTATATAGCAAATAGCGGAAATGTTTCTACAGACATGCGTTACCTAACAATTTGCTTTGATGTGGGTGGAAGCACTACCGATATCATGGCGCTATGTAACATGACAGGACCTCAAGGAATGGGACTTGCAATGGTTAAGCAAAATTCAATACGTTTTGCAGCACAACGCGTTTCACAAGCTACCAAACATTCTAAGAATTTTAAGGCAGTGATGATTGAGATGTGTGAAAGAAAAAAAATCACCATTCAAGGATTAAATAAGGGTGATAATAAATTCACATCAAATACAGCTCCTTATTATTTTGAACAGTTGGTTGATAGATTAGACGATGCTGATTTTGATTCATTTTATCAATTGTTGGCGGGTAAGTGTCCAGAATTAATGTGTGTTAACTTATACGTTACAGGACTTATAATGTATTATGCGGGACAGTTAGCTGCTAAACTTAGAACGGAGGTTATTAATTCTCCAAATAAGTTACCTGGAATGGAAAACTGGAAGCCAATTGTAAATATTATTTTTGCAGGAAAAGGAGCAAGAATTTTTGATTGGCTAAAAGCAAACAATCCTCAAAACAGTAAAGAATACTACGAAACTTTATTTATTAAAGGATTTGGTGGAATGCAAACAGCACAACAGCTGTTAAGCGGCCCTCCAAACATCAATCCTACCAATAGCGAAGGATCAAGAGATATTAAGTACGAAGTATCAAAAGGATTGGCCCAAACAACACAAAAATTATTTGTACCTCAAAATAATATTGCTATTGAGCTATTAGGGGAAGATAATTTTATTGTTTTAACTGCATCTGGACAACAAAAACAAATTAAGAGCGAAGATTCAATAACTCCTGAAATGATGGAGAGTATTGGTTCTTACTTCTTGTCTTCTCCACAACAAGGAGGAATGCCTTGTCCAAGATTTATGGATTTTGCAGATGTTTACTTTAAGATTTCAACAGGAATGTTTGGTCTTCCTTTAACGCAGCAAGATTTCATGCAAGGTTTCAACAATATGAATATCGCGAGCTATATTAAGCAATTGCCAGAGTATAAGCTAGCGCAGGAAAGTAAACAAAAAGGCGATAGTCAAGAATTTGATTTCATTGCACCGCTTATTATTTTAGAGGGTATGAAGTTCTTAGAAGATGTTATCTATAAAAAAATTTCGGCTAATTAATGAATTATTGCGTTCTAGTACATATAAGTAAGAGCACTATTTCTTTCTGGTATCAACAAGAAGGAGCCCCTTTTGAGCCACTTTCTCAATCTGAGGGCAATGTATTGCCGCTTTATTTTTATGCAAATGAAAATGATTTCATTCTGGGAACGAATGCTCGAGAGAGGTTTTTAAATGGAGATCAAGTTCATTCTTTTGGTAATTATTTTGACATCATTACAAATCCTTCAAGTTTCTTTAATGTCTATGGGAACAAAAAACATGTAAAGTTTTTATTGTACTATGCAGTAGAACAATACTTATCCCATTTCATTAATTCTGTTTTGTATAAAAACGAATCAATTGAAGGATATAGAAATAACTTTCCCTTACGCTTTGTTTTTTCAGAAGATATTGCGCCTAAAGAAAAGTTGCTTGTAGAAAGTATTTTTAAAGAATCAGGATATGATAATATTTCGTCTATTTCTTATTCAAAATATCTATTTGAGCATCTATTTAACAATGGGATCATTAATAAAGGCGTCCCTACCTTACTATTAACAGGTATTGATGGGAATTTGTATGTTGAATTATTTTGCAAATCTATTGAAAACAGTGACGGCCATTTAGTATTAGAGGATGAAGGGGCTGACCCACGTATCAAAATCATGGCTAAAATGATTTATGATGATGCAATGGGTACCACCAGAATGAATCTTAATGAAAAATCTGAAATTGCACATCTTATTCCATACGCATTAGATTTTTTGGCACAGGATTCTGCTATTCCTAAAGGTGATGTTACGCTATCAGATGGCACCACTTGTTGGGTTAAATTAAAAAGAAAAGATCTTGATGATAGACTTCTTTACTATGAAGGAGACAATAAGATTTATAAGTCTATTGAAAAACTCGTCACTGTCAACAATATTTCACTCAATACAGCTCAAATTGTTTTACATGGAGACTCTATTAATACTTCTTTCTTTTTAGAACGTCTTCTAAAAAAATTTAGTCATGTAGCTGGTGTGCCACAAAACACAGAATACGAGGTTATTAAATTGTTATTTCAACATATTTCAAAAACAGGGT
>JACCDM010763229.1_pt1 | contig 12843 bp, 12 predicted proteins | sample 7445851 | NCBI WGS metagenome assembly JACCDM01 (sample SAMN15323438, study PRJNA562643) | freshwater metagenome | isolation source: river surface water | place: USA:Blue River Watershed | collected 2017-08-16
CATAATTTTCTTGTAAACCTGGTATGATAATGAATAAAGCTGAAATGATGTGAAGTATACTTGAAAGTTTTAATGAGTTTTTTACACCCATATAAGCTGGTACTGAATGTAACGATAAAGATTTATCGAACTCTTCATCTTGTAAAGAATATATAATATCAAATCCACTTACCCAAGTTAAAACTGCTAAAGAATACCAAATTGGTGTAACTGCAAATTCGCCCGTGATTACTAAATAAGCACCTATCGGAGCTAATGAAAGTCCGAGCCCTAACACAAAATGACACAATGCTGTAAATCTTTTCATGTAACTATAAGAAAGTACAATCAATAAAGCTACAGGTGATAAATAAAAGCAAATTGAATTTATGAAATACGTAGTGATAATAAATATTAAACTATTTAAAATGACAAATAATAATGCAGAGTTTGCAGAAACAATACCTGCAGGTATTTCACGGTTTTTGGTACGCGGATTTTTAATGTCAATATCTCTGTCGATGTAACGATTAAATGCCATCGCAGCGCTACGTGCTGTGACCATGCAAACTAGCATCAAGAGAAATAATTTTAAATCAAATGTATTTGATGATTTTTCTAATGCTAAAAAATAACCGATTACTGCAAATGGCAGAGCGAAAATTGTATGACTAAATTTTATGAGTGATAAATAGTTTTTCATTCTTCGATAATAGGTTCGAATTGCTGATTAATTTGATCAATAAAGCCTAATACATCATCTCTTCCAGTTGCTTCTTCTGCTGATGTTACAAAGCATTGAGGTAGCTCATCCCAGTTTTTCAATAATGTATTTTTAAATACTTCTACATTGCTTGCAGTTTTTGTTTTCGATTGTTTGTCAGCTTTTGTGAAAATGATTACAAATGGAATTGCTTTTGAGCCCAACCAATCAATAAATTCTAGATCTACTTTTTGTGGTTCTAATCTTGAATCAATTAATGCCATAACGCATTGTAAGTTTTCCCTTTTTTCAAGATAGGTTTTAATCATTCCTTCCCAAGACTTACGTGTAGTTTGAGAAACTTTAGCATAGCCATAACCAGGTAAATCTACTAAGTACCAATTGTCATTTATTTTAAAATGGTTGATGACTTGGGTTTTACCCGGACTTTGAGATGTTTTAGCAAGGCCTTTTTTACGGCAAAGCATATTTATTAATGAAGATTTACCCACATTAGACCTACCAATGAACGCATACTCAGGTAGAGTAGGTTTAGGCAAAGCCGTCATTTTGGTATTACTTATTATAAATTCAGCTGATTTTATGATCATTTGGCAAAGATACAATTATTAATGATGCTAGTGATTAGCTTAGGGTTTTATGATGTATTTTATGCCTAAAGCAACGAGTAAACTTTGTTGATTTAAAATGATGTTATTAGTATTTGATATGTCTTTATTGAAGTCTATCATTTTTTGTGCTTCTACAAATAGATTCATTTTATCTAAATCATAGTCGAAACCAATGCCAGCATTTAAATTTACTTTCCATTGTTGAATTGATGGTTCAATATTCGCTGATTTAGCGTAGTTGTAATTTAGCTGAGGACCTAATATGAAATATGGAGTTATTTTAAAGTTATCATCTAAGGGTATTTTTAATTTTATTTCAGCATTTGTTGTAATTGTTTCGACAGCCCAATTCTGATTAAGAGTTACAGAATCTGTGATAGAGCCAATGGTTATAGGTACTCTAAAGGGCATAGTACTCGCACGTTCTAAATACCCAATTCCAACCTGCACACTAGTGTAATCTTTTCTATATACTTGGGCATATGCGTTAACAAAAATACTTTGTCCGTATTTACCCACAATATTTATATTCTTCGATTTGTTTTGATACTCAAATCTAGAATTCGTAATACCTAGTTTAAGTCCGTATTCATTGACCTGAGCCATAACACTTGAGCACATTAGTATTACTATACAAAATATTTTTAAAAATTGCATGCTACAAGTTATGCATTTTTTTAAAAATTACTATAAATAATCCTGCATTTAATAAGTTGACTTAGCTTTTATTTTCCTAGAAATTTACTGAAAAGATTATGGAACAAGAAAATGAAAGATACTTGAAGATAAGTGGACAAACACAACAAGTATCAGTTGAACTTTACAAGGTATTGAGTCAGCATCAAAAACTAGATCATTTTATGAAAGATCGATTATTGAACTTTGCAAGTGCAATGTATTCTACAGCATATGATTTATTAGATTGTAGTAATAACATTGAGCGCTTATGTCGTTTAAAAATGATGGTATCTGAGATTACACAAATTAACAATTTAATGTTAATGTGTTTTCAGTTGGGGATGTTAAGTTCTGATATGTGCATAGACTACGGACAAAAGTTAGAGTTTGTAAAAGCAGATCTTAAGATATTGGTAGAAATACAAGATGAGCAGGTTAAGAAAGACTTAAAAATTGATACAGACGATGATCAATTAAATTGGGATGATTTTTAAACAAAAACGCCCGTTCAACGGGCGTTTAACTATTATTATTTCAATAAGTTTTTCCAACTAGTTTTATCTGCAATTAGTCTACTAAGAGATTCTATAGAAATTCTTTCTTGCTCCATACTATCTCTATGTCTAATTGTTACTGTATTATTTTCTAAACTTTCATAATCTACTGTAATACAGAATGGTGTGCCGATAGCATCTTGTCTGCGGTATCTCTTACCGATAGAATCTTTCTCATCATATTGAACGTTGAAGTCTAGCTTCAATTCGTTCATTATTTCTCTAGCTTTTTCAGGTAAACCATCTTTTTTAGTTAAAGGCATCACCGTAGCTTTTACTGGTGCTAGAGCTGGATGGAATTTCAACACTACTCTTGAATCTTTTTTATCACCTTCACTTAAATCTTCTTCTTTATATGCAGAGCACATGGTTAACAAGAACATTCTATCTAATCCAATAGAGGTTTCAATTACATATGGTATGTAGTTTTGATTAATTTCTGGATCGAAGAATTGCATCTTTTTACCAGAGAATTCTTGATGTTGTTTTAAATCGAAATCTGTACGAGAGTGAATACCTTCTACCTCTTTAAATCCGAATGGGAAATCAAACTCAATATCTACTGCAGCATTTGCATAATGTGCAAGTTTAGCATGATCATGGTAACGATAGCAGCTGGCATCTGTACCTAAGGCAAGGTGCCATTTTAGTCTAGCTTCTTTCCAATATTTATACCATTCCATTTCTGTACCTGGTCGAACAAAGAATTGCATTTCCATTTGTTCAAATTCACGCATACGCATAATGAACTGACGAGCAATAACTTCATTTCTAAATGCCTTACCGATTTGGGCAATACCAAATGGAATTTTCATTCTGCCGGTCTTTTGAACATTTAAGAAATTGACAAAAATACCTTGAGCAGTTTCGGGTCTTAAATAAACAGCATCAGCATCTTCTGCTAATGAACCAAACTGCGTACTGAACATTAAATTGAATTGACGTACGTCTGTCCAGTTTTTGGTACCAGAAATCGGACAAACAATCTCATGTGCAACAATGATGTCTTTTAATGCACTTAGGTTATCAGCTTTTAAAGCTTCATCAAGTTCATTTTGTAATTGCTCTGCTTTTTGTGTTTTGCCATCTTTTTCATAGCGGGCAATTTTATCTTCTATCAGATTATCAGCACGATATCTCTTTTTAGAATCCTTATTGTCAATCATTGGGTCATTAAACCCATCAACGTGACCAGAAGCCTTCCAAATTTTAGGGTGCATGAATATAGCTGAGTCAATACCTACTATATTCTCATGCATTTGTACCATTGATTTCCACCAATAGGTTTTTATATTGTTCTTAAGCTCAGCGCCTAATTGACCATAATCGTATACAGCACTTAGTCCGTCGTAAATTTCACTCGATTGAAATACAAAACCGTATTCCTTTGAGTGAGAGACTACATTCTTAAAAAGATCATCTTTATTCATCATTTGGCAAAGATAATTAAAGGGCGCGAAAGGGCAAGTTTCAATTAATTTTCTAAATTCGCTACTGAATAAATTCAATTAAAACTATAGAAGTGTCGGTAATTGTAGAAAACATAACGAAGATATATGGCTCACAAAAGGCAGTCGACAATGTGTCGTTCAAAGCAGAGCCTGGAAAAATTCTCGGGTTTTTAGGTCCGAATGGTGCCGGAAAATCAACCACCATGAAGATTATCACTTGCTTTATACCTGCATCATCAGGTAAAGTAAGTGTTTGTGGTTTCGATACAGAAACACAATCTATGGAGGTTCGAAAGAAAATCGGGTATCTACCCGAGCATAATCCATTGTATTTAGACATGTACATCAAAGAATATTTAGAGTTCATAGCTGGTGTACATAAAATTGAAAATGTAAAGTCTCGAATTGCGGAGATGATAAAGATGACCGGATTAGAGAGGGAGCAGCATAAAAAAATCGGACAGTTATCTAAAGGATATAGACAGAGAGTCGGATTAGCGCAAGCAATGTTACATAACCCAGAGGTATTGATTTTAGATGAGCCAACATCAGGCCTAGACCCCAATCAATTAACAGAAATAAGAAAATTGATTCGTGAGATTGGTAAGCAAAAAACTGTAATACTTTCTACGCATATTATGCAAGAGGTAGAAGCAATTTGTGATCAAGTAGTCATTATTAATAAAGGTAAAATTGTGGCTAACGATGATACGAAGAACTTACAATCACACTCATTAGGTGAGTATGTGTTTAGAGTAGAGTTCAATCAATCGATAGAAAAAAATAAGTTAGAATCTATTAAAGGAGTTAAGTCGGCACAATTTGTTAATTCTAACGTTTGGTTATTGACAACTAACAACGACGAAGAAGTTCGTGCTGCTATTTTTGAATTTGCTGTTAAAAACAATTTAGTGTTGTTAAGCATTCAGAAAGAAGAAGAAAAATTAGAAGAGGTATTTAGAAGATTAACTAATAAGAAGTAAGTATATGTGGAGTATATTAAAGAAAGAAGTATCTGGATTTTTAAGCTCGTTAATTGCTTATATTTCTATGATAGTGTTTTTATTAGTGATGGGATTATTTGTTTGGGTATTTCCAGATACTAGTATTTTAGAATATGGTTTTGCTTCATTAGATAGTTTCTTTGGAGTGGCACCCTGGATTTTTTTATTTCTAATACCAGCGATTACCATGCGATCTTTTTCTGAAGAGAATAAATCGGGCACTATAGAATTATTAGTAACAAGACCAATTACTGAATTGCAGATTATATTAGGTAAATACTTAGCCGGATTCATAATCGTATTATTTACCTTATTACCAACGCTGTTATACTATTATACAATATATCAACTAGGTGCAACTAAAGGTAATGTAGATTCAGGAGCCGTGATAGGTTCATATATCGGATTGATGTTTCTTGCTGCAAGCTTAGTGTCAATAGGCATTTTTGCTTCTTCAATTAGTGACAATCAAATTGTAGCATTTATTCTTGCAGTATTTATAAGTTTTATATGTTATGCAGGTTTTGATTCATTTAGTAAACTTGATTTGTTTGGAAGAATAGACAATACCATAGCACAAATAGGAATAAATGATCATTACCAGTCAATGAGTAGAGGAGTAGTAGATAGTAGAGATTTAATTTACTTTTTAGGCTTCATAGGTTTTTTTATTTTATTAACTAAAACTGTTTTAGAAAGTAGAAAGTGGTAATATGAAAATGATATCAAGTAATCAGAAAAAACAAGCATATAGCCAACTGGCGATTTTGATATTGATAATTATCATTATCAATTTTATTTCTACTTTTTTATTTTTCAGAGTAGATTTTACTAAAGAGAAAAGATATACTTTATCAAATGCAAGTAAAGAGTTTGTTGAAAGCTTAGATGATGTTGTATACATAAAAGTATATCTAGAGGGAGATTTTCCAGCTGGATTCAAGCGTTTAAGAAATTCTACAAAAGAAACACTAGATGATTTAAAAGCATATGCTGGTAGTAACATCGAATATGAATTTATTAATCCTTCAGCAGACCCCAATCAAGCAGTAAGAGATGAAATATTAATGCAATTATCTAAAAAGGGATTAAATGCGATTAATGTTCAGGTGCGCGATGATCAAGGTCAACGTCAACAAATAGTTGTACCTGGTGCTGTTGTTACCTATAGAGGTAGAGAAGTTGCTTTTCAATTATTACAGAGTTCCACCGTTGCAAATTCAGCTGATGAGGTCTTAAATAATTCAATTACCAATTTAGAATTTCAAATTGTAAATAACATTAAAAAAGTAAGTTCATTAAACAGGCCTAAAATTGCTTTTACGTATGGGCATGGCGAAATAGATACATTTAGAACTGCGGATGTTATTAGATCTTTAAGAGAATACTATGAAGTAGATTTTGTTAATATATCTCGATCAATACCTAAAGAATTATTTCAATACAAAGCATTAGTCATTGCAAAACCTACAAAGATATTTACAGAGGGAGATAAGTTTAATATTGACCAATACATTATGAATGGTGGAAGAGTATTATGGTTAATTGATCAAACGAATGCAAATCTTGATAGTTTAGGTAAAGAGCAAATGATGATCACAAGTAGTTACGATTTAAATATAGATGATCAATTATTTAGCTATGGTGCTCGATTAAATTATGATTTAATCCAAGATGTTCAATGTGCGCCAATACCAGTAGTTACGGGTAACGTCGGATCTCAACCACAAACTGAATTATTCCCATGGTTATTCTATCCGATTTTCGTTTCAAATTCTACACATCCGGTAGCTAAAAATTTAGATGGAGTTCGCTCTGAATTCTCTGGAACTATTGATACCATAAATGTTGCAGGTATAACTAAATCGCCTTTATTGCAAAGCTCAAAATATGCTAAGATTTTAAATGCACCTATAAGAATTTCAATGCAGATGCTAGCAATAGAGCCCAATCCGACTCAGTTCAATAAACAAAATTTAATCACTGCCTTAGCATTAGAAGGTAAGTTTAAATCTGTTTATAAAAATCGATTAGTTGCACAAAACGATAGTGCAAAATTTTTAGAAGATAGTAAGCCAACAAGAATGATAGTTGTTGCCGATGGTGATATAATTAAAAATTATTATTCAGTAAAAGATAGTTCAGTCTATCCATTAGGTTTTGATAGATATTCACGTCAAAGTTTTTCTAATAAAATTTTTATTCAGAATGCGATTGATTGGTTAGCCGATGATTATAATTTGATAGAGGCAAGATCAAAAGAGGTTAAATTAAGATTGTTAGATAAAGAAAAAATAAAATCACAAAAGCTAAAATGGCAATTGTTTAATATTGTTTTCCCAATTGCTTTAATTGTAATTGTTGGTATATATTTATTCTATTATAGAAAACGTAAATACGCTAAGTAAGATGAAAAAAAATACATTATATATTCTAGTTCTGTTGGTGTTAGTGGCAGTTGCCTATTATGTATATACTACCAAAGGATCTAAAAGTAGTATAAGTAATAGGTTGAAAGATTTTGCTGTGGAAGATACTAGCAGTATTGATAAAATAATCATATCAAACAAAAACGGATCAGTTTTAAAATTGACTAAAATGAATGGTATCTGGATGGCAAATGATACCATTAAGACTAGAAAAGATATCATGCGAACTCTCCTAGAAACCATAAAAAGAGTGAGTATTAAATCGCCTGTAAACAAAGCCATGAAAGATAATGTAATGAAACAGTTGGCTACAGGTGCAGTTCAGGTTGAAATATTTGTAGACGGAGATTTAGAAAAGAAATATTTCGTAGGAGGTGCAACACAAGATGGTTTAGGTACATTTTTCTTATTAGACAATAGTGATGAGCCTATTGTAGCACACATACCAGGTTTCGATGGATATTTGACAGTTAGATACAATACAAATGCTGAGGTATGGAGAGATAGAGAAGTGTTTAGATATTACCCTCAAAACATTGACATCATCTCGATAGATTACCCTAATCTCAAAAAAGAGTCTTTCAGTTTACGTATTTCTGGTAAAGATTATATTTCCTTAACAAATGGTGCAGGAGATACTGCTACAGGTAATATAAATGGTGAATATCTTAGAAGTTACTTGATAAATTATACGGATGTTCAGTATGAAAATATCGCAAATGCTAAGAAAATTAAACTAGGCGAAGTTTTATTACCTGAAAATCTAATATGTATAATTACTGTTTTCGATAAGTCTGGAACTTCTAAAAAGGTGGAATTGTTCAGAAGGTTTTTTGACGGACAAAACTTCATTGCTAATGGCAGTGAAAATGACCTAGATCAGAATAGAATGTTTATCAGAGTCAATGGAAAAGATGTTTATAATGCCCAATACAATGCATTTTCTAAGCTTATAGTTAGATACAGTGATTTCTTTACTGTGCCTAGTAAATAAGCTAAATTAATATTATATATTTGCTACGAACTTAAAAATAATAGAAGATTAAGGGTATGAAGTTTATTGTTTCATCATCAGCATTGCTTAAGCAATTGCAAGTTATCAGCGGTGCTTTAAGTACAAATACAGTTTTGCCAATTATCGAAAACTTTTTATTCGAAATTAACAATGGTAACTTAACTGTTTCGGCTACAGATTTGCAAACTACTATGACTACCTCATTAAGTATTGAGGCTAAAGAAAATGGTAAAATTGCAGTGCCGTCAAAAATATTATTAGACACTTTAAAGACATTAGCAGACCAGCCTATCACGTTCACAATTAATGACGATAATTTCGCCATTGAAATGACAGCAGGTGATGGTAAGTATAAATTGGTAGGAGAAAACGGTGAAGATTTCCCGAAAATCCCGAAAATTGAACAAGCTGCCACTGTTATGATCTCTGCGTCTGTACTTTCAGAAGCTATTTCAAAAACAATTTTTGCAGTGAGTACCGACGAGCTTCGCCCTGCAATGACTGGTGTTTATTGCCAAATGTCAACTGAAAATTTAACATTCGTTGCAACTGATGCTCATAAATTGGTTCGTTATAGAAGAAGAGATGCTAAGGCGGATGTCGCTAGTTCCTTCATTTTACCGAAGAAGGCTTTGAACTTATTAAAGTCATCTTTGCCAACTGAAGATATTAGCATAAGCGTTGAATACAACAATACAAATGCTTCTTTCTCATTTAATAACGTTAATCTAATTTGTCGATTAATTGATGAGAAATATCCAGATTACGAAGCTGTAATACCTGTTAACAATCCGAATAAATTAACCATCGATAGATCACAAATTTTAACATGCTTAAAGCGTGTTTCAATTTTCTCAAATAAAACAACTCACCAAGTGCGTTTAAAAATCACAGGTTCTGAATTGCAGATTTCTGCTGAAGACATGGATTTTTCAAATGAAGCACACGAACGTTTGGGTTGTCAATATGAAGGAGAAGATATTGAAATCGGATTTAATGCTAAGTTCTTAATTGAAATGTTGAGCAACTTAAATACTGATGAAGTAATCTTAGAAATGTCAACACCTAACAGAGCAGGTATCTTATTGCCAGTAAATACAGATAATAATGAAGATGTATTGATGTTGGTAATGCCAGTGATGTTAAACACTTATGCATAATTAGAAACTCCAGTTTAATTTACAATAAAAAAGAGGTGGTTCGAATAGAACTACCCCTTTTGATTTTATGACTATTCTAGTCTGCCAATGGCTTTCCCTTTTTTATATGCATCTTCCTCTAGCTCAATTTGGGCTTTAACTGATGTCGATTGGGTTTTCTTAATAAGCTTTTTCATATTTGGTTGCCCAGCATTTACCCAAGCTGTATACCAATAGCTACCTACAGCTTTTATTGCTACTCGCATTCTACGTTCTACCATCCCATCTAATGCATCGTGGTAGGCCTTAGAATAAGCTTCAGAATAGACCTGAACATTCTTTTTACCTTTTTGCTCATAACTATACTTTTTTTCGGGGTCAAACTTAGCGTTAAGCTCTTTTTCGAAAAGTAATACAGAATCTAATGCAGCAAAACTACCCCTTAGAAGATTAAATGACTCTTTTAGTGGGTCATCAATATATACAGCTTTACCTACCCAATAATTGTAATCATCTGCAAATAGTTCAGGCAAACGGCTTTCCCAGAAACTATGTAAACCCTTTTGATTGGTAAACTGTCCGTCGTAATTCAAAGTCGTATGCAATGGCACACAGGCATCAGCGATATAGTGCCCGATGTCAGCAGAATAAAACAAAATCTCCGCTGAATCTTTTTCTTTAAAGGCTTGAGTTAACTTTAAAAGTCTTTCTTGTATTCGCCAAGGCACTGTACCGTAGGCATTTAATGTGTCTTCAGAATACTTATTAGCTGCATCAACCCATTTCATAGGTATACTATCGAACGGATTCTTACCATATCTATCAGCATCTAAATAATGACGAGGAGCTTCTTCTTTATCAGAATATCTTCTCTTATCTGGTGCAACTGCCTGCTCGGTGATGTACTCTATATTACTTTTATAGAATGCCATCATCTCTTTAGGTAAGGTAAAAACTGCTAGTCTGTTGATTCTTTTATGGGCAAAAAAGCCCCATGAGTAGACAAAATAAACACTGATGCTTATTAAAAACCCGGTTAAAATGATATATTTGCGCATAATTAAGGGTAAATATAAGTTATTTTCTTCTTTTTGAAATTTAGCTTTGGAAATTAGAAAACAGCCCGTATATTTGCAGTCCTTTTGAAATTGAAAATATAAGCAATGGCAAATCATAAATCAGCAATTAAAAGAATTAGAGCGAACGCCGCTAAAAGATTGAGAAATAGATATCAAGCTAAAACAACTCGTAATGCTATCAAGATATTACGTAGTTCTGAAAGCAAATCTGAAGCATCTGAATTATTGAAGAAAGTTTCTTCAATGTTAGATCGTTTAGCTAAGAAAAACGTAATTCACAAAAACAAAGCGGCTAACAACAAGTCGAAATTGACAAAATTTGTGAATACTCTTAAGTAATTCTTTCTTAAGATTACAGATTATTTAAAAAAATACTGATAAATAATCCTGCATCTATGCGATGCGGGATTTTTTATTTTAAGCTTATCTTGAACAAAATTTGTAAAGATGAGTGTGTATGATAATAAGACGGTTGCCATTAGATTCTGGGCAGAAGAAGATCAACCGCGTGAAAAATTAATTACCAAAGGCCGACATGTATTAAGCGATTCTGAACTGTTGGCTATAATAATCGGTACAGGCACCAAAGACCAATCGGCCATAGCCATTGCTCAAAAGCTACTTAACAGTGTAGATAATAATCTCTTTTCACTAGCTAAATTAAGTATCAATGAACTTCAAAAAGTCAAAGGTATAGGTGAGGCAAAAGCTGTGAATATAGTAGCGGCGATGGAACTCGGACGGCGTCGTCGAGAAAATATCCCTTTAGAATTACCCAAAATACTTAGCAGCAAAGATGTTTATGCTCAACTAGAATATCTATTTAGAGATTTAGAGTACGAAGAGTTTTGGGTACTGTATTTAAATAGGTCTAATAGAATACTTTCAAAAAAGTGTTTAAGTAAAGGAGGCATTAGCGGTACTGTTGCAGATCTTCGAATGATTATGAAAGAAGCCATTGAAACATTGGCTAGCGGATTGGTCTTGTCGCATAATCACCCTTCAGGTAATTTAGTTCCAAGCAAAGAAGACATCGCATTAACCCAAAAATGTAAAGAAGCTTGTTTGATGCTTGATATGAAATTATTAGATCATATTATCATTCATGAAGACAAGTATTATAGCTTTTCTGATAATGGTGTATTGTAAGCGCTGAACCATAAATTCTCATTGATATTTTATACTTTTGCCTAAATAGAATTTATCAATGAGAATTTCATACGAGTGGCTTAAAGAGTTTATTGAATTAGAAGAATCATCACAAGATATATCAGAGGCTTTGACATCTGTCGGACTAGAGGTAGAATCGTTGGAGCAGATTGAGTCGGTGAAAGGTGGCTTGGAGGGTTTGGTAATCGGACATGTTAAAGAATGTTATCAGCACCCGAATGCAGATCGTTTGAGAATTACCAAAGTTGACATTGGTGCAGAAGAGTTATTGCAAATTGTATGCGGTGCACCCAATGTTGCAGTAAATCAAAAAGTAATTGTAGCTACGGTTGGCACTACTGTACACCCCACAAATGGCGAAGCGTTCAAAATCAATAAATCGAAAATAAGATCTGAATTATCAGAAGGTATGATTTGTGCCGAAGATGAAATTGGCTTAGGCGAATCGCATGATGGTATTAAAATACTTCCGGATGATGCTCCAATTGGAAAGTCGTACAAAGAATATTATGGCTTAAAGTCAGATGTAGTTTTTGAAATCGGATTAACGCCAAACCGTGCTGATGCTGCATCGCACCTTGGTGTTGCTAGAGATCTTGCTGCGATATACAAAAGATCATTAAAGTCGAATAACTATAAAAAGCTTCCAGTACATACAAGCGGTAAAATAAAAATACAAATAGAAAACACTGAAGATTGTAAGAGATTCACTGGCATCTATTTGAAAAATGTAAAAGTAGCACCATCACCTAAATGGTTAGTTGATAGATTAAATATCATAGGTGTAAAACCTATCAATAATATTGTTGATATAACTAATTACATATGCCATGGCTTAGGTCAACCAATGCATGCATATGATGCTGATAAAATCGCTGACCAAACAATCGTTGTTAGAAGAGCAAAAGCGAATGAAAAATTATTAACGCTCGATCATGTTGAAAGAGAGTTAAAGAATTCTGAGTTAGTTATTGCAGATACAAAGCAAGTGTTAGGTATAGCGGGGGCTA
>JACCDM010110900.1_pt1 | contig 12842 bp, 8 predicted proteins | sample 7445851 | NCBI WGS metagenome assembly JACCDM01 (sample SAMN15323438, study PRJNA562643) | freshwater metagenome | isolation source: river surface water | place: USA:Blue River Watershed | collected 2017-08-16
ATGCACGGCACGAATTACTTGTCTAATCCTTGCGGAGCGCTGATTAGTCGAGCTCGTGAGCTCCAGTACCAAGATACGCAGATTTTACGTGTGGATCGTTAAGTAAGTCTTTGCCCTTGGCTTCTTTCGTAATACTGCCTACCTCCAAAACATAAGCACGATCTGAGCGTTGTAATGCTTGTTGGGCATTTTGTTCAACCAGAAGAATGGTTACTCCAATCTTGTTGATCTGCGTGATAATGCGGAAGATATTTGCAATCATCTGTGGTGCAAGACCCATCGATGGCTCGTCAAGAAGAAGCACCTTAGGTTTTGCCATTAGTGCACGTCCGATAGCAAGCATTTGCTGCTCACCTCCAGAGAGAGTTCCTCCCGCCTGACCCGCACGTTCCTTGAGACGAGGAAATAGCTCGTACACCGTTGCCAAATCTTCCTCGATTTCACTCTTTTTCATCTTCATGTGATATTTGCCAAGTTCGAGATTCTCAAGAACGGTCATTCCTGGAAAAATTCCGCGTCCTTCTGGGGCTTGAGAAATTCCCAGTGACACTCTTTGGTGAGCCTTGTATTTCAAGATATCTTCACCGTCGTAGGTAATTGACCCAGACGTTGGGGCCAGGAGTCCTGAAATTGTCTTGAGCAAAGTGGTCTTCCCCGCACCATTCGCGCCGATGAGGGAGACGATTTCACCTTGATTCACTGTAAGAGAGATGCCTTTGACGGCTTCAATTTTCCCGTATGCAACGCGCAAATCTCTAATTTCAAGACGCATCTTCAGGTACTCCTAGGTAGGCCTCAATAACTCTCGGGTCATCCTGAACATTCCGAGGAGAATCGTCGGCAATTTTCTGACCGAAATCTAGAACCACAACTCGATCCGAAACTTTCATAACCAGAGACATATCATGCTCAATCAAAAGTACGGTATATCCAGCATCGCGAATCTTTCGAATTGTTGCAGCTAATTCAACTTTTTCCGCAGGATTGAAACCAGCAGCTGGCTCATCAAGAAGTAGTAACTTAGGCTCTGCACCCATTGCTCGAGCAATTTCGAGCCGTCTTTGCACGCCATAAGGTAAATTCTTTGCCAGACGATCAGCATATTCACCGATTCCAATGAAGTCTAAGAGTTCCTGTGCTCTTGCTTTGTCACGCTTTTCCTCACGGCGCGACACCGGCAATCCAAAGAGACCTGAGACCAGACCTGATTTCTTATGAGTATCGGTTGCAGTTAGAACGTTTTCAAGGGCTGTCATGTCACCCCAGAGTCGAATGTTCTGGAATGTACGTGCAATACCTCTTTGGGTGATCCGGTAACGCTTAACTCCAGCCAATGAATTTCCGTCAAAAGAAATCTCACCTGACGTAATTTGATACACCCCAGTAATAACGTTAAATACTGTTGTCTTTCCAGCACCGTTCGGTCCAATCAGACCAAGAATTTCCTGTTTCTTCACATCAAAAGTGACATCGTTAAGGGCTGTGACTCCACCGAATTTCATGGTCACATTTTTCAGCTGTATCAAAGGTGAACTCATGGCGCATCCTTTTTCACAATTGCCTTTTCACGTTTCTTGCGAGGAAGCAGGCCGTCAGGACGAAGATTCATCATGATTACCAACACCAAGCCGAACACGAGCAGACGGGCGTCTGATAAGAAACGAATTCGATCCGGTAGGTAACCAAGAATTACCGCTCCTAGAATTACACCCCAAATATTTCCCATACCTCCAAAAACCACGCACGCAAGAATCAGGATTGAAATCTGTAACGTGAAATTGTCTGGAGCAATGAAAAGGGTCTTTGAGGCGTAGAAAACTCCGGCTGCCCCACCAACTGAAGCGCCTAATACGAAGGCCCAAACTTTGTACTTGAAGGTTGGAACACCAAGTAATTCGGCGGCATCTTCATCTTGGCGAATGGACTCCCAAGCGCGACCAGCACGTCGTACCGAGAGACGACGCACCATCCAAATGGCCAACAGAATAAGAATCAGAAGGGTCCAGAAGTAAATGCGATGGCTATCAAATGCGTACTCAATACCGAAAATTCCGGGTGGAGTTGGGATACCTTGAATACCCTCTGATCGACCTAATGCGCCAAGATTGAGCGCCACAATTCTGACAATTTCGCCAAAACCCAGAGTGATGATTGCCAGATAATCTCCGCGAAGTTTTAGTGCAGGAACGCCAAGAATAATGCCAGAGAACATCGCCATAGCGATTCCGATGGGCAAAATTTCCCAAGTATTCAAACTCGTCTTAGTGCCAAGCAATCCCATGGTGTATGCGCCAATAGCAAAGAATGCGACATAACCCAGATCCAACAATCCACTCTTTCCAATTACGATGTTGAGACCTATTGCCATCAATACATACATAGCAATCGGGTAAACCAATACCGACTCATAGTCAGCAATCGGGGTATTTAAAATTGTGCCACCCATGAATGGCAGAGCCGCCGCCATAGCAACTCCACCTACAGCGATTCCAATTCGTCCGAGACGTCCTTGGCGCTCCCAAATCTCTGCTCCCTTATCGCGAAGATTTATCATCATGCCCTCGTCTGGGTTAAAGCTTCGCCGAATAACCCGTTCGGTCTGGTGTAAAGAATGAGAACAAGAACAATAAACACCGTTACAGCCTTCCATTGTGTTCCTAGGAAGAACGAGGCGTAAGTCTCTAGAAGTCCCAGCGCAAGCCCACCGTAAAAAGCACCCTTGATATTGCCAATTCCACCCAGAATCGCAGCGGTGAATGCAGCAATTCCTAATTCAAATCCAATATTCGAAGAAGTATTTTCATATTTCAAAACGTAGAAGAACCCAGCTGCACCAGTCATTAAGCCGCCTACTAGAAATGTAGCAGAGACGACTCCATCGATGTTTATGCCCATCAAGCGTGCTGCATTCGGATTCATTGATACCGCGCGAATAGCTTTACCCATACGGGTTTTATTGACAAACGTGATGAGAACACCGAAGAGAAACAAGGCAGAAATCACAATTATCGTATTGTCGATTCGGATTCCCGCGTCAAAAAACTGCCCAAGAAATTTCTTTTCCATTGCACGAGGGCTTGCTACTGGTCGTGAGTCCGTCAGAATTCGAACACTCTCTGCAAGTACCATTGAAACACCAATAGCAGAAATCAAAGGAGCCAAGATTCCGGAGTTCATTCGTCGGAGTCTCCGATAAGCCACGATCTCTACCAACATAGACAAAACTCCGGATACCACCATGGCAAAAACAAGTGCTGTACCGAGAATCAACCAAAGCCTAAAGCCAGTGGCATACTCTGAAGTCTGGGTGAAGTTGAAGACATCTCTAACAATTATGATTGTTGCAAATGTTCCAACCATGAAAATCTCGGAGTTGGCAAAGTTAATCATTCGCAGAACCCCGTAAACCATCGTGTAGCCAAGAGCAATAAGAATATAAATAAAGCCGAGACTCAAGCCACCAAATGTGAGAGACCAAAATTGATCTAGAAAGTTTCCTATCAAGGCGTCCTAGTTCCTATCTAAAACTTAGAAATTGAGTTTCGGCAGGCCCTCAGAAAAGAGCCTGCCGAACACTACTTTGCTACTGTTTTACTTTACTGGACCGTCGAACTTGATAACGCCGCCCTTAACTACGAAGCCATTCAACGAGCCACCAGCGACATCGCCATAAGCATCAAACTTAATGGTGGTGCCGGTTAGTGACTTACCGCTGTATGACTTAACGCACTTGAGCATTGCAGCACGAGTGGAAACACCCTTTGCAATACAGGATAGGAAGACGTTTGTAGCATCGATGGACTCAGCAGCGTAAACGCCTGAGGCCTTACCCATTTGCTTCTTGAAATCAGCTTCAAGCTTTGCATCGATTTCAGCAAGTGGGACTGTTCCTGCAGTTAGACGAACACCCTCGAGAACTGATGCTGGAGCAAGAGTTACGAAAGTTGGGCTTAGTACGCCGTCGCCGCCTGCAAGGATTCCGGTGTATCCGCTATCACGTAGCTGCTTGAAGAATGGTGCAGCCTGTGGGAAATAGCCGGTGTAGATAACAACGTTTGCAGCTGCAGTCTTGATCTTTGAGATCGTTGCAGACCAGTCAGTTGTCTTGTCAGAAACGCTATCAAATCCAGCTGATTGACCAGCAGGAATTGAAGGCTTCATGTAATCAACGAGACCAACGCCGTAAGCTGATTGATCATCAACTACGAATACCTTAGGTGATGAGACACCCTTGGTTGCAAGTTTAAATAGTGCTGGACCCTGAACCTTGTCGGTTGGTGGGATGCGGTGGAACACTGGGAATCCAATGTTTCCTGCAGCTGGGTCAGTGATTGACACGCGAGTTGCAGATGGTGAAATCATTGGCAAGTTACGTTGCTTGTAATAAGGAAGAGCGGCAATTGTTGCACCTGAGTAAGCAGCGCCAACAAGACCAATGATCTTCTTGTTTGATGCGATTCCTGGAGCAACCTTTGCAGATTGTGCTGGATCGCCCTGGTCATCTGCCTGAACAACCTTAACTACATACTTACCTTTGTTCTTCGCGTTAAAGAGTTTGACTGCATAAAGCATGCCAGCCAATTCGTCCTGACCAACTTGAGCTTCTTCGCCGGTTAGTGGACCCTGAAACGCGAGGGTGATTGTCTTAGCTGCTGCATTTGACGCTGGTGCAACTGCAACCAGTGACGCAGCTGCCAGTGCGGCCGCTGCAGCAACCGAAATTAATCCACGCTTTTTCATTTAGTACCTTTCATTCATGATCATGCCCCCTGGGACAGGGAGGGGTGAAGGTTAGCCTTAGGTTCAACAGTGAGGCAACCGGGTTTATCGCTTGGAGAATTACATTCCTGTTACTTTTTGATGAAAAGCGGTGCATACCTACTTATTAAGAGCGGCCGAGGGGTCAATCACCGCTTTAGCCACCTCTTTCATCGAAATTCGCCGGTCCATCGCTGCCCGCTGAATCCATGAAAATGCCTCAGGCTCTGAGAGGTTTAGGGCCTTCATCAAAATTCCCTTAGCTCTGTCAATTAACTTTCTACTCTCAAGTCTTTCATGAAGATCACTTACCTCAAGTGCTAGAGATTTCATCTGTCTATGACGACTAATTGAGATCTCTATTGCTGGGATTAGATCATTGATTGTAAAAGGTTTAACAACATATGCCATCGCTCCAGCCTCACTTGCTCGCTCAATCAAATCTTTCTGGCTAAATGCGGTCAGCATTAGAACTGGAGAGATTTCGATTATCTGAGTTGCAGCGGAGATTCCATCAAGGATTGGCATCTTCACATCAAGGATTGCTAAATCAGGTTTTAGCTCTTTAGCAAGATCGATTGCTTCTTGGCCATTACTTGCCTGACCTACTACCTCATATCCCGACTCACTTAGCATTTCAACTAAATCCATACGGATTAAAGTTTCATCTTCAGCAATAAGGATGCGATGGGAACCAGATTTAATATTAATACTCACGTGCCTCGAGTCGGATTTGAACCGACACTATGCGGTGTTTGAGACCGCCCTCTCTACCGTTGGAGTACCGAGGCTAGATTTAATTCAAGAATATTCTAGCGATAGGCAGGAGCAACGCCACTGACAGCATCTCCCACCTTATGAACGCGCATAGCATTGGTGGAACCAGGAATTCCTGGAGGGGAACCAGCAACAATCATGATTAACTCACCAACAGCCACTCTCTTACTTTCAATCAAGATCGTATCTACCTGCTTAACCATCTGATCAGTTGTGGTAACTAATGGGGTTAGAAGTGGTTCAACACCCCAAGTAAGTGCCATCTGGTTATAGGTAGCAGTATCAGGGGTGAGCGCCAAAATTGGAATTGGCGATCTAAGTCTTGACATTCTGCGCGCTGAATCACCGCTCTTAGTGAATGCAGCCAGAACTTGTGCGCCAATTGTTAGGCCAACCTCGGTTGCAGCCTTTGTTATTGCCCCACCTTTAGTTTTTGGGTTGTGTTGCAGAGCTGGAATTAAATGAAGCGCTTCCTTCTCAGTCTTTTCAATGATTCGAGCCATTGTTGATACTGCCTCAATTGCAAATGCTCCCACGCTAGTCTCACCTGAAAGCATCAAAGCATCAGCGCCATCAAGAACGGCATTAGCGCAATCTGTAGCCTCAGCTCTCGTTGGTCGAGAGTTGTTAATCATTGAATCAAGCATCTGAGTAGCAACAATTACTGGCTTTGCATTTTCCCTAGCAAGAGTGATGCATCGCTTCTGCACAAGTGGAATATCTTCAATCGGCATTTCAACTCCGAGATCACCGCGAGCGACCATAATTCCATCAAATGCTAGAACTATCTCCTCTAGATTATCGACTGCTTGAGGTTTTTCAATCTTGGCGATAACAGGAATGCGATGGCCCACTTCATCCATTACTTTGTAAACATCATCGATATCTTTTGCAGATCTTACAAATGATAAAGCGATAAAGTCCGCACCTGCTTTAAGCCCCCAGCGCAGATCTTCAATATCTTTCTCACTCATGGCAGGAACTGATACTGCAACTCCTGGAAGGTTTATGCCTTTGTTATTAGAAACAAATCCTGGCTCAATTACTTTAGTGATTACATCACTACCTTTAACCTCAATAACCTGAACTGTTACTTTGCCATCATCGATAAGGATTAAGTCTCCAGCTTTGCAATCACCGGGAAGTCCTTTATAGGTAGTTGAGACGCGAGACTTGTCGCCAGTAATGTCATCGGTAGTAATGGTAAAAATATCTCCACGCATTAATTCATGAGGGCCGTTTTCAAATCTTCCTAGGCGAATCTTTGGTCCTTGAAGATCAACCATGATTGCCACAGGCTGTTTAACTCGCGCAGCCTCAGCCCTTACTAAATCTAGGCGGTTTTGATGCTCTTCATATCCACCATGGGAGAGATTAAGCCTTGCCACATTCATTCCAGCTCGAATTAGCTCCGAGACTTTTTCAACGCTCTCAACTGCAGGGCCCATGGTGCAGACAATTTTGGCGCGGCGCATGTGCTTACTTTATTGCCTTATTTGGCATAAGAGTAATTAGCACGGAATTAAACCGTTAGTGGTCGAGCAGTTGGTTCAATCGGCGATGGCAACTGCGTATGTCCCATTAGATCTGCATCTACTGCGGAAGCAGCGCTTCTCCCCTCTGCAATCGCCCAAACAATTAGTGATTGACCACGTCCTGCATCACCGCAGATATAGACCGAATCAACGTTGGTGCGATATGAATTATCACGAGCAATATTTCCGCGAGAATCAAGTTTTAACTCGAGCGCTTTTACTAATTCATTCTTCTCAGGTCCAGTAAAGCCCATGGCTAGTAACACCATATCTGCAGGAAGATCCCTTGAAGTTCCTGGAACTTTTTCAAACTTTCCATCAACATACTTCGTCTCAACAATTTTTAAGGCAGTCAATTGCCCAGCGCTATTGCCAATAAATTCTTCAGTTGAAATTGAATAGAGTCGCTCGCCTGATTCTTCGTGCGCGCTACTTACACGATAAGTCATTGGATAAGTTGGCCATGGCTGTGAGTCAGGGCGCTCATCACTTGGCCTTGGCATAATCTCAATTTGAGTAACACTTGCAGCTCCTTGACGGATTGCAGTTCCTAGACAATCAGCGCCAGTATCGCCACCTCCCAAAATGATTACATTTTTACCCTTGGCATTAATCGGTGGCTCAGAAGGTAATTCATTGAGGGCTTGCTTGTTTCCCCATGGCAGATATTCCATCGCTTGATAAACGCCATTAAGTGATCTTCCTGGGATATCGAGTTCACGCCATTGGGTTGCCCCTAGAGCTAAAACTATTGCGTCATATTTAGCGCGAAGCTCTGCAGCGCTGATATCAACTCCAACGTTAACTCCTGCTCTAAATCTTGTTCCTTCGCGCTGCATCTGGTTTATACGACGATCAAGAATCGCTTTCTCCATTTTGAATTCTGGAATGCCATAGCGGAGTAATCCTCCAACTTTCTCACCTTTTTCATAGACCACAACAGTATGACCTGCTCTTGTTAGTTGCTGGGCTGCGGCAAGACCGGCAGGGCCCGAGCCAATAACTGCAATGGTTTTGCCAGTCATCCGATCTGGTTGAAGCGGCTTCACATTTCCACTTTGAAATCCCTCTTCAATAATTCTTAACTCAACTTGCTTAATAGTAACTGGATCTTGATTAATTCCTAGAACACAAGCTGTTTCGCAGGGAGCAGGGCAGAGTCGTCCAGTAAATTCAGGGAAATTATTAGTTGCGTGCAGGCGATCTAGTGCATCTACCTTTTCATTACGCCAAATCAAGTCATTCCATTCTGGAATTAAATTTCCTAATGGACAGCCCTGATGACAGAAAGGAATTCCACAATCCATACACCTTCCTGCTTGCTTTTGAAGGGATGAGAACTCTTGCTCCTCATAAACCTCACGCCAATCTCTGATTCGAACATCTACTGGGCGGCGTTTTGGAACTTCTCTTCCAGTATTTAGAAAGCCACGGGGATCAGCCATTTAGCGCCTCCATAATTGCATCATCAGATGATTTTCCTTCGCGCTCTGCTCTATCAATTACTGCCAGCACCTTGGCATAATCTCTTGGCATCACAAGTGAGAATCTCTTCAATGCTGCCTGCCAATCTCCAAGTAATGCATGTGCAATTAAAGAACCGGTCTCTGCATAGAAACGAGAGAGTATGGATTTTAGTTTCTCCTCTTGATCTTTAGGGATAGATAAAACATCAACCATCTCGGTATTTACTAGCGATGGGATTAAATCAAGAACAAATGCTCGGCCACCTGACATGCCAGCTGCAAAGTTTCGCCCTGTTTTGCCAAGAATGACCACAGTTCCGCCAGTCATATATTCACAGCCATGATCGCCAACACCTTCAACAACGGCTAGCGCTCCAGAGTTTCTTACACAGAATCTCTCGCCCACTATTCCTCTTACAAATATCTCCCCTTGAGTTGCCCCATATCCAATAACATTTCCAGCAATTACATTTTCATGGGAGGCAAACTTTGCCTTCTCATCAGGGCGCAGAATTACTCGCCCGCCAGATAGCCCCTTTCCAAGATAATCATTGGTATCTCCATAGAGGCGAAGGGTGAGCCCGCGTGGAATAAATGCTCCGAGCGATTGCCCTGCAGAGCCATGGAAGGTGATATCAATTGTGTCATCGGCAAGGCCCTGACCGCCATATTTTCTAGTAATTTCAGAGCCCAGCATCGTCCCAACTGTTCGATTACCATTTCTAATTTTCATCTGCAATTTAATTGGAGACTTACTTTCTAAGGCGCTCTGTGAAAGTTTTATTAGCTCATTATCTAGAGCAGCTTCAAGCCCATGATCTTGAGTCGTGGTATTTCTACGCGCAGATCCTGACGCTGATTCTGGCGCAGCAAGAATTGGTGATAAATCAAGTCCACTTGCCTTCCAATGCTCCACTGCAGCAGAAGTTTCTAGACTCTCAACTGCGCCGACTGCTTCGCTAAGACTTCTAAATCCTAGGCTTGCAAGAATCTCTCTTACCTCCTGAGCGATGTATTCAAAGAAAGTTTCAACGAATTCTGGCTTTCCAGTAAAGCGTTTTCTTAGCTCTGGATTTTGAGTTGCAACACCCACTGGGCAGGTATCTAAGTGACAGACTCGCATCATCACACAACCTGAAACCACTAGTGGTGCGGTAGCAAAACCAAATTCCTCTGCGCCAAGTAGAGCGGCAATAACTACATCCCTTCCTGTCTTCATCTGTCCATCGGTTTGAACCACGATGCGATCTCTTAGCCCATTTAGCATCAGAGTTTGTTGGGTTTCAGCAAGACCTAGCTCCCAGGGAGCGCCAGCATGTTTGAGGGAAGTTAGTGGAGATGCTCCAGTTCCACCATCATGGCCAGAGATTAAAACAACATCGGCATGCGCCTTGCTAACTCCTGCCGCAACAGTGCCAACTCCGACTTCAGCCACGAGTTTTACATGGATACGCGCTCTGTTATTTGCATTCTTTAAGTCGTGAATTAGTTGCGCTAAATCTTCGATCGAGTAAATATCATGATGTGGCGGCGGTGAGATTAAGCCAACGCCAGGAGTTGAGTAGCGCACCTTGGCAATCCAGGGATAAATTTTATTTCCAGGCAATTGCCCACCCTCGCCAGGTTTAGCTCCTTGTGCCATTTTTATCTGAATATCATCGGCATTTACTAAATATTCACTTGTTACACCAAATCTTCCTGAAGCAACTTGCTTGATTGCAGATCTTGCTGAATCTCCATTGGCTTGAGGAATGAAACGCTCAGGATCTTCGCCGCCTTCTCCAGTATTTGATTTAGCGCCAATTCGATTCATAGCAATTGCTAGCGTTTCATGAGCTTCTTGTGAGATTGAGCCATAGGACATAGCTCCAGTTGAAAACCTCTTAACAATTTCTGAAACAGGCTCAACTTCATCTATAGCTACTGGTTTTCTTAGCCCCTGCTTAAAGGTGAAGAGACCGCGAAGCGTCATCAAAGATTTGGATTGATCATCTACTCGCTTGGTATATCGCTGGAAGATGTCATAGCGCTTTGATCTTGTGGCATGTTGGAGAGCAAAGACAGTCTCTGGATCAAAGAGATGAGGTTCGCCATCTCTGCGCCATTGATACTCCCCACCAATTGGAAGTCGTTTAGATCCTGGAACTTCTCCCCCAGGCGGATAGGCGATGTGATGGCGCGCAATTGTTTCTTGTGCGATTACTTCGAGATCTACTCCACCAAGGCGCGAAGTTGTTCCAACAAAGTATTCGTTAACTAATGCTTGTGACAATCCGATAGCTTCAAAAACTTGCGCTCCGGTGTAGGAGGCAATCGTTGATATTCCCATCTTGGACATAACCTTTAAAACGCCTTTGCCCAATGACTTAATTAAATTCTTCACTGCCTTCTCAGGCGTTATGCCTGTAATTACTCCAGTTAAAACTAAATCCTCAGCACTCTCCATCGCTAGATATGGATTTACCGCAGCAGCTCCGTAGCCAATTAAAAGCGCAACGTGGTGAACTTCTCTTACCTCGCCACTTTCAACAACTAATCCAACTTTAGTTCTTGTTTTCTCGCGAATTAGGTGATGATGCACTGCCGATGTTAGAAGCAGGGATGGAATCGGTGCGTTCTCTGCATCGCCATCACGATCAGAGAGAACAATGATTCGAGCACCTTGAGAGATTGCCTCCGAGACTTCAGCTCGAATCTCCTCAATTCTCTCTTGCAAGCCTTGGCCGCCTTTAGAAATTGGGAAGAGGCCGCGTATTACATAAGTAGATAGCCCTGGATGATTGTTATCAGCATTTACGTTAATTATTTTTGCAAGCTCATCATTATCTATAACTGGAAAAGCCAAAGAAATCTGCCGACACGATGCTGGGCCTGGATCTAGAAGATTATGTTCTGGTCCAATGGATCCCCCAAGTGAGGTAACTAGCTCCTCCCTAATGGCATCAAGTGGTGGATTTGTTACTTGCGCAAAAAGCTGCGAGAAGTAATCAAACAAGAGTCGTGGCTTCGCAGATAGAGCTGCAATCGGAGTATCAGTTCCCATAGATCCGATTGGTTCAATTCCACTTTTTGCCATCGGAGTTACAATCATTCTTAACTCTTCTTCGGTATAACCAAATGCGCGCTGTCTTCTTAAAACAGATGAGTGTGGATAAATGATGTGCTCTCGAGCTGGTAAATCAGAGAGGCGCACAATTCCGGCATGGAGCCATTCGCCATAAGGAGCGTTAGTTGCAAGGCTCTGCTTAATCTCCTCATCTTCAATGATGCGACCAGATTGGATATCAACAAGGAACATGCGACCTGGTTGAAGTCTTCCCTTGCGAATAACTTTTTCTTGCGGAATATCTAACACGCCAACTTCACTTGCCAGCACCACCAAACCATCATCTGTGACCCAGTAGCGAGATGGACGCAATCCATTTCGATCCAATACTGCACCAATCTGCTTTCCATCTGTGAAAGTGACGCAGGCTGGGCCATCCCATGGCTCCATTAAAGATGCATGGAAACGATAGAAGTCTTTTAATTTTTCAGGCATTGTTTCGTGATTTTCCCAAGCCTCTGGAATCATCATAAGAATGGAATGTGCAAGGCTGCGCCCGCCCAGATAAAGAAGCTCTAACACTTCATCAAAGGAGGCCGAATCACTTCCAGATGGATCAACTATTGGAAATAGTCGAGAGATATCGCCAGGGATCAGATCACTTTCAAGGAGTGCTTCACGGGCTGCCATCCAATTGCGATTTCCTCTAACCGTATTTATCTCACCATTATGAGCGATGAATCGATAGGGATGGGCAAGTGGCCAAGATGGAAAAGTGTTGGTAGAAAATCTCGAGTGAACTAGAGCAAGAGGTGATACTAAACGCGGATCTGAGAGATCTGGAAAGAATTCCTCTAATTGCCCTGTAGTGAGCATTCCTTTATAGACAATCGTCCTACTAGAGAGCGAAGTAAAGTAAATTGAGAGTTCATGCTCAACTCTCTTTCTAAAGCAGAATGCTCTTCGATCTAAATCTAAGTCACTAACTCCATCCTGGGATGAAACAAATATCTGCTCAAATTCAGGCATTACCGATAAAGCTGTGGCTCCAAGAGATGATGCGTTAATTGGCAGCTGGCGCCAACCTAGAATTATTAGATTCTCCTCGCTTGCAATCTGCTCAATTCTTGACTTACTTGCAAAATTCTTCGGCAAGAAAACAACTCCAGCTGCATAGCTAAGTGGTGCTGGCAAATCAAAAGGAAGAACTGCGCGGAAGAATTGATCAGGAATACAAATTAGAATTCCGGCGCCATCACC
>JACCDM010780566.1_pt1 | contig 12842 bp, 10 predicted proteins | sample 7445851 | NCBI WGS metagenome assembly JACCDM01 (sample SAMN15323438, study PRJNA562643) | freshwater metagenome | isolation source: river surface water | place: USA:Blue River Watershed | collected 2017-08-16
ATTTAATTTTCGCCGCTTCTTTTTTGACTTCCGCAAGATCCGCAGGACTGCGTCCAAGATTCGATTCAATGGCGTTGGCAAGAAAAAGATATTTGGTCAATTGCGGTCCGTGTTCCATTGCCAAATTAGACCACACTTCTTTGTTTATTACTTGCTCTTGAGGAAATTCAAAAAGAGTTAAGTCATGCAAAATTTGCCAACTTTCACCTTTATGCTTTTCGATGTAGGATCCTAGCTGACTCACATCATCAAATAAAAAGGCGAATTTGGCCGCATATTCACCGCTTTTTTTTGCGACATATTCTGCCGACGTTGATTTTATTTCGGGGCGACTTCGGATATATTCTGCAAGCTCGTCAAAAACGCCAAGATCAAATGGAAATTGCTCTGCGGGAATTTCAAGATCTTCATTTTTATCGTTATATAAAGCCTGATAATAAGCGTTATTGCCTTCATTATTGCAAGTAAGAGGACTTGATCCGTTTTGAATTAGAAAATCAAAAACCTCTTTATTTCCCGTAGCAGCTGCAAAGTTTAATGGGCTATCGCCATTAAAATCAGTTTGAAAAACAATATCAGGCCTTCTTGCGACGATCTCTTTTATCACATCAATTTCATTGTCCAAAATTACAGCAAGAAGAAGTATGTCGTTTTTTATCTCAACATTTTGTTGCAGTAAATATTTAGCAACGTCGTAAGCCTTGTTGCCGATGGCCGACCTTATTGGCGAAGTAAATGATTTTTCTCCAAAAGACTCCCTTTCAAGTAATTCAGTATTTGGATCATATCCGTTTTCAATAAGTTTCTTAACTAATTCCAGAGCATTCTTTTTGCACTTGTTAATTAGAAGGTATTCCTCTTTTTCTGGATCAACCTTCAGTCCCTTATCGATCAAGAAAATGCATAATTCTTCTGAGGATAAATTGCTTAAAAGGTTGGCATTTTTGTCGATATTATTTAGCTGATCTGAAGTCATGGCTTCGGCTAAAATACGAGCTCCTTCTATATTATTTTTGTAAGCTGCTAGGACCAGCGGGTGTTTGTCCCCATAATAATCGTTACTCTTTGGAAAAGTTTTATCACAATCATAGCCATTGTCGCACAAGGCTTTGAGCGCAGCATTATTGTTTTGTAAAACCATTTTGGCCACCACTGGATAATCTCCAACTTCTGCATGCAATTCTGCAAGTAATTTAACAATTTTGTTTTTGTGCGATTTCCCAGCAAAAGTTAGCAGATATGTATTGGGATCTTCGTTGAAAGTTGAATATCCCAACGACTTACAATCGTATTTAGCGTTAATATTTAGGCCGCGATTTATCAGCATTTTCATCATTATTTGATCATCGCAGCTAAAAGCTTCTTTTAAAAATTCATTCATGAATTTCGGCAGAAATTTTTCCAATTGCGGATAGTTTTGCTGCTTTTGCAAAAAGCTAATTATCTCCTGCCTACGATATTCATTTATCACAAGAGAGGGATTTGCTCCGCGCTTCAAAAGATTATTTATGAGTTGGTTTTTTACTTCAGGATCTTTGGAAAAACTGCACATTACATGTTCGATGACATGCACAGGATTGGAATAGTCATATCCCTTATCAACCAGATTTGGATCTGCGCCGCGATCAAGAAAAAAATTAATCACATCAAGATTACGCAACTCAATGGCAGAAAAAAACGAAGAGTTGTAATCAAGTCGCGTTGCTGATTTTTTTTCTAATAATTCAATTAATCCGATGTCACCTTTCCACACGGCAACTTTTAGAACTTTCTTAATCGTCTCTTCATCATCAAGCATTCCTTCCATTTGATTTAGGATAACCTGTGCAACTTTGTTATCGCCAATATTATGAAGAAATCTCTGCAAGTTTGGAATTTTGTTAGTTGATTTTTCAATCACTGCCGAAATCTGACTTTGAGTAAAATAATTGTCATTTATATAGGCAATCAAGCTTTCTGCAGTTTCGAGCGAAGAAATTTTATCCACTTTACCAACTAGCCAAATGATTCTTCCATCAAATTTTCCCCACGGCTTAAGCTCTTCTAAAACCCTTTCATAATTTGGCTGATTGTCGCCAAGTCTTTGGCAAATTTGTTCAAGAATTTCTGAATGATCATCATCTTCATAAGCTCCGATGCTCTTTATTATTCTTTCGACTAACTCAGGTTTGATTTGCTCGGCCAATTGTGTTTTTGCAACATTCTTTAAAAATTTTTTTAGGTAAATACCTTGATATTGAAACTGTTCAGGGTTTTGCAATAATACATCAAAAGCTTGGTTTATTACAGCACCACGATTGAGCAGCGCATTCATCACCTCAAATTTTTCATAAGAAATTGCCAGAATTAGCGCCGGATCATGGTTGAGATGCAGCGATGGAGATAACTTGCTTTCAAGAAGCTCAATTAACTCAATATTATTTTCCTTAGTTGCCACTTGAAGAATATGATCGGCAATTTTTGGATCGGCAATTTCTGCTTCGACTTGATTTAAAATACTTACCAAAGCATTTTGATCTGAAAAGCTGCCCAAAAACATTTCGAGATTTGGAATTTTGTGAATTGATTTTTGCATTACCTTTGGCAGTAAATCTTGGTAAAAAAAACTTTGTTGAAAGTATTTAATCAAATCTTGAGTTATTTGCGGTGAAGAAATTTGCTCTACTTTGTCTATGAGCCAAATGATTCTTTGATCATAGTATTCCCACGGCTGAAGTTCGTTTAAAACCCTTTCATAATTTGGCTGATTCTCGCCAAGTTTTTGACTTAGAGCCGACATCGATTCCGCATCAAATGCCATTTCTACCTTTATTAACTTTTCAACCAAATCAGCACTTACCTGATTAATTATCTCAAGCTTAGTAAGGTTTTTTATTACTTCGGGCAGAAAGTAGCTAGAGTAAGATTTGTCTAAGATTAGCTCATTTATTGCCGACTCTAAATCAGCGCCACGATTAAGCAGCGGATCGATCATATCAGCGCTTTCATTTGCAATTGCGCACCATAAAGCCTTGTTAAAATCAAGCTCGACTGATTCAGCTAATCTATTCTCAAGCAGATCAATTATTTCAACGGCATTTGCGTTTGACGCCACCCACAAAATGTGATTGGCAATTTCTGAAGTTTTAATTCCTGCCACTTCAACTTGCTCTAAGAGAGCAAGTAAACCATTTTTATCCCATATTCTACCAAAAAAATTTTCAGGATTGAGAATTTTATTGGTCGATTTTTTAACTATTACCGAAACTTTTTCTGCAAATAATCTTCCGCCTTCGTTCTGGCGATTATGCAACAATGCATATTCTATAAGTTTTTTTGATGTTTCGGGAGAGGAAATTTTTTCAGCTTTATCAATCAACCACGCGACCAGAAAATTCCCTGGTTTCCATGGAGCGATTTCTTCTAAAACCCCCTCATAATTTGGCTGATTTTCACCAAGTTTTTGGCAAATTTGACTTAATGTTTCTATTAATTTTATCCCATCATCTGGCTCTGAGGCTCCGAAATACCTTTCGTCAAAATTTAAATTCTTGATTATTTTTTCGGCCAAATCTGCGTCAATCAGTTTTATTTCTGGCAGTCGCGCAATTTCTTCCAATGACTTTTTTATACTATCGCTCGCGTAAAACGACGATACCTTGTTGCCATTTTTTTCTAAACTATTGCGCAGATCCGAGACTATTTGAGACTCAGACCTTTCTAACTTTGTCGCTCCTAAAGGTCTCATAAAAATTGCTTCGTATTTTTTTGTGGGCAATTGCTTGGTTTTTAACTTTGCTTAATCCCCTAAAACCATCTTATAAGCCAGCAAAGCTGAGTTTCGCGAGGTGGAAATTTCGACGATTGGTTTGGGATAATTTTTGCCCAGTTCAACGCCGGCGGCTTTTAGAATTAGAGGTGGAGCTTCCCACGGTTGGAAAAGAAATTTGTTGGGTAAGGCCGCCAATTCTGGCACAAAACGCTTGGTATATTCGCCATCGGCGTCAAATTTTTCGCCCTGCAAAACGGGATTGAAAATTCTAAAATATGGTGCGGCGTCGGCGCCACTGCCAGCAATCCATTGCCAGCTGGCGCTGTTATTAGCAAGATCGGCATCAACCAAACAATCCCAAAACCAATCTTCGCCGTGATGCCAATGCAGCAATAAATTTTTGACCAAAAATGATCCAACAATCATGCGCACGCGATTGTGCATATAACCAGTTTGCCATAATTCGCGCATGCCGGCGTCAACAATTGGATAACCAGTTTGGCCTTTTTGCCAAGCTTGAAGAAGTTGCGAATTTTCGCTCCAAGGAAATCTGTCGAATTTTTTCTGAAAATTTTTGCGCGGCAAAGTTGGAAAATGATAAAGCAAATGATTGGAAAATTCGCGCCATCCCAGTTCGCTTAAAAAATGATCGATGTCTTTTTCTAAACCATCCAAAACCAGTCGGGCCTGCGTGGCGTAGAAAACTTGATTGGGTGAAATTTCGCCAAAATGCAAATAAGCAGACAAGCGCGAAACATTATTTTGATGGGGATAATTTCTGCCTTCTTTGTAGTTTTTTAGGTCGTCATCCAAAAATTCGTAAAGGCGATTTTGCGCGACCGCTTCGCCAATTTTCCAAGTTTGGTCGATTGGCAAATACCAATTTTTTTGCGGCATCAATTGCAGATCATTAAGCGTCAGCGAATTTTTATCGCGCGACAAATCAAGTTTAGGCGGAACTGGCAGCGGCATTCTTGGCGCTTCTTTTTTCAAACAACCGTTGCGATAAAAAGGCGTAAAAACTTTGTAAGGCGTGCCGTCACTTTTTAAAACTTGCCACGGTTCCCATAAAAGCGAGCCGTTGAAGCTTTTAACTTCGATGTTTTTTTCCTTCAAAATGCTTTTGATAGCGCCGTCTTGTTTAATGCGAAAAGGTTCGTAGCAACGGTTCCAATAAACTGCTTCAACTTGGTTTTTAGAAATTATTTCGAGCAAAATTTTCTGCGCATCGCCCACGTAAAAATTTAATTTTCCACCAAAGCTTTCATTCAAACTTTGTAAACTGCGATGCAGCCAGAATTTAGAAGCGCCACCAATTTTAAAATCCTGCGCGTTGGCGTCGTCCAAAATAAAAACTGGCAAAATTTTTCCAGCTTCTGCGGCGGCAAAAAGAGCGGGATTGTCAGAGATCCGTAAATCTTGGCGCAGCCAAACTAGCGTAGTTTTTTTAGTCATTTTATAGTACGTTTTTCATTTCCAGATCGACCTTAATTTTTAGGTCTTCATTTTGATCAAAATATTCCACACCAGTTTCACCTTTACCAGCATCGTTAAAATAAATATGCGACGACGAAACAATTCCCGACATTAAATTCCACGTTGGATCAACTTCCAACCATTGACCGTTTTGATAAATTATATTCCAGCTGTGACCTTGGCATTCCAAATATTCACCGCACGCGGCACCTTCAACAATTATTGAGGGAATTCCACCAAGTCGCGCCAAAGCGTCAAAAAGCCGCGCATATTCAGTGCAGACGCCAGCGCGATTTTGGATAATTTCAGGCAGGCTGGGTAATTTTCCTAAATAGCGAATGTCGTAGCGCAAATATTCGTTCACAAATTTTCCAATTTTTGCGTAAAGCGCAATATCGCCGTAACGTCGATCAGACTTGATTTGCTGCAATATTGTTGACAGTAATTTGGTTTCTTCGCCACTGACATTTATATAGTTTGCAGCGTTGCGCGCCAAGACACGACGCTCTGCAAGTCCGGTAGTAATTCTGGCATTATTGCTTACAACAATTTCTTGTTGCGCTGTATTAAAAGTTAAAGATTTGATGTCAGAAGTTCCGCTTTGTTGCAGCGGCGCAATGCCGGAAGCGATGTTGTAATTATCAACTTTTTGATGAGTGCTGCGAAAAAAAGTTGGAACTTTTACCACAAATTTCCCCAAAGATTTACTGGCGCTGATTTTAGTTTTTACCGAAACATCCCAAACGCTGCGCGCTGGAGTTAATTTGATAATTTCTTGAACGCCATTGTTGGGCACAATATTGCTGTAAACAAAACTATTACCACTTTTGGTGAGATTGGGATTGAAAGTTGCCGATTCAAGATATCCAGGAAAGTTGAAAATTACCGCGGCTTTGGCGCCAGCTGCGAAGCTTGGTACTGAGATTGCTTCCTGCCTTAGAAATTGATTTAATTTGTCATAAGTTTCGTCGTAAGAAAAATAAACCGAAACCTCTTCGCCATTAGTTTTGCCCTTAGGAAACTTGATGCTGAGTGCATTGCCTGAGAAAAAATAATCGGCGCTAATCGCAAAATCAGCAAGTTTGTTATCGTTAATGACGCGGGTGATTTTGATAGTTTGTCTGGGATCAAAAGAGATGGTGAAAGAAGCCATCGCGCTATTTGCCGGCAAATCTTGAACGCGGCCACGAATTACAATTTCTGAACTTTTTCCGCTTGCAGTTAATTGCGCGTTTTCCTGCCAACTTGAAATTACTAATTTGGCGTTAGCTGACAGCGGGGAAAAAACGCAAAGAAAAATCAGGATTCTGGTAAGTTTCATTTCAATATTTAATTGGAAATTTAAAACCCTCTTTCGCAAAGAAGGTTTTATTTTTATTTTCACTAATTTCATGTCTTGGATAATCTTCACAATCGCTGCGACAATATTGCAAACTTTTCGCACGCTTGAGCAAAAAAATCTCAATAAAAAACTTGATCTGTTCACCGTTTCATGGTCGCGATTTATTTTGCCGCTTCCTGTTGCGCTTGGCTTTGTGCTTTATACTTTTTCTTTAGTTGATAATAAATTTATTTTTTTGTGCGCCTTCACGGGATTTTTTCAAATCGCCGGAAATCTATTTTTTCTCAAAACAATTCAGTCGAAAAATCTCGGCGTTGGGATTGCATTTTACAAAACCGAAATTTTGCAATCGCTATTTTTGGGAGTGATATTCTTCAATCAAAGCGTTTCGCTAATTGCTTTCTTCGCAATTGTTCTTACCAGCATTGGCATGGTTTTGATGTCGAATTTAAAACTAAAAAACTTCCGCAAAAATATTGATAAAGCAGCAATTTGCGGCGCGTTATCTGGTTTGTGTTTTTCATTTTCCGCCTTTGGCATTAAATTTTCGGCACAAAGTTTAATCAATTACGGATACAGCGATTTCAACGCCGCAACCATTGTTTTGATGTGGGTAATTTGTTTTCAAAATATTTATTTCTCGATCGTAAAATCAGCACAAAATCGTTTTGTTTGCGACATCAAGAATCTCTTCGCTGCTGAAAATACCTCAACAATTTTAAAGACGGGAATGTTCAGCATTTTGGCTTCATTATGCTGGTTCAGTGCTTATGCCATCGGCAATGTGGTTTACGTTAAAGCTGTTGGCCAAATGGAACTAATCCTTGGCGTTTTGATTTCTTATCTGTATTTAAAAGAAAAACAAAAAACCGCCGAACTCTTTGGAATCGCGCTTACGTCGCTTGGAATTTTAACTTTAATTTTATTTCACTAGTCAAATGTCGATCACAATTAAAACAGAATATTTAGGCGAATTACGCACAAAATCAGTTCACCTGAAATCAGGAAACACTTTAATCACCGACGCTCCAGTTGATAATAAAGGAAAAGGAGAAGCATTTTCGCCAACGGATTTATTGGCAACTTCGCTTGCGACTTGCATGTTTACGATTATGGGAATTGTCGCGAATAATAATGGCTGGAATATTGACAAAACAACTTGCGATGTGACTAAAATTATGTCATCAATGCCGCCGCGCAAAGTGGTGGAAATCATCATCAAATTTAATTTTGTAGATAATAATTTTGATGAAAATCAAAAACAGATATTGCGCGACGCGGCTTATTCTTGCCCAGTTGCACTTAGTTTGGCAGCGGATTTGAAGAAAACTGTGACGTTCAATTTTTAAAATGACATCCAACTAAAACTAAACTACAAAATGAAAAAATTCGTTACGATTTTCTGTACAACTTGCGCATTGGCAAGCTCAGCTAACGCTACGGGATTCTACCTTGGCGCTGATGCGTTACTTGCTAACGCCAATCATCAAGCCCGCAATCTTTCTTCAATTTCTGGCCCACAAAATAACGATAAACAAGCTGCCAATAAATATAATTACGGCGTTAATGCTGGCTTCAGGCTTGATTTATTAAACTTATACGGATCGGCGGAATTATTTTACGATAATCTTCAAACTTCGGCAAAAAATTTTAATTCAAATTCAGGATCAACAAATAACGAAGGCAGCAATATTCAGTTGGATAATCGCTACGGCGCCAAGGCTAATATTGGTTTTGCAATTTTGCCAAAAATCACTCCATTTCTAACTTATGGCTTAACTAATTTGCGCTATAGCAGCAATGTTTTAGCCAGCCATCAATCATCTGCAAAAACACAATTAACGCCACTTTACGGCGTTGGATTATTGCTTGATTTGCCTTTTGGAATTTCATTAAAAGCTTCCTACGATTATCAGCAATTCAACATGCAATATGCGCAATCGGGAGCCAAAGTTAAGACTAATTTGGGCGTGGCAAAACTTGGCGTGATCTATAATTTTTAAAAAATTTCCGATGAAAAAAATTTTCGCAATTTGTCTTTTATTGGCATTAACTTTTTGTACGCCACAACATTCAGCAAACATTACAGCAACCCTTCCCGCTGGCAATTACACGCTCGACAAAACTCACGCTAGTTTAATTTTTCGCGTCGATCATTTAGGATTTTCAAATTACACAGCGCGCTTCAAAAATTTTGACGCCGCTTTATATTTCAATCCCGCCAATCCAACAAAATCAAATGTTACGGCCACGGTCGATGTATCTTCTCTTGAAACTGATTTTCCCAATACCAAAAAAATTAATTTTAACAAAATGCTGCAAAGTGCTAATTGGCTTGGCGCAGCACAGTTTCCAAAAATTAAATTCATTTCCAAAGAAATTAAAATCACCGGTAAAAACAGCGCCGACATTATCGGCGAACTCAGTCTTCACGGCATCACTCATCCATTAACTCTAAACGCCACCTTCAACGGCGGCTATACTAGCCATCCGATGGACCCAAGCGGTGCCAGAATTGGCTTCAGCGCCAAAGGCTCTCTCAATCGTAGCGACTTCGGAATTGCCTTTGGCATCCCTGCAACTGGCACTAAAATGGGCGTCAGCGACAAAATAGAAATTATTTTGGAAGTTGAATTCACCAAACCCACCAAAAATTTCATCCCAAAATCGATTCCAAAACCAGTAAAAAAAGGCATCCAATAATTTTTGCCCAACCTTCTTGCAATTAAAATTTCCATAAAATAACTTGCGCCGCCTTGTTCGAGCTAGCTCTCAGACAATGTTGCTTTTTATAGAATAGCTCCCTCTGGTGCAGAGGCAGTTTTCTAAATCTTTATGGAAGAGTGTCCTCTGGTGCAGAGGCAGTTTTCTAAATCTTTATGGAAGAGTGGCCGAGTGGTTTAAGGCAGCAGTCTTGAAAACTGCCGTGCGTTCATGCGTACCGTGAGTTCGAATCTCACCTCTTCCGCCACTACTAGTTTCTAACTTTTTCTCTGTTCGATTTCTCTGTTTTTTTTATCCCCTCTCCAAGCCCTGTGTTTGCGGCTTCTCAGCTTTTTGATTTTCAATTTCATATCAACCGAATTTTCTCCGAAGAGCGTTATTTTGCTAATTTTGGCAGAAAAAATTCTCTGTTTCTCCACTTCACGTAAACCTTTTTTAAAACGGTTCACATCGATAAACACTGAGTTTGCGGGATTTAGTTAGATAGTGGTTGAGTGATATGCAGTGGCTTTTTCTAACTAACAAATATTTCGCTTAATTTGATTATTGAGCTAGAATTTAATTCATTTTTTAATCCGAATTTAAAATGTAATATGAACACCATAGCTGTTGTTGATAACAATATCATCGATAGACTTTTGATACTGAAAGAAGAAGTTGTAAAAAGGCTGAATGAAAAAATTATTTTTCAAACCCATTACAATATTTTTGATGAAACAAGTGCATGCAGTAATGAAGAAAAAAGGCAAAAATTACTTCAGATCTATCCAAAATTTGAAATAAAAATCATTAATGACAACTCTTTACCCATGAGACTTCCCGCAACACTTTATAGCGATGAGGCTTGGGGTATGCAGAAATTATTTATGATAAAAAAATCACCAACGACAGCTAAGAGCTTGAAAAATATGCGTAATGACAGCTTGTTGATATTAATGCAACTTGGCAATCAGCTATCAAATAGAGAGTCCATACTTATTAGTGATAATAAAAAGGATTTTCAAAATTTTTGCAGAAATAATGCTATCAATTGGTGCGATTGGAGTTCTTTTGAAAAAAAGATCGAATAATTTTGAAGAGTTAATTATTTTTTAAAATCCCCACATCTTTTCCTGCTCTTCCCACAAATCTGGTAGCTTTCTAATGGCGATGATGTCTTGCAGTTTTAAATCTCGTGGCTGAGTTCCATCAAAAATCCTTTGAACAATTTTTGGTGAAACAAAGTTCAGAGCAAAAAGTTTGCTGACGTAAGTGGTGGTAAATTTTTCTTTTCTTGAAATTTCTGCCAAGGATTCAATCTCGCCAGATTCCAGCATCTTTTTCCACTTATATGCTTTGGCAAAAGATTTAATCATTCTGTTATCAAAGCTCTTTTTCTGATCTTGTGGCTTGGTATTTTTTACTATTATTGTGACCGAGTGTCCTCTTCTCTTGATGGTCATTGGCACAAAAATATTAATAAAATCATCCTTATTTTCATCCTTATTTTTTGCTTCCATATTTCTCTGCATTTTAGTTAGTCAGTTCGTTTGATAATGAATAAATCCCGTCTTTGAATGAGCCCGTCGCAAATCCCACATCAAAACTCCTCTAAATTTTTGTAATTTTCCCACATTATTTTCTTGTTATTAATGCTTGTTGAAGCTATTGTTTTCTAGCTCTCGTAGCTGATTCGTTTTTTATGAACCAGTCTTATTTTTAACAAGAATTCATCAAGAAAATGTCCTTTGAGCCAAAGCAAATTCAAATGATCTGTTTGGAGGATCTGGTTTTAGAAAATCACATTTACCGCAAGTTTCTGAATTTGTGGAATTTGGATTCGGTGCGATTGGAGTTAGAAAAACTTGAAGCAGCATCTGATCACAAGGACTATGGAATTTATCGTATCTTCTGCTGTTTGTTGCTGCAGTTTCTTGAAGATTTGAGTGATCGCGAGCTTGAAAGATTTATCTGTGAGAATAACGCCGCCAGATGGTTTTGTGGTTTTGATTTAACTGCAAAAACTCCAGATCACTCTGTGTTTGGCAGAGTAAGAAGTAGAATTGGAACAAGTAAACTTTCTAAGATATTTTCTCTTTTGCGTGATCAATTAAAAGCTCAAGGTTACATGAGTGAAGTATTCACCTTCGTTGATGCCACCCATCTCATCTCAAAAGCTGGTCTTTGGAAAGAGCGCGATAAGGCAATTGAGTTAAAGCTTGAATCTCTCAACAATAAAACTTTAGAGAAAGTATCAGCTGATAAAGATGCTAAATTCGGCGCTAAATCAAAAGATAAAATCTGGTACGGATACAAACAACACACCTCAGTTGACATGCAATCTGGAATGATCAACAAAGTTGCAATTACTTCAGCCAGCCTCATTGACTCGAAAGGCTTCAAGCATGTTGCGCCAAATCAGGGAGCGGTTTATGCGGATAAAGGCTATTGCGATAAGAATGCCGGAATTACCGCTCAAACAAAAAATCTTCATCTCGCTGCGATAAAGAAAAACAACATGAAGAATAAAAATCGTGATCTCGATTCTTACTACACCGAACTCAGATCTCCCTTTAAACATGTATTCTCGAAGCAAAATAAAAGAGTAAGATACCAAGGAATCGCCAAGAACCAATTCACTGCCTTTATGCAGGCGATTGCCTTTAACTTTAAAAGATTGTTGGTTCTCACCGCATCAACTCCTCCGACAATCACCACATGAACAAGAAATAACTGCACCCCTATACCAAAACTGCGAATAAAAACGCAGAAAAAACCAAAAAAATTCCAAAAAAAATTGAACAGAAAATTTCAGAAAAATTTATTTGATATTTTTTTGGTTAGTTTTTTAGGAAGTTGGATTTGCGATGGGCTCATAATGAAGTGAAAAGTAATAATTTTTTTATCAAAGGTAGGTTTTTCATTTTAGTTTAAATTTGCTTAAGGGTTAGAGATGATGTGTTGGTTAAGCTTGACGTTTTTCCCGTAAAAAGTTTTTACTGAATCTACTTTTCCTTTTTTACTTACTTTAGCAGATCTAGCTACTCTATCTGGAAAAATATTGTGAGTTAGATCTTTGGCGATTGCCCTCATATCACCAAAAGGCGCAATGAAATCCGTGTAAATCATGTTATCACCACAGTTCCAATCATCAATTTTCACAGAATATTCACCTTTCAAATAGGACTCTGCTTTTTCATTGGTAAGAAAAGCCCAAGAAACAAATGCTACTGGATAAACACCTTTTCTGTATATTCTGAACTGATTATGATCAATTGGTGGAAGTATGTGGTTGTAAATGTCTAGTATATAATATGAGCAATGTAGCTTTGATTGCATCAATAGTGCTACAACTTCCCCCAGAAGTTTAAACCTTTCTTGGGGAATTACTTTACCAATAATGGCAGTTGTAGATGGTTCAGTCATTTTAGCTATACCTCAAAATAAAAAATCACTTGCCCCAAGCTGGATTTCACCAGCTAACTTAATGGCAAAGTTTGAGTTGGGATCGTCAATGATAGTATATCCATCTTGGAAGTAAAATTCTAAACCATTAGCTGAAACATTTGA
>JACCDM010366957.1_pt1 | contig 12840 bp, 9 predicted proteins | sample 7445851 | NCBI WGS metagenome assembly JACCDM01 (sample SAMN15323438, study PRJNA562643) | freshwater metagenome | isolation source: river surface water | place: USA:Blue River Watershed | collected 2017-08-16
AATGTTTCGATGGCGTCGTTGACCAAGCCACCATTGCTGAACTTTGAGTTGAAGTTCAGGGTGACACGCTCAAGCGTGGGCACATTCTCACGCACCCACTGGGCAACCTTGGCACCATTTTCTTTAATGCTTGCAGTTACCGGCAAATCTTTGCCGTTCACGCGACCGAAGCCGATGGCTTCAAAAGCGATTTGAGTAGGGGTTTTCCATGCCCCCTGCTTGTTGGCGAAATCTTTGGCGTCAGCGTAGCCTGCGGCTTTGGCCTCAACTTCTAGGTCAGCTGATGCCTTTTCGTCGATGGCCTTTTGTGATTCGCTTGTGACCGCAGCTTCGAGCACGTTGCCTGCGTCTGGCGCAGCGTATTTGGTTTCGGCAGCTTTCTGCAAGAGGCGGAAACTGCCCATGATCACATCGCTGGCTGCGGTGTTGTTCTTCGCCCCGAGCATACGGCGAACCGTTGCCAGAATCATGTTCCACACGTCCTTGGCGGCTTGCACAAAGGAGTCAGGCGTGCCCTTAGATGGCATAGCCTCAAGTGCTTTGCGGAACTCAACAAGCGTGTTGCCATAGGAGACAAGCTCCAGCACCGCATCGAGATTGCGTTTTTCTTTGGTTAAGTTGGCGAGAACAGACTGCACAGCTGCGGCCTTGGGGCTCAACTTTTTCGTGTCGAATTTAACAACCTGATCAACAGACTTCAACAGCTGTTTAACGATTGGGTCTTTAGGATTGTTGTAAATAAACCACTGCAATGCAGCGTGCAACGCCTCATGCAACGCAACTTCTGGCGATGCCTTGGAGGACATTGTGATTGTGTTGGTGTTTGGGTCGTACTGTGACTTGTTCTCGTCAAATACAAGCTGTGGCGGATTGTTGGTGTTCTTAAATACCTCAGAAACACCTTTGGCGATCATGCGCTCAAACGGCGTGCCTTTACCACGGATGTAGTTGAGCACACCCATGAAGCCAGTCTGCACAGGAGAATTCGGCCCGAGGCGCTCACCGTATTTGGCTGCACGCTCAAGGGGTTGCTCAGCACCAGAGGCTTCCAATTCTTTGTCGGTGCGGATCGCTCCACCGCGCACATCTAGAACATCGGTGTCATTGCGGAAGATGCCACGTTTTGCAGCAGCCCATCCGCTAGAAAGGCCTTGGTCTAGTTTTTCGAGGCGCTTGATTTCGTTGATCAGTAGCTCGACCTCGACGTTTTCTTCGTTGTTAGTTTCAGTGGCGCTATCTAGCTGAGCTTGCAAAGAAGCTTTACGCTCTTGTATGGTGTCTTTGACCACACGGATCATCACCTCAACGTTTTTGGCGTTGTTGCCAGCGGCCTGACCCAAAGTAGTCAATGCTTGCTGTGCTGCATCCCATTTCTCTTTGACGTTGCCCACATACACATCGGAGCGGGCTTCAGCCTGCGCCTGCTCGCCAACCTGTGGGAACTTCTTAGTTTTCTTCAGCGTGAAGCGCGTAGTGCTAGCAGATTCTGTAGGCACCATGGCGCTCGAAGCGTTTAGATACGCCAGATATTTAGCGCCAAAATCCTTCGCAGCCTGTGCCAGTTTGCCACCCTTGGTGTTCGCTTCTTTACCAGCTTTCTCGCTGATAAAGGCTTCGCTTGCTTTGGTCAATGTGTCGGCGTCGTAAGACGCTTTGCCACCTACAGTGATGCTGCCGCCCTTAACCGACGCCTGCAAGTTAGAGGCTGCATTACCAAGCAAAGGGCGTAGTCCGAGTTCGTCAATAGCTGCTTGTGCCTTGGCCGTTACCTCAGTAGAAGAAGCACCCGCTGCCACCGGAGCAGCGGGTGTAACGGCGCTTGGAGACACGCCGGGGGGAGGTGACACGGGACGCGCTGTGATGGGCACAGCTGGCTGACCAGCCTCTTGGGCTGGCCTATCCATGCGGATATTGCTGAACGGCGCAGGTGCTGATGGAACGATCGACGCGCGAGCGGCTGGCTCAGGCGCGTTGACATCAACGGGCTGCATGATTTCAGGGTTTGTGATGCGACGGAAGTCAGCGAGGGTACCTTCACCCTTCACCATGCCGGGCAACTCTTGGGCACCTAGGCCAACTTGTCTTGCAGCAGCAATGCGTGCAGCTTCAGCATCAGCTTCACTTTGTAGGCGAGCCGTGATGGGTCTCGCTTGCAGGCCAACTTCTTGGGCTGTTAGGAACTGATCACCCTGACGACCCACCATGGACTGGTATTGTTGGCCGATTTCTTGGGCGCGTGCCAGAGTTTGCTCACGGTCGCTCAACAGGTCAATGTATTGCTGGCCAGCGTTCTGCGCGGCGAAATACGACGACAACAGTTGCTGTTGCTCAGCCTGCGTCATTGGGCGACCCGCAGCTGCACGGGCTTCAATCGCGGCGTAGGGGTCAAAGTCACCGAGCTGTTGCGATGGCATTGATGGGCCAACGGGGCGCTGGCCGGGGCCAGTGAACTCGAAGCCAGCAGGTGCTGTTGTAGGCTGAGTCGCGCCAGCTGTGCTGGTGAGATCAACTTCTTGGTTTTGCTCAGGTAACTGGCGAGCCAGCGCGATTGGCAACGCTGTGCCAGCGCCCATGACACCACCAAGCATAGCTGAGCCATAAACGCCAGCCATGGGGTCGATTTCAGGGTTGTACTGCTGTGCTGCCTTGCGACCTGAATAAGTTGTTGCGCCCTCTTCAAAGCCTTCGCCCAGCGTTTCAGTGCCGACTTTCTTGGCTACGCCTCTAGCGCCGCCGGTTACTCCACGCAGCAACGCGCTTTCAGCCCCGGTTGCACCGGATACTGCACCGATGATGGCGGGGGCTACGCTGGCGCGGCGTGCGGCGCGGGTGGCCAACTCTTCGTAAATCTGGCGTTCGTCGGTAACACCTGAGTCGATCAGTGCTTGTGCCTGTGGGTGCGCCAGCAAAACATTGCGTGGCGTGTTCATCACCAGATCGTAAGCGTCGCCTGCGGCGTCACCACCAGCAGCGGCACCGGACACACCGGCAGTGGTACCCAGACCTACGCGGCCAGCGGCTTTGGCACCGAGACCAAGTGCGGTTGACCCAGCTTGTGCTGCGCGGCCAGCAACACCGAGGGGGCCGAACGAGCCAACGGCTTGCCCAGCGACCAACAAAGGATTCTCAGTGACATAGTCGTACACAGCCCCAGCTTGTGTGCCCAATTCCGAACTGGACAGCCCACGTTGCAATGCACGCTTGGCAAGGGTTGTAGGAATTGACTGGTTAGCTTCACCACGCTGGATGATGTTTTCTTGAATGGCTTGGCTGAGCCGGTTGCCGGGCGAGACAAACTCACCGATACCACTGACAAGGCCAGCAGCTGCGTTGGCTGCTTCGATGGCAACATCATTTGCTCCGCCTAAGAACCCAGTCGAGGTTTTCTCGGTGTAGCCGAAACGCTTGGCAACGTCCTCATAAGGCAGTTGTGTAAGGTCAGACAGCTTTGCGACAATCTCGTTGTCACTCAGGTTTCGAGCACTTGGAAACCTGCTACGGATTTGATCAAACGTTGCCATCTCTGTCCTTGGCTAAGGTTACTTGGTCAGGCCAAATTGACGTGCTCGAAACGCCTCGTCTGCGGTCAACGGCTGTTTGCTGTCGATTTTAGACTGTAAATAGTTAATGTAGTTGGCCTGCGCCGACGAGAGTCCTTGCTGTACAGTTTCTGCAACAGCGCCGGGCACGCGTGTAATTGGAGCAGCACCGCCTGTAGGTGCAGCCATCAGTGGGCGACCACTTGCGTCAACGAACGGATTACGCTCGCCTGTGCCCATGCGTGAGAGCCCAGCAGCGGGAGCAGCGGAGGCGGCAGGGGCAGCAGAAGTGGGTGCGGCGGGAGCAGCGGTAGGGGCGAATGGGTCTGCGCCTGAGCCACCTAAAACAGCATCAAGACGGTCCATAACAGGATCACGACCACCAGATTTAATGAAATCAGTAGCTTCTTTGATCGTGTATGGCTTGTCCGTGTCTGGGTTAATTTGACGATTCTTCGTCATTTCTTTAGCACGGGCAGTGACTTGAGCTTCAGACAAAACTGGTTGTTGTAACGCCTGTGTTCTGGCCTTGTAGAAATCGACTTGCGCACCAGTCAGCTTGTCAGCAGCAGCTGCACGGGCTTCGGATGCTGCGGCACTTCTTTCGGTAGCAGCCACTTGGCGAATCTGCAAGTTATTCTTAAACTGGTCTTGGCTGTAGTTGTACAGCGCCATGGGGTCGCGGAACGAATTCAGTCTGACTGCTAATTCTTGAACGTTTGTAATTTTCGAATCAGGCAACTTGACGCCGTCATCACGCACGCGAGACACGGTGATTGAGCCGTCTTTGTTTTGTTTCAGGTCAGTGACCTTGGCACCGTCGAGCACATACTTGTCGTAGAACGCACGCGCTGGGCCTAGATCGCCGCTTGTAGCAAGTGCACCCACAGCAGTTTGCAGGTCGTTTTCACGCTGACCTTTTTGTATCTGCATGGTGTTGACGGCAATACCTTGCCAGTCTTGTAGGGCTTTGGTAGCTTCACGGCCAAGTCCAGCTTCATTTAACAAGACTGCACGGTTCTGCACCTGAGCAACTAAGTCAGCAGCATCAGCTTGGCGCATTGTTCCATCCGCGTTGGTCAATCGCTTGGTCAAGTATTCTGATGATCGCTTGTCAACATCGAGAATTTTGTTCTCGGTTGCTTCTTCGCGTTGGCCACGACGCAGCTGCAAACCTGTGAGCTGCTGCTGTTGGGCTTGCGCTTCAAGCTGACTGGCTCTATCTTCCATGCCATAGCCACGGTAAACATCAGCCAACCCTGCTGTGCGCAACGGTGCTATTGCCTGCTGGGCTTCTTGCATGGTGGCGAAAGTCTGATCACCAAAAGAATACTGTGGTGTTGCGGTACGCGCAGCGCGCGCAGCGCTTTGTAGCCCAGCAGAAGTGTCCATCTGCTCAGGAATTTGCGTGGGTGCCATGCCGTCGCCGCCAGCCACTAAGCCAGTTTTGCGCTGGATAGCTGCATCAATTGCGGAATTAAGGTTGGCTTGCTCTGGGTTGTATTCAGAGATTTTGTATTTCTTGGCTTCTTCAGCCAAGTCGCGCTCTAACTGAGCCTGACGAATCGACTCGCCAAGGCGCATGCCTGCTTGTAAACCTGATGCCCATCCCATGGTGTGCTCCTTATGCCTTAACAAACTCGATGCCGAGCGCTTCGTAATTCACTGCGTCATAGCCGTCTGGCATTGTGAACACAGCATGTGGGAAATTCACTTTGGCTTCGTCAGCCATCACACCAATGTACTTGGTGCCGGTACCGCCCTTGTAGGTGAACTCGTACAGATTCAGGCCGGTACCCTCGTCAACACCGACGAGCTTGATGTCTTCTTTCAAGCGGCGGTCTGAGCGTGCAGCCATGGTGCTAAGGCCAACAGCAGTGCCATACATCTCGCCTGTAGCGTTGATGCCGGTGTTGTAAGCGCTTGTCTGTGCGTTGAGCACGCCGCCTGCTGTCTGTCCAGCACCTGCCAAACCGGCTTGGTACTGGGTTCCGGGTGCCATGGAAGTGTTCATGCCAGAAGTACCCGCGCCGGTAGCGCCGCCGTATGCAGCAGTCGAAGCACCTGCGAGGCCACGGCCAAGACCAGCAGCGTCCATGCGACGAGCCCAGCCGAGTTGTTCGGCCTGAGTACGGGCACCTGTCATGGCTTGCGCGCGTTGGGCTGAGAGGCCCAACATGTTTTGATTTTGCATGGCTAGGGCAGCGCCAGAATTTGGGTTAATACCGCGTGCTGCGGCTGCACGAGATGCCATAGCCTGAGTCTGGCCAAACGCCTGAGCTGACGCTGCGGCTGCGTCACGGGCAAGTTGCTCGCGATATGCTTCGGAGTTGAACGCCTGTGCGTCTCGAACGAGACCTTGTTCTACGGGACGGAACGTACCCGTCTGGTAGTCGTAGTAGTCTTTGGCTTGCTGCATTTGCTGAGTCTGTGCTTGCATCTGTAAGCCAGCAATTTGTCGAGCAATAGGAGCCATCTCTTGGTATTGTTGCTTGGCGAAGGCCAACTGCTCTTTGCTAATAGCCGCCATAGGCGTGTAGTCTGGTGCCGGTGCCGATTTTCCACCCATGATTTACTCCTTGCGCAGCCATCGACAGTTGTCAGGCCACAATACCAAAATGTGCATGTCAGCGCCCGGAGCGCCGTCTTTCATCACAAATTCCTCTACGAACCCGAGGTGTTTGTCAAATGCCAGTATTTTAGGCTCATTTGATGGAACCATGCCAGTTAATCTTTTCAATCCGCACTGTAAAAATGCGTACTGACAAACGTGCTCGAACAGCGGAATGATCATTTTTGTGGGGTAGGCGATGGCAACATGGCAGGTGGCGTTGGCCCCGTTCATGTTGTTTATCACCACACCGGCGATGACTTCGTCGCCCCGGACAACCCCCATGGCGTAGAAACTACCCCAGTCGCCGGTCTGACCGACCTGTTGAGCGACCCACGCTCCGATGCGGTGTTTTTGATCGAAAACGAGTTCTGCCATGGCTAAGCGTAGTTGTCTGTGTTAATGACCAAAATCTCGGCGTTACCGGGCGAACCACCAATAACCGTACTTGATCCTTCAATAAACGTGGGGTCTGTGGGGGAAGATGTATAGTAAGCCATATATAGTCCTGTACCATCGCACAAGAGTTGCGAAGACGATAGGCGTTTTACATGGATAGCCTGCCGCTGCACTGATTTAACTTTATAAAAAGCACTGGGGTTATCTCCAAAGCGTTCGTATTTACCCATAGATGGGCAATAAATAGCATGGTTAGTCGGTACCGTCCCAGCCTCAAGTGTTATGGTGGGGAGTGGATTAAGCGCTCCGCTTGCCATGGTAGGTGTTCTAGCCACCCCAGCAAGTTTTAGTATTTGTTGGTTGGAGTCAAAAGTCACGTTGCCACTTGCGTCATACGCGCGCATGCCGTAGCCACTACCAACAGCACCATCAATTTCTTCAAACACATACACTTCCCACTGCGTTGTCGTTGTCGAACCTCCATTGCAAGAGCAATTAATAATCTTGCGCATGTCTTGAATTTCTAAGTTGCCGTATTGGCTTACCGTCACTGAAGCGTTGAACGTTATAGTTGTTGTATATCCATAGACAGTCAGACTACCCACGTTCCATGACCCATAGACGGGAGTAGTGTAAGACACCATAGTGCGAGAAACGTATGAGCCAGATGATGTCTGTACATTAACAGGAATGTTTGTGTCCCAAGGTGGAAGAACAGTACCAGACACTCTGTACTGAATCGAAGTGCCGCTTGCATTAGCCGCAGCGTACCCACCAAAAACCATGGCATCGGTTTGTATGTAATAAACCCCCACCGTTTGGCCCCCCACAGATCGTACAAAAGGCAAAATGTTACCGGTGCCGCGCGGAAGAATAATCTGAAACCCGGTTGCCTGAGTAGTTCCTGTAACGCTTGTACTACTCACAACAGACGGGTTGTACTTGCCTTTGTAGACGTAGTTTTTGTAGTCAGCACGAAAAGCTGTACGACCGTCACTCGCAAAAAGCTTGGCAGAAAAAACCATTTAGACTCCAATTACTATTACTTCGAGATTAGCAATGTAAACAGCGTTGTATGGATTTAACTGATTAACAAGGACATCCCAATAAACTGTAGCGGTTTTGTTCGTCGTATTCAAGTTAACGGTGGGGGCCGGTAAAAATATACCGGGGTTGTCAACAAAACGAGGAGTGGGGTCAATGTCGTCATACACCTTTCCACCGCCTCTATACCAATAGGTAACGTAGTAGTTGGAAAAGTCAGTACCTGAAAAATTGATAACTGTTGAAACCTTGTGAGGAACAATTTGCCGAGCAACTACAGCGCCAAGAAAAGCGTCAGTCGACACATTCTGAATCAACGTTCCAGTGCCAGTCCAGAAGCTAAAACCATACGCCATTGCTATTCCTTAGGCGGATAGATCGCCAAGCTGCACACGAAGGGTACCAGAAGAGTCGTAGACTTTAATGTAAGAGTTTGTTATGACTAACCTAGCACCAGTTGCGCTGGCGTTAATGTTAAGGGAGGCGTTTGTGCCGTCCCACTCAATCCGGTTGCCAGTTGGATTGCCAACACGCCACTTATAGACCCCGCTGACAAGACCGGCAAAGAACCCTGTGCCTGATGTAAAAGAGGTCGCACTACCACCAAGAATAGTTGTGCCTGCTTTAACCGTGCCAGTAAATTCACTATTGGTCGCGTACACAGTGCCACGGACTGTTACGTTTGAAAACTCAGCAGAACCACTAGCAGGGATGTTAAAACCTGCGGAACCAGCAACATAGTTTGATGACCGGATATACGAACCAACTTGGAGTGTTCCAGCAGTAATCTTGTCGGCTGACAGGTCAGAAATCTTGGCGTTGTCAACAGCAGCGTTAGCTATCTTTGCGTTCGTAATGACACCGTCATAGATGAAGCCTGACTTCATATAAGTGCCAGCGGGGATGGTCACACCACCGATGACTTGGGGCGCATCTAACTGAAAGAACGGTGCCTCACTCGTGCCGCCATAGGCTTCAGCCAACAAATCCATCGTGTAAGCTAAATCAGCAGCGGTGGTAGCTGATACACCGGCAACCGCGTTGTACGGCCCTGCTAAATCTTGGATATTTACAAACCGAACCCAGTAGTAGCGTGTAGCTCCGGGCCCTATCGGGTCGGTATAGATCGCACCGGGAGCCAGCCCCAAAACAACAGCGGTACCGATATCATCTGTGCTTGCGCCCCAAACTTCAGCATAGGCATGGCCAACATACGCTGGCGCGTCCCACGTTACTATCACATTCTGAACCGCAGCCGAGGCCGCAACATTCGTAGGCGCAGGTGGAGCGCCATACACAACACCTTCTTGTACAGTTGCTGATAAAAGCCCTGACGCCGACACATTTGCAATACCGGATGTAACCAAGTCATCCACGCTTACGAGTCGGCTAGTGCCGTTGCCGTTCACGATGTCGCGCAAACGATCGACGAAGTTACGCAAGTCCCGTGGGATGCTCGAAGTTACGGTTGGTAAATTTTTAGACACCGCTCAACTCCGTCATGCTCTGAGCCATAGCAAAGCCAAACACCTCGGACGTGCCTTCAAGCTGCACTTCCCAATCACGACCTGACGCGTCAGGCAGACGGAACGGTGTGCGGCTCGCAACGGTCTCGGTGTGGATCAATGAGCCACCAACATAAAACTTGGCGGTCACTGGGTAGGTTTCAGCATCGAGTTGAGCACATGCCATGCTTGTAGGCTTGGGGAAAGTGAACTTCTTTGAGCGCCATGTAAACGACAAAGCAGAACCTTCAAACCAAGGCTTCACGGTGCCATCAGCAAAGGCCACAAACAGCTTGTCGATCTGTAAGTCGTTGTAGCCAGCGGTGGCGTAAATAGAAGTCGTGATGAGCGCACCAGAAGTCAGGTCATAGACGAAACTGCCTTGGGTCGTACCGTTGTCGTAGAACCCGATGTATTTCAGGTCATGCTGGTAGGCATGGATGGAGTCTGGCTTGAAGTAAGCCTGCCACTGTGCACGGGTGAAATATTGCTCGGTGACGATCTTTGAACCGTTCGATGACAACATCACCAATCCATCAGGACTTGCGTACAAAACAACTCCGTTGGTGCTGACAATACTGCGCTTAGACGCACAGGCTTGCTCTAAGTCCGACTTCACAACAGTCATGGAGTCTGGGTGCCCGCCCTGAATGAAATAGGGCGAGCCGGTTGTCAGAACTGCCAGTGTGGTGTCCATTCGACCAAGACCAACAATGGGGAAATCTATGGACTGCTGATACTGGGCAGGCCACGCATGCGGGTGGTAGGGGTCACAGAAATACACATCACGGCCCTTGAAGCCAGCCATGACACCACCGGGCAAATTGATCAAGCCCTTGAGTGTGTCTGGTGGAGTCAACCATGTCAGGCTAGGGATTTGTTCACCAAGCTGGTCAGCTTTCTTCGTGTCCACATAGGTTGTATCGGCTAAGCTGATCTCGTCTACATACAAAAAGGTGCCAGTGGTTGACCGATAGATACGACGATGCGTAGCCGTGTAGCCGCCGGGGGTAGTGGAGAAACCGGTCAAGGTGACTTTTTCATCAACGTTGACCTCCACGCTAAATGGCGTAGCTGTGCAAGGTGCCGACTCAAACTCGAAACCAGCCTCTTTGTTCACGAATGTATAGGTGTAAACCCGTGTTTCAGCAGTCTCAGGGCCAGCACCAGATTCAAGCGTTACATAGTCAGGCACAGTGGCGTAGTCACCTGCACGGATACGCACTGAAGCAAACGTACCAACAAGTTGCGTAGAGACAACAGCAAACGGTGCCGAAGTGCCAAACACCTCAACCGTAAGTCCGTAGCCCGTAAGCAGGCTTAGGCTCGAAACTGTAGTACCCGCAGGCACTGCCACGCGGGCTTCGGATTCAGCGTTTACCAGCAGGGACACATAGTTACCAGCAAGCAGGGCTACATCAGCAGCCGTGATGAAAACAAACGCAGCCATTGAAGCCTCAGAGCCGTCGACTTTGGTAAGCGCGGATTGTGTAGCGCCGGTCATGCGTTTGTATTCAATGAAGTCGGACGCTCCACCGCCTTGGGTGCCCGGCGTAAAAACAACGCAGCTACCATACGCTGTGGCAGTGACGCCCGTCGATGTAAGCGCAGCAGCAAAAGCAGTGGCGTTGGCAAAGGTTCCCGTTGCTGTATAGTTTTTCTGTACGCCGCTACTTGTGCGGATAGTGATCACATCACCCGACGCCACAGAGCCAATTTCTGCGTCTTCAATGACCACATAAGCGTAGGTATCAGCTTGACCAGAGTCGCTTTTATCAAGGCCAGCGTTGTAGGTAAACGTGCCTTCAGTGTCTAGCTTGGTGCCAGTCTGGTAGCGGAATTTGAACGGGGAGGCGGACGACGCCCCCGTGCGGGTGATGGTTATGTTGCCACCGCTGGCTGCTGCGTCGATGTCCGTCAGCGCAGTAAGTTGAGACGCAATCGCAGAGGCAGTCGCTGTAACCACAGTCACTTCGTTCCAAGTGGAGCTGTCAAACGATACACCAACTTTGAACCCGACCTCGATTTCGGCAATATCCGAAGCATACAGCGTCCCAATAGCGTCCGTTGCTGCAACTGAAGCGATCAAAGCCGATGTAGGTGCGGGAAGGCCAAGAGGTCTAGACACAGACGGATAGCCAGACCCAGACAAGGCCAACGCAGCGTAGGTCGCCTTTGGCTGCACGCCGTCGGTGTAGAACGTCCACTCAGAAGTATCGCCAGCAATCTGGCTGCGTGCCACATCGACATCAGTCGTCCAGTGAAACCAATAGTTGGCGTCTGACAGGGTGTCTTGGCCGAAGCGGTAGATGGTCAGCGGAGTACCAGATTTAGTGAGGGTGGCAGCCGTGGACCCAACATTTGGGAATGAAGACAGCGAACCTGAAAAAACAACAGAGTTCGTCGCCACCTGAGCCTGATTGTCTTGCAGGTAACGCGGTGGTGTCTTGGGGGTGATACCACCAAACGACTTGATCTGAATGAGGGCCATACGTGCTTCCTTTAGGCTACCCGCTTATTGTATGGCGTTAGGCCAGTGCTGTACCAGCATCAATCACAGCCATGGCGTGCACAGTGTGTGAAATGCGCTCGTTGAGGCCGATGGTGCCGCCGTTGATACGCTTGGTCAGGCCCGTCCAGTTTGCAGCGTCTGCAAGCTCGTTGCAGCCGTGCGTTGACCAGAACCAGCCAGCAGTCAACACAGCGTACTTGGGCGTGGCCACCAGATCAGGGTTCATCACGAAGTCAACGCCGAGGGCTTGTCCGGCATGGTAGTAACCGCTATGGCCGGTCAATTGGATGCAACCTCTGCCCCGGAACCGGTACCCATCCCCTGACGCTTCATCGCGGTTTCCCATACGATTGGCGTAAACGCTGTTGGCGATTTTTTTCGGATTTTTTTCGAACTGCTTGGCGAACTCTAGCGTCGGAAAACGCTTGGGCCACAACTTGCACAGAGTCTCTGCGCGGTAGTTCAAGTTCTCTTCGAGGATTTTAAAGTTGGCGCACTCGTGGCCACACTGCGCGATGAACGCAGCTTGCTGGCGTGGGGTGGTTATTTTGAAACGCTCGAAGGTCTCGTTGAGCGGCTCGACCCACTTAGCGTCGATGTGCATCTTCTGGAGTTGATCGGCTGTGACCATTTATTTCCCCTGTGAATTTACTTGTTCACGGACGGCGTCGTAGGCTGCGATGCAGGCGTTGAGCTGGTTGATGGCGAGGTCGCCGTCTGCGGCGATTTGAGCAATAAGTTTGAGAGTCTCTCGGTCAGATTCGCTTCCCGCTTCTTGGCTATTTCCGGCGGCAGGGGCGGCACTTGTACTGGCTTGTACGCAACTTGAGGAGGGGAGGCGCACGCGCCCAGCGCTGATAGCACGATCAAGAGCAGACTGTTTTTGAGTGATGGCATCGTTGGCCTCCGTGAGTTGGGTTGATGTTTGGGTGATCTGCTTTTGCAGCTCTTGCTCTTTGGCGCGGGACTCTTCGTTGCGCTTGCCGATCTCAACCTGCATCTCCATGTCACGTTCCCACCAGCCTTTGTGGTGGCCGTAGTAGAACGCCATGATGCAAGCGATCAAGGCGATGAGAATGAATTTGGGATTGGGTAGACCGATCATGTTTCAGCCCTCGCAGCAGCTCGCTCGTGAGCGATTTCCTCTTTGTGAGGGTCGATGTAGTCCGGCGGCGTTGTGGGTGGCGGGGGTGCACGCCACTCTTCGTCCAGCTCAGGGTTCTTGAACCC
>JACCDM010793667.1_pt1 | contig 12840 bp, 12 predicted proteins | sample 7445851 | NCBI WGS metagenome assembly JACCDM01 (sample SAMN15323438, study PRJNA562643) | freshwater metagenome | isolation source: river surface water | place: USA:Blue River Watershed | collected 2017-08-16
AAAGTTTTAGAGCGTAATGTTGGTAAAAAAGAATTACTTCAATTAGCCACTGCTATGCGTGCCGAATTTAAGGGAAAAACAACTTTAGCAGACGATGGAACCATTTCAACAACTGCCTTAGTAGTAGCAGCGGAAGAAGGGGATGAGTTGGCTTTAGCTATTTGGCATGAAGTTGGTACGATGTTAGGAGATATGTTGGTGAGTTTAATACGCATTTTAGATATTAAAAATATCTTCATTGGAGGAGGTTTATCAGCTTCCTATGATTTTATTTTACCTAGTATTGAGGCACAATTGAATTATTGGTTAACTCCAGCATATCTGGAGAAATTATCCATCAAGAAAGCCCTTTTAGGGAATGATGCAGGACTTTTAGGAGCTGCATCCCTTTGTTTTTAATTTTTAATCTGGGTGCTGTAAACGAAGAAATAGAGAAATTATTTGATAATTTAACATTTAATTCTAATCTTTGCATCGTTTTTGAACCCCAAAATCTTTTATAAAATGTCAGATATTGCAGAAAAAGTAAAAAGCATCATCGTTGAAAAATTAGGAGTAGAAGCATCAGAGGTTACTCCAGAGGCATCTTTCACTAACGACTTAGGAGCTGACTCTTTGGACACTGTAGAGTTAATCATGGAATTTGAAAAAGAATTCAATGTTTCAATTCCAGATGATCAAGCTGAAAACATTCAGACTGTTGGCCAGGCGATCTCCTACTTGGAAGAAAACGCTAAGTAATCGAAACGAAATAGAAATTATGTCAATTGGTATCGAATAATCTTGAAGATTTTTCTTCTTTATTCTTTACAAATTGACATTTTTTTTAACAAAAAAAGAACAAAATGGAGCTAAAACGAGTAGTTGTAACCGGTTTAGGAGCATTGACTCCCATCGGAAATACGGTAAATGAATATTGGGAAGGTCTAAAGGCTGGTAAAAGTGGCTGTGGACCCATCACTAAATTTGACGCTGAAAAATTCAGAACTCGTTTTGCCTGTGAAATAAAAGACTTCAAGGTTGAAGATTTCATTCCTGTAAAAGAAGCGCGTAAAATGGACCCTTTCACCCAGTATGCTGTTGTTGCTTCAGATGAAGCCATAGCTGATGCTGGCTTTGATATGGAAACTTTAGATAAAAATAAAGTGGGTGTTATTTGGGGATCTGGCATAGGTGGTTTAAAAACCTTTGAAGACGAAATGATTTACTTTGGAAAAGGTGATGGAACGCCTAAAATAAATCCATTCTTTATTCCAAAAATGATTGCAGATTCTAGTTCTGGACAAATTTCAATTCGAAACGGATTCCGTGGACCAAATTACGTTACAGTTTCTGCTTGTTCATCTGCTAACAATGCAATCATTGATGCATTCAACTACATCCGCACAGGAAGAGTTAAAGTTTGCGTAACAGGTGGCTCAGAAGCACCAGTAACAATTGCTTCTGTAGGTGGATTTACAGCTATGCATGCAATGTCTACTAGAAATGACGACCCTTCTACCGCCTCTCGCCCATATGATCAAGATCGTGATGGTTTCGTTGTAGGTGAAGGTGCGGGAGCGTTAATTTTGGAAGAATACGAACATGCTAAAGCAAGAGGTGCTAAAATCTATGCCGAGTTAATCGGTGGAGGTTTTTCATCAGATGCTCATCACATTACTGCACCACATCCAGATGGGTATGGCGCTTTACTTTCAATGTTAGATGCATTAGAAGATGCACAAATCAAACCAGAAGAAGTAGATTACATCAATACACACGGTACTTCAACACCAATTGGAGATCCACAAGAACTAAAAGCAATTGCAGATTGCTTTGGAGACCATGCCTTCAAGGTTAGCATTTCTTCAACTAAATCGATGACTGGACACCTTTTAGGTGGAGCAGGAGCTGTTGAAGCTGTAGCCTCGGTATTGGCCATTCAAAATCAATTTGTACCACCAACCATCAATTTATTTAATTTAGATGCGGAAATTGATACTCGTTTTGACCTTACTCCAAATGTAGGAAAGTCAAGAAAAATCAATATCGCATTAAGTAATGGATTTGGTTTTGGCGGACACAATGCAACCGTTATTTTCAGAAAAATCGAAGGATAGATGTCAATACGCTCTCTATTAAAAGGATTGAATTTAGCCCCTTTAGACGAACGAGAGAAGTTTTTAAAAAAATCTGTCAAACATCTAATTGGAGAAAAACCCTCCAATTTACAGTTATACAGACTGGCATTTTTGCATTCTTCTGCTTCTAAAGAAAGCATTGCAAAGTCCTATAAAGAATCAAATGAACGTTTAGAGTTCTTGGGAGATTCCGTTTTAGGAATGGTAACTGCCTCTTATCTTTTCAAGAAATTTCCTTTTAAAGATGAAGGATTCTTAACTGAAATTCGCTCAAGAATGGTCAGTAGAGAATCGTTGAATATCTTGGGTAGAAAAATTGGATTAGATAAAATCATTGAGCACGAAAACCAAAACAGAGCTGCCCTTTCACGATCTAGTATGTATGGTGACGCCATGGAAGCTTTTATTGGAGCTATTTATTTGGACAAGGGATTTTCTTTCACCCAAAAATTCATCATCAAAAAAATACTTACTCAACACTTTGACTTAGAGACGGTAGTTCAAAACAACCCAAATTTCAAATCAATTCTAATTGAATGGAGTCAAAGAGAAGGTAAAAAAATTATTTTTGAAATTAGCGAAGAAGGACACCATCACAATAAAGAATTTACCGCTTCCATTCTTTTAGATTCCGAAAAAATCACAGAAGGTAAGGGATATTCCAAGAAGAAAGCAGAACAAACTGCCGCCATGAAAGCTTGTGAATTGTTAGAAATCAAATAAAATGGAATCACCAAGTATTTATTTGAATTATTGGGCAGATGAATCTGAAAAAATTTCTTTTCAAGAAATTTTGACCTGGGATTTACAGGCAGAAACGCTTCAAGCCTTTCGAGAAGAACTCATTTCTCAATTAGTCTCTGAAAAAATAGCTGAAATTTTTCCGAATATAGATTGGTCTCAACCTCGCTCTTTTGAAAAATGGGAGCAGTTTACAGAATCTATTTTACTCCACATTAGCTTTCCTGAAAACGTTTGGAAAAAATGGATTGCTAGCAAAGAATCAATAGAAGAAAGAATAGAAGCTACACCAGAACTATTTATTGAGCCAGTAGAAGCTAATAACCTTTCATATTTAGACAATCCTTTCCCTGAATATATAAGTCCAATTTTAGAAGAAGAAGACCTATTAACAGCAGAAGTTTATTTTGTGAAGGATGAACTTGAAGAAAGTGGGCCGAGTGAAAAAAGTGGACCGAGTGAGGAATCAAAAAAAGTATTTGAATCCATTCAAGCAAACGATTCTCCCTTGTTTAGACAAGTGGAGACCCAATTAGTTGACAAACTAGCTAATTCAATTAGCCTTTACCAATCTATACATTTTACGAAAGAAATATTTAACGGAGACAATCAACGTTTCCAGCAATTTATTCAATTCATCGACGAGCAAGCCTCTCCAGAAAACTGGGAACAAGTATTGCCGACCGTTTTCCCAGAATTGTATAATCCAACCGAATTGAAGGCTGTTAATGACCTTTTATTCTTAGTTGAAAAGAAATTCAACTAACTGATATTCTTAATCAGTAAACTTTAATCGACATTTTCGATTTAAGCGTAGTTTTGGCAAGAATATGAAAACTTGCCTAACACTGATATTTTTATTCACCTACAGTCAAATTTGGTGCCAAAATCCGGCCAATGATCTTCATTCTGAAGATGAATTAATTGCTTACTTCGACTATTTTTATAATAACCCACTTGATTTAAATTCATGTTCCAGCGAAGAATTAAATCAAATACAATTTCTGACCATAAATCAAATAAATTCATTCATCGAATATCGAAAACACCAAGGAACATTATTACACCTTTTTGAATTGCAGGTAATACCTGATTGGGACTTGCGTACCTGCCGAAAAATTGCGCAATTAGTGTTTGTCCAATCTGCAACAGAACAGAAACTCTCGCTCAAAAACAATTTTATTTTATTTCGATTGGAAGAAACAATGCAAATGGCTCAAGGATTTAAAGTCTCAGGAAAATCATCTTCCTATCAAGGAAATCGATTAAAAGAATTCATAAAATTGAAAAATAATCCAGCGCCATTTATAAAATTAGGACTCATTACCCAAAAGGATGCTGGGGAAAGCAATGAATTCGACTTTATTTCTGGATATTTAGACATAACCCCAAGAAAGGGTTTTCAGAAATTAATTTTAGGTGACTATTCCGTACAGTGGGGACAAGGGCTATTGCAAGCAGGTGGATTTAATTTAGGGAAAAATCATGAAAGCATAAAGGCTACACAGAAATTCCATCTCGGTGGAATTCCATATAGCTCCAGTGGGGAATCCAGTTTTAATCGAGGAATATACCTATCAAAAGTCCTACATTCCAAATTAAATATTCAAACTTTTTATAGTAACAAATACCTTGATGGAAAATTATATTCAATAAATGATCAAATTGGATTTAAGTCGATAAATACAGATGGCTACCATCGAAATACTTCAGAACTAAATAATAAACAAACGATTCATGAAATCAAATTTGGAAACAGCCTGCAATTCAATATTACAAGTCAATCAAACCTACAATTGAATGCAATTCTAACAAGGTATTCGCCTCAAAAAATTCCTTCGGGTATTGATTATAAATTAAATGAATGGAACGGAAATCAATTCCTTCTTTGGAGCATTTCTCATTCGAGTACCATTAAAAATAAACGAATAATTAATGAATTAGCTTTTGAAAAAAATAATACTTTTTCATTGATCCATGGATTAGCAATTTCACTCTCTAAAAAACAAGATTTATCATACTTGTTCAGGTATTTTTCAAGCGGATTTTATAATCCAGATGGTAAAGCACTTGGGGAAAGCACAAAAAACGAAAATGAAATTGGCTTGTTTTTAGGACATCAATTTCAATTAACTAAACGAAAGAAAATTTCAAGTTATTTGGATTTATTTTATTTCCCAGAAATAAAATATCAAGTATCTTTTGCTAGATCTTTTGGTTGGGAATTCCTCAATCGATACCAAATGGAAAGAAAAAACGCTTATCGATTTTTTAACCAATTAAAATGGACTAGCAAGGAAGAAGATTTAAACTTAGGTAAAAACGAGAAAAAAAAGCAACGAATTCACGACTTACAAGAAAGTATTGATTTAAATTTCATTAATCATAAATGGATACAATGGCATAACCGGTTGATTATACACTGGGTCGAAAAAGATTTATCTAGTTATTTAGGTATCATGTATTTACAAGATGTAAATTTTAGTTTCCAAAAACTACAACTCAAAGGTAGAATAGCCTATATTCATTCTCCAAACTATGATACTCGGCTTTATGCATTTGAACCTGGCCTCCCCTACTCATTTAATTTAATCGCCTATTCAGGCCAGGCGGTCCGCCTGGCCACTACCATTGAATTACCCGTCATAAAAACCTTATCCTTTTCCATGAAGATTGGCCATATTTTCTATATAGATAAAAACGAAATAGGCTCAGGAACGGATTTGATTCAAGGGAATCAAAAAACGGACCTGAGCCTTCAAATTGTATTTAAAAACTTATAAAATTGCTTGACGCACTTTCAATAATTTTTCTAACAATCCTTCTAATTGATCTAATGGCAACATGTTTGCTCCATCCGATTTCGCAATTGAAGGATTAGGGTGCGTTTCAATAAATAAACCATGTGCGCCTGTAGCGATTGCTGCTTTAGCAATAGTTTCAATCAATGCAGGTTGTCCACCCGTAACACCAGCAGCCTGATTTGGACGTTGCAGAGAATGAGTACAATCCATAATCACTGGCACGTCAAATGAAGCCATCTCTGGGATATTTCGATAATCAACAACTAAATCACCATATCCAAAAGAATTACCACGATCGGTTAAATATACTACTGCATCAGGGTTTTCATGTTTTACTTTTTCAACAGCAAACTTCATGGATGCTCCCGACATAAATTGTCCTTTTTTGATATTAACTGCCTTGCCTGTTTGAGCTGCAGCTGCTAAAAGATCTGTTTGACGACATAAAAAAGCTGGAATTTGTAACACATCCACGTAAGCCGCAGCCATCGCTGCTTCAGAAGATTCATGAATGTCTGTTACCGTAGGAATTGAATAATGTTCTCCAACAGCTTTTAAGATTTCTAATGCTGGAATATCTCCAATGCCTGTAAAAGAATCAATTTTAGTCCGATTTGCCTTTCTGTAAGAACCCTTAAAAATATAGGGAATTCCCATATCCTGGGTCATTTTAAATATCTTTTCGGCAATTTCAAAGGCCAAATCCTTACTTTCAATGGCACAACTTCCTGCCATTAAAAAAAAAGGACCATTTGCTACTGTTTCTAAATCAGGTAATTTCATTTTATAAAATATTTACTTCTGTCTCTAATTGAATGCCAAACTTAGATTTTACCGAATGCTTAATTTCTTCAGAAAGATCGATAATTTCTTGACCTTTGGCTGATCCATAATTCACTAATACCAATGCTTGTTTGACATGAACCCCTGCATCTCCTTTTCGATACCCTTTCCATCCCGATTGCTCAATTAACCAACCTGCAGGAAATTTAACAGCAGAGGAACCCTCCACAGGATAAAATGGTATATTCGGAAAATTTGACTGAACTAACCTGGCATCGTCCTTTGACAAAGTGGGATTTTTAAAGAAACTACCAGAATTACCAATTTCTTTTGGATCAGGTAATTTACTTTGGCGAATTTCAATGACAGCATTCGAAACGTCTTTTATTCCTGGAGTAGAGATTCCCTTTTGTGCTAAAACGTCATTAATAACTCCATAAGAAGTATTCACCTGTGGGTTTTTAGATAATTTAAAACATACCGAGGTAATTAAATATTTACCTTTCCCTTCGTGTTTAAAAAAACTTTCACGATAACCAAAATGACATTTTCCTGCGTCAAATCGTTCAACTTCTAAAGTTTGTAGATTTAAAGCCTCAAGAAATTCAAAACAATCTTTTATTTCGGTACCATAAGCTCCAATATTTTGCATGGGAGCAGCACCTACCGTACCCGGAATTAATGATAAATTTTCTAATCCGGCCCAACCTTTATCAACCGTATAAATCACAAAATCATGCCAAACCTCACCGCCTCCTGCCTTTACCCAAACAAATGATTCATCTTGTTTTTCAATTTCAACACCTTTGATTTCATTTTTAACTACGATTCCACGAACATTTTTAGAAAGAAGTAAATTACTACCTCCTCCAATGATCAATAATCCTTCTTCAAATAAATTAAAATTAGATTTTTTTAATTCAATAAAATCTTGAACGCTTTTAACAGTAGCGAAATGTGATGCTATAACATCTAAACCAAAAGTATTATAAGGTTTTAAAGAAACCTCTGTTTGTAAATCAATTGCCATTAAAACAATTTTGTAGATAAAAATTCTTGCAAAGCGGGTACATCTGAGTGTAGCATATTTTTATTACTCCCCTCCCAAATCTTCTTGCCATCTTTTAAAAACATAATATATTCACCCATTCGCATGACAGAGTTCATATCATGACTAATCACTAAAGTAGTGATTCCAAATTCTTCTGTTATTTCTTGAATCAACAGGTCAATTTTAACTGCTGTTAATGGGTCCAAACCTGAATTGGGTTCATCGCAAAACAAATATTTTGGATTCATCACAATAGCTCGAGCAATACCCACTCGTTTTTTCATTCCCCCAGAAATCTCAGAGGGCATTCGATTGGCTGCCTGTTCTAATCCAACTCTTTGCAAGCAAACCATTGCACGTTCATTCTTCTCAGCTAGTGATTGGTTGGTAAGAATATCTAAAGGAAATCGAACATTTTCTAAAACCGTTTTTGAATCAAAAAGAGCACCACCTTGAAAAAGTACTCCCATTTCCCTTCTAATTTCTTTAACAACCTCTTGATTGGCCGTCAACATATTTCTTCCATCAAAAAGCACTTCACCTTTTTCCGGGGTTAATATCCCAATCATGCATTTCAATAACACACTTTTTCCCGTGCCGCTACCTCCAATGACCATGCTTGTAGTTCCTTTTTCAAAGGTTCCACTGATGCCATCTAGAACAACACGACCATTAAATTCCTTATGAATGTTATTGATTTGGATCATTGTCAAAAATACAGATAATTGCCCAATTTTTATAGTTTCGTTAGATGATGACCCATTTTTTCTTTCTTGGTCTTCAAATATTGTTCATTATGCGGATTTGATGGAATCTCAATCGAAACGGTATCTACAATTTCCAATCCATAACCTAGTAAACCTGCACGTTTTTTAGGATTATTTGAAATCAATTTGATTTTTTTAACCCCAAGATCACGAAGTATTTGAGCACCCACACCATAATCTCTTTCATCCATTGAAAAGCCTAATTCCAAATTAGCCTCCACGGTATCTCTACCCATTTCTTGTAATTTATAGGCTTTCAATTTATTCAATAAACCAATTCCTCTACCTTCCTGGAACATGTAAAGAATAATTCCTTTCCCTTCTTTTTCAACCATTTGCATAGCTTTATGAAGTTGTCCCCCGCAGTCGCAACGACAACTTCCGAAAATATCACCAGTGACACAAGAACTATGCACTCGAACCATTACGGCATCATTTTCATCCCATGACCCCTTAATTAAGGCCAAATGCGTATCTCCTGTATTTTTTTGTTTAAAGGCAATCAATTCAAAATTACCCCATTCTGTTGGCATCTCAACCCCAATTTCACGCGTAATTAAGGTTTCAGTTTTTAATCGATACTCGATTAAATCTTTAATGGTCACTAATTTCAAGCCATGTTCATCGGCAATTTGTCTTAAATCAGCTAAACGTGCCATCTCACCGTCTGGCTTCAATACTTCACACAATACACCAGAGGGTTGAAATCCTGCTAATTTAGCAAAATCCATTGCTGCTTCTGTATGTCCAGTTCTTCTTAAAACACCTTCATCTTTACTTTTTAATGGGAAAATATGACCAGGACGACCTAAATCACTTGGCTTAGTTGTATGACTAACCAAGGCCTGAATCGTTTTTGCACGGTCTGAAGCCGAAATTCCAGTGGTACAACCATGTCCTAATAAATCAACTGAAACGGTAAAAGGTGTTTCATGAGATGTTGTATTTTGCTCTACCATCATCTCTAATCCTAGCGTATTGCAACGTTCTTCAGTTAAAGAAACACATACTAACCCTCGACCAACGGTTACCATGAAATTAACCATTTCTGGAGTAGTCACTTCTGAGGCACAAATAAAGTCACCTTCATTCTCTCTATCTTCATCATCGGCAACGATGATGATTTTTCCATGGCGAATATCTTCAATCGCATCTTCTATTCGGTCTAACCTAATTTTTTCCTCCTGCATCATAATTTTTATACTTAAACACAAAGTTAATTAGAATTCGTTCCCATTTTACCTACCTTTGCAATTAATATCAAAAACTAGGATGTCAATTATTGTTTCTGGGCTTTCAAAAACATACCAACACCAAAAAGCTGTAGATCAAGTAAGTTTTGAATTGCAGGAAGGTGAAATTGTTGGATTTTTAGGACCTAATGGCGCAGGAAAATCCAGTACACTTAAGATGATTATTGGCCTCATTGAAAAAGATGCTGGGTCTATTCAAATAAATGGGCTTGAAATGCCTAAGGATTCCTTAAAAATCAAATCTCAAATTGGATTTCTAGCTGAACATAATCCGATGTATAAGGAGATGTATGTTCGTGAATTTTTAGAATTTGTAGGTACAATTCACCAACTAAAATCATTGAAAAATCGAGTTGAGGAAGTTATAGAATTAACTGGACTAACATTAGAAAGCAATAAAAAAATAAATCAACTTTCAAAAGGATATCAGCAACGAGTAGGAATAGCTCAAGCGATTATACACAATCCTCCAATTTTAATCCTGGATGAGCCAACGAGTGGTTTAGATCCAAACCAAATGATTGAGATTAGAAATCTTATCAAAAAAATTAGTCCTCAAAAAATAATTTTATTTTCTTCACACATATTGCAAGAAGTAGAAGTAATCTGCGATCGCATATTATTGATCAATCGAGGGAAATTAGTTGCTGATGAAAAAACGGCAACAATTTTGTCAAAACCTGGAGGTTTAAATAAATTCTTTGAAGAAAAAACGAAATAATTATTTTAAATCAAACGAATCGGCATCTAAAAATGCCGGAAAAATTTTTCGAAAAACATCAAGATTTTCTTTATTTATTTCAACCGTTTGAATGGCAGATTGGTCTCCTAAATCGACAATTGGATTTCCCTTAAAATCAATTACAGCTGAGTCACCTTGATAGGTAATTTGATTTCCATCTTGCCCAATGATATTCACTCCTGCCACATAACTTAAATTTTCTATTGCCCTTGCTCTTAATAGTGTTTGCCAAGCATTTGCCCTAGCTGCAGGCCAATTAGCCACAAATACAGCAAGATCATATTCATTTTGACGATTCCTAATCCAAACTGGAAAACGTAAATCATAACAAACGAATAAGGCAATTGAAAATCCTTTAAATTGAATAATTTGTCTTTTATTTCCTGCTTTGTACACATTCCCCTCTTCACCCATTCGAAATAAATGTTTCTTATCATAAAACAATATTTCACCTGTAGGATAAGCAGCTACCAAACGATTAAAAAAACCACCTGATTCTTTTATTTTTAAACTACCAATAAATAAGGCATTTAACCGATTGGACATCAATTGCAACCATTTGATGCTTGGACCATTCATCAACTCCGCACCAATTGAATTAATTGAAAATCCAGTGGTGAACATTTCAGGTAAAACAACTACATCTGTTTGATTTACTAATGAATTTAAACGTTCTTCTAATTCAGCGCAATTACTCATTGGATTTTCCCAATGAATTTGCGTCTGTACCAAAGTAACCCTCAAAGAAGTTGAAGAAACTTCCATGCTATTTCCTATTTATTGATAAAGGAATAGTATAACTTAATTTTTGTTTTAAGCGAATTTAAGGCAACATAGTTTATTTGATCTCCAACAAAACCCGTTTCAGAAGTGGAAATTGCCGAAATCTCAGGAGTAATTAAAATCTCATCTGTTAACTCCCTTCCTGATAACACATTTTGTACCAAGGAAGTGATATTAAAGGTATAAGATTTTTTTTCCGCATTATAGCTTGCAGTATTAAAACCTGTGGCTCCTTCAGATAAAAAATAGGATAATCCATAAACAGTCCTTAATGGTCTATTTTTACCAGAATTACCACGAACAAGTGACAATTTATCCAATAATAAATCTGCTGGAACATCGGAACTTGGTTCCACAATTAATTCTGCTTTATTAACAGCAACATATTTATTATTCCTGATTTTATCTAAATAAGGAATTTTAATTTTTGTAGCCAATCCCAATCCTTTCTGAACAAAAGTTTTTTGATTTGAAAGGTTGGCTGATACTTGTTGACCTGGTGAAGATAAATTTGGAATTAAACTTCCTGTTCTATTAGCTGTAAATTGATTAAACTTTGCCAATACTTCTGTTTGTGAGTAGGTTGATAGGGCAAAATGAAATGGAACGAAATATTTATTTGTATCTCCTGGTGTTGTATAACGTAAATCCAATCGAGAATAATTAGAGCTAAAACTTAAAACCGCTCCGTTAGGTGCAGAACTATTTTCAAAATAAAATCCTTTAAAAACTTTTCTAAATGCAGAACCACCAGCCTTGGTATCTGCGCTAGAAGAATATCCCATCAATTCTTTACCTAATTCACTTGAAAGGTCGATTATCAAAGTATCCATAGAAACAGTATCTCCGTCTGCAATGTATCTTTTGATTGGTCGAGGATAAAACGAAATCGTTTTAATCGGTTTCGGGTCATATCCTTTAGTTGAATTAGTATAATACGGAACTAATCTAGAAAGTGTATCAGTCAATCGATAGATTTTCATTGTTTGAAGTTTCGTCGTATCGCCTCTGAAAGAAGAATACACCAACTTCAACAATGCAGAACCTAATACTGAATTATCTTTGGCATTTAAGGTATCGACATTACTAACTTGGGAATAAAAATTAGAAGAAACTTGACCAATATTAGGGTCTTTCAAAGAACCAAATAAAAAAGCATTTGGCCCACTTGAATAAGTCGAATCTAATTGAATTGTTGAGGATTGTACGGTAAGTGTATCCGTATAATTTAACCCTAATTCTACACTAAATAAATCTGAACCAATCTCTTTGGCAGTATCACAACTACTCACCAAAATAGTCAGCAATAAAATGCTGTTAATTGCCAGCCAATTCCAAGTACACTTTTTCGAAAAATTCGATATCATTTTCGGCAATATTTTGATGTGCTTTATTTTTAAATTCATTTACTACTGCATTCGTGCGCTCTTCAGTATTTTCAAGAGAGATTATTTTATCAGCATATTCTGCACCAATTCGTACAAATGCATCATAATTTGCTGCTACTAAACTACCTAAAGAATCATCTTCTAAATCACCAATTTTCACCTTTTCCAATAAATCTTCTTTATCAAACGTAAAATCAAATGAAGTATTGTGTGGAGAAAAAATGGTTTTTGAATCTTTAAAAATCGGATGATTTCTAAAATGTGTTGAAATATATAATGGGACCAAACTTGACATCCAATCATTACAATGTATCACATCAGGTGACCAACCTAATTTCACTACTGTTTCCAAAGCTCCTTTACAAAAGAAAATAGCCCGCTCATGATTATCATCATAAAAACCACCTT
>JACCDM011013263.1_pt1 | contig 12839 bp, 9 predicted proteins | sample 7445851 | NCBI WGS metagenome assembly JACCDM01 (sample SAMN15323438, study PRJNA562643) | freshwater metagenome | isolation source: river surface water | place: USA:Blue River Watershed | collected 2017-08-16
AATGCCTTTACATTCTTGGTGTGAGAACGGTTAAAAATGTTGGAAAATATAGCCATATAAGGTAGATGGCACTGTAGCATATTTCTAGGGATAAAAAAACAGGGCCTGAACTGATCTTCAGGCCCTGAGTAAAAATCCCGGTAACAGAATTCCGACTGGGATAGCAGTAAGCTAGGTGTTCTGCGCAAAGAAGTGGACTGGCAGAACGTAGAACAATGACCTGGCGAATATTGTAGCACCGATTCACCACAAGTCACGGTGGATATCCCGAGGTGCGTTACCTCGGAGTAATCCCCTGGTGGGATATCTATATCTAATTCACCCATTCCACCTCTCCCTCTATATCTATACCAGTTTTCTCCTTGACCATCTTCATAATGTCCTGCGCCATCTTAATAACCTCTTCTGATGTAGCGCCAGGCTTTGTGACAAGGACCAGCGCCTGCTTCTCGTAAACGCAGACATTACCGGCACAGTATCCTTTCATATTACAAATCTTGTCGAGAATCCAACCGAGCGACACCTTTACAACACCATCACCCTCTGGATACCCTGGGAGATCAGGATATGCTTTCTTGAGACCCTCATAGTGTTCGGTGCAGATGATCGGGTTCTTGAAGAATGACCCCGCAGTTCCCCAGAGCTTCCAATCCGGTAGTTTATTCCAGCGAATATCAATAACTGCCTCACGAACCTCCTTGAGTGACGGGTCTGCAATTCCTTTTTTGACGAAATATTCCTTCACGTCCTTATATGTCGTATTTACAGCACCATCTCTTTTTAATGAGAAGCTAACTCGCGTAATGATGTACCTCCCTTTCTCCTTCTTGAAAATGCTATCTCTATATGAAAAATGACACTCGGGATTGGAAAACTCGACAAAGACTCTCTCCTTGGTGTCGAAAGCACTCACAGCATGAATCTTTTCAGCAGCATCCGTGCCATATGCTCCAATATTCTGAACAGGTGCCGCACCGACAGTTCCCGGGATTGCTGATAGGTTCTCAATTCCATAAAGTCCTTTATTAACTGCGTATTCAACGAAGTCATCCCATTGTTCTCCTGCTCCCGCTAAGAGTATATCTCCCTGCTCCTCGATACCCATTATCTCTATTTTGATAACAAGACCATCAAACCCTTTGTCACTGATGAGCACATTTGATCCTCCACCAAGTACGAATATCGGAATTTTCTTTTCCTGCGCAAAAGCAACGGCCTCTGAGAGGTCGTCTTGATTGCTGATAGTACAGAAAAAACGCGCCGGCCCGCCGATTTTGAACGTTGTATAGGGGGCGAGCGATTCCTGCTCTTTAATGATCAATGTCATAAATTAGATTGTTTGCGCCGAGTGATGGCGACGGGTGCGAGCTCCAAGAAAATGTTTAAATTTATGTGAGTACAGCCGTCGCCGTCACTTGGTACAATCTGTCACACAGTATATCGTACTAGGTGTTTTCGAGACAAGGGAGGGGCAGGTGCGTGGTGTGAATCGAGGACTTGTCTGAGCGCTGAATGATTACTGGTCATTTTGACATGACCGTTGATGGTTGAATGTCAAAATGGCCATGTAATCATTACAGTGCGAGTTCCGCAGATTCACACCACGCACCTGCCCCTCCCTTGTCTTCCAAAACGCAAAAGCCCGCCGAGGGCGGGACTTTGCGAAACATTTATTTTTGGAAGTCCCACACTTGGGTACTCACGAGGCTATTATATCATCACTACGCCTGAAATCAAGCTATGTTATCCACCAATAAGACAAATCGGATACTACTTAGTCGCCTTCATCCGAGTGATAGCCTGCTCAATCTGATCCTTGTACTCTGGGTAATCCTTGATGATACTGCGAAATGTCTGCTCTGCCGCCCACATCATTCCCGCAGACTGTTGTACTTGAGCAAGCTGAGCACGAAGTTCAATACTCTTAGGATCCGCCACAATAAGCTTTTCGAAGATGGCTATTGATTTCTGATACTGCTTGAGTGTCGCATATGCCTGCGCCATACGAGCAGTCTCGAATAACTCTGGAGAATCCTTGAATATCTCCTTTGCCTCAACCTCCTTTCCATCGAGAACTAAGATGATTGCATACGCGCTCTGAGCATCGACATATGAAGGTTCAGCTTCATAGGCATCCTTGAGGGCCTTCACCGCATCGTCAATCCTGTTGACATTGAGGTACGCCGTCGCGAGCTGAAATAGCATAGATTGTTTGCGCGGTGTGAGTTCGCGAGCCTTCTCGAGAAGCTTAACTGCATCATCGAATTGACCAAGCGCATTGAAGAATGACCCTCCAAGAATATACATGCGCGCATCGTTAGGAGCAGATGCAATCTGATCATTGATAGCTTTCACGGTCACTTGATAGAATCCTTGCTTGACTGGAGTTGGATAGTTGCTATTGATGATCCCTCCTGTACATGCGATAGATTGCTCGCGGATCTCCTGCTCAGCCATGGTCGAACCTAGAGCAAGGGCACTTTCAAAAAGCTTAGGATCAGCGGAGCCAACCGTTCGGTCAGCACATGCGGAAAGTGCACTTATGAGACGGGTATTTGCTTGAATAGGACGAATATTCACTAAATAAATAGATGCAAGGAGGCCAATCACCGCCACAGGCATGACAACATACTCGATTGAGTCAGGACTGAAGTACTTCTCACCCATCCATCGATCGAACTTCGAACGTCTCACGTGGCCTGCATGCACTATAGATCCAGCGAATCCGAGCAGTGCGAAGAATGAGATATAGCTGGCCAAATTGTCGAATACGAATATGTTATGCACTGCATATCCTGCAACGAGACCGACGAGCACACTTTTCTCAGCAACCGTGAATGAAGACTTCTTCCAGATTGCAATAATGAGAAGCACATAAAGGGAGAGGTACGATATCAAACCTACGAAACCAGAAGCGACGAACCAATCAAGGAAGACGCTATGAGCTCGATCGAACCACTGCTCCTGCGAATGCATCTTAGGGTTGTAGCCTGCGTTGAATATATAGTTAAAGTTCTCCTGACCCCATCCAAGAATTGGGCGCTCAAGTGCCCCACTGACGGCCATAGGCCAGATGTAGGCACGAGCTTGTGACTGAGTCTCATTCCACGAGATACTTGCGATACGATTCAAGATAGGACTTTTCTGGATAAATGGTGCTGTGCGATTTGCCCAAAACACTATACCGAGCACAATAATAAATCCGAGCACACTTGCTGAGACGATGCGTGACTTTTTCGCCTTTGCACCACGAGCAAAGATGGCATACAGCGCAAGTGAGAGCATAACACCACCAATGAGACCAAGAATAGTTCCGCGTGTCTGCGTCTGAAACACGAGATATCCGAACAAGACCGCAAGGACTGGGTACACATACATCAGCGCTTTTGCATATGGTATCTGTTTTGCACGAGCAGCGAAGGTCATATATGCCGCTATCCCCGCATGCATTAGCATATAGACAGCGAAATACGCTGCATTTCCGAGCGACGCATCGAGACGAGTGCTGCCTTGATGGATCGCTGCCCAACCAAAAATCTGAAATACTCCATGAATAGCTGTATACAGAGCGACGAGGAGCGATACATTGAACCAGTTATGCCACATGCGCATACCCTCCTTGTCAGAGCCAAAAGAATATACCGCCGCCATGAAGAACGCCCAGAGGTGCACGACAACCATCCAGCCTTCCATACGCTCAAAGTTCGACCAGATACTGCGGAGCGGATTGACGCCGAGTAGATCTGCGAGGAGCGCAACGACCGCGAATATCGTCACTCCGATAGTGATCGGCGTAAGCTTCGGGCGATATTTCACATCCAGAAACGCGAGAACCATCCAACCTATGAATGCAATCTCAACCAATATCCTGAAATAGAATGCCTTTCCGGTGATAAATGGGAAGAAAAATGGATTGGCGACGATGAGTGCAAAGAATGGGATGAGGAACAGTGCGCCAAGCACGATGGGACGGATAATTTTCTGGAGGGTCATGAGTGTTGAGCAATAATTAAGATAATAGTAAGTACCGGAAAATATACCATGCCCCACCATATAAAGCATCACAGATTCATGTCCTAGACAGCAACACCGCAACAGGGTGCGACATGTGCCTTCTGGGTATGTCATGCTTTTGCGGTAACATGACATACCCAGAAGGCACATGTCGCACCCTGTTGCGGTGTTGCTGAGATGCTCATGAACCGACTTGACACCAATTGACACTTTGATAGAATAGGTACATGACTGATGAGATCAAATTCCATGGCGTATACACGACAGAGGAAACTCGCGATTTCTTGCGTGTAAGCGAGAGTACAATCAAGCGTATGCTCAAGAAGGGCCTTCTCCGCGCCAACAAGGTTGGCGGACAATACCGCATTCTCGGTAAGGAGATTCTCCGCGTCCTCTCACCTGATCTTGAAAAGGACGCTGTGAATTCGTATCTCAAACTCAAAAAGAAAGTCGTGAATAAGATAAATAGGTGGTGATTCAGCAGAATCACCTACTGTGGTAAAATCTATGTCCATGAGCGCTCCTACAACTGTTATACGACCCAAGAAAATATTCCATTTCTCCGATCTCAAGGAGTTGTGGGCGTATCGTGAGCTCCTCTATTTCTTCACCTGGCGTGATCTCAAGGTACGCTACAAGCAAACCATCATCGGCGCTGGCTGGGCTATATTCCAACCCTTCATAACCATGGTGGTATTCACTGTCTTCTTCGGCAAGCTTGCAGGCGTACCATCTGATGGTGTCCCCTATCCTATATTCGTCTATGTCGGCCTCCTCTTCTGGCAATTCTTCTCAGGAGCCCTCTCTGAGACCTCGAGCGTTCTCATAAGCAACCAATCCATCATCACCAAAGTGTACTTCCCACGACTCATCCTTCCCATATCATCAACCATAACCAAGCTCGTGGATTTTGCCATCGCCGCAGTCATACTTGTTGGATTGATGTTCTACTACGAATATGTTCCTCACCTCAGTGGCATCCTACTCTTGCCACTTCTTCTCCTCATAAGCTTCATGGCCGCTACTGGTGGTGGACTCATTCTCGCCGCTCTCAATGTGAAGTACCGTGATGTACGCTATGCCTTGCCTTTCTTCATCCAGATGCTCCTCTTCGTCACACCTGTCATCTATCCCGCATCGATTGCTGGCGCATACTCGAAATTCCTTGCACTCAATCCTATGATGGGAGTCATCCAGAATGCACGTGCTGCCCTACTCGGTACAGCACCGATCAACTGGCTCCTCATTGGCATATCATTCATCGCCTGCCTCGTACTCATGATTGCTGGCATATATATATTCAAGAAAGTCGAGAGATTCTTCGCCGATCTCGTATAACATCATGGAACCTATCATCGAAATAAAAGGTATATCGAAGAAATACAACATCCTCCATCATCGAGGACGATATATCGCTTTGCGTGACATCCTTACCAACGCAATCAAGCATCCGGTCGACTTTATCGCGAGTAAGGCACGCCAAATCTCAGGTAAACAAACCAAAGAAGAATTCTGGGCACTCAAAGATCTGAGCCTTACCATCGAAAAAGGCGAAGCGGTCGGACTCATCGGTCCAAACGGTGCAGGAAAATCTACCCTCCTCAAGATATTGACCGGCATTACTCCACCATCTGAAGGAGAAATCACCCTGCGAGGCCGCGTCGCATCACTCCTCGAGGTTGGTACCGGATTCCACCCTGAGCTCTCTGGCCGCGACAACATCTTCTTGAATGGCGCCATCCTCGGCATGACCAAGAAGGAGATTCTACGAAAATTCGATGAGATTGTTGCCTTCGCCGGCATCGAGAAATTCCTCGACACACCAGTCAAACATTATTCTAGTGGTATGTATGTTCGTCTTGCATTCTCGGTTGCAGCTCACCTTGAGCCAGATATCCTCCTTGTCGATGAAGTGCTCGCAGTTGGTGATGCAGAATTCCAGAAGAAGTGTCTTGGCAAGATGGATGAAGTCACCAAGAGTGCTGGTAGAACTATCATTCTTGTAAGTCATAATATGGGCGCTATCCAGCGGCTCTGTAAGAAAACTGTCTTCATCAAAGAAGGTAAGGTTGCCATGGTCGGCGAAACCAGAAAGGTCATTGACTACTATCTCAACTACGCCAACCGTCTCGCAAATACCCCCGTCCGCGAGCGCACCGACAGAACCGGCAACCAAGATCTCAAGATCACCGATGTTTATCTCCGCAACGAAGAGGGATTCAAGACGAATCAGGTCATCTCGGGCGAGAAGACGACGCTTGTATTTGAGTATGAGTGTAAACCAAATATTGTGTTACCAAATGTCACCATAGGCGTAAATATCCTGAATAAAGAAGGCGTATCTCTCTCTTTGCTCCATAACAACCTCGTAAGAAAAGAAATCAATGATATATCCGGAAAAGGATCTATCGAGTGTACGATTCCTCGTATACCCTTCACACCAGAGACATACTCCGTAAGCGTGCGTATAGCTGCAAATGAGGCAGAACTCGACGCCATGCAAAACATATTTAATATGGAGGTGCTCTCAGGAGACTTCTTTGGCACAGGAGTTGCATATGCGCACAGTGAATTTTATATCGATCAAGAGTGGAACGTTAGAAAAGCATGAAAAAAACAGTACTCATCTTCGAGCACAAGGGAGGCAGGCTCGGTAACCAACTCTGGAACTACGCCAGTGTCCTCGCCTATTGTCTCGAAAGAGGTTATCGATGCAAAAATATCACTTTCAAGGAATATGCAGAGATATTCGACACCTCACACGCTGGCAAGGTAATCGACACACTATTGAAATATCTTCCTGGGAGAATTGCGAGCAAGATCATCGCAATGAATTCGCGACATATCAAGGCAAAGTACGCGGAACAAATTCTCTCATCAGGTAACAGTATTGGTGTCGATACACAGACCCCGTTTTATCTGCCGCCAAGTAAAAATGGCAACACCGACCAGAACAAGTCACTTGCAAATGCTGAATCTTCGTCTTCTCCATATATATATCTTTCAGGGTGGCTCTTCAGAAATCCAACGGGCATGATGAAGTATCAACGAGAGATTTCGGCATATTTCAAACCCAACAAACACATCCACAAGAAGGTTGCCTCTACTATCAATAACCTGCGCACTCGATATGAACATGTGATAGGAGTCCATATCAGAAAAAAAGATTACAAAGAATATTGGGGTGGACGCTTCTATTTCACCGAGACAGAGATACGCCCCATGCTCGATGACTATATTGCAAAATCCGGCATAGATAGGAGTAAAACTGTATTCGTCATCTGCTCAGATGAGCATTTGGATACATCTGCATTTAATGGGTTGAACATATATTTGAACAGCGGTTCCATCGGTGAAGATCTTTTCATACTCTCCTCGTGCGACTCAATGATCGGATCAGACTCAACATTTGGTGCAATTTCAGCCTATCTCGGCAATATCCCTATTGTCTTCTTTAGCAAAGAAACGATTGACTGGAAGGTGCTGCAGACTCCTGGATACAATTATCATAATGGGTCGCTCAACATCCAACACTAAAATGTGCAGCATCAGCGGAATCATCTCAAAGGACAAACTAAACTCTTCTGATATTCAGATGGCTAACCACATGGGCGAAAAGCTCATCCATCGTGGACCGGATGGCGAGGGTTCATTCAAAGACGACCATGTAGCACTTGTCATGCGCAGACTATCTATTATTGACCTTACTGGAGGACAACAACCTCTTTACAACGAAGACAAGACCATTGCACTCATCTGTAATGGAGAGATATACAACTTCGTTGAGCTACGCGGTGAGCTCGAAAAAAGAGGTCATCATTTCTCAACGAAGAGCGACTGCGAAACGATCATTCATGCATATGAGGAATATGGAATGAAGTTCATAGAGTTCCTTCGTGGCATGTTCGCATTCTGTCTCTATGATATGAAGAACAGCAAGACGATTGTCGCCAGAGACCGCCTCGGTGAAAAGCCACTCTACTTCTATAAAAATGATGGCACACTCATATTTTCGTCAGAGATGAAATCCATCATTGAAGCTATTCCTCGAGAAAAGCGTGCACTCAACGAAGAGAGCGTGTTCGCCTACTTTCATTTCGGCTATGTCCCCGAACCATATACCCTCATCAAAGAAGTACATAAGCTTGCCCCTGGCCACATGCTTATCTGCGACATGAAAGATTTCAATATAACCGATGCAAAATATTGGAACATGGAGACAGTCCCTGCGCTCACCATAGAAAACCGTTCTCAGGAGGTTCGCCGGAGGCTCGATGAAGTCGAAAAAATTATCATTCGATCGGACGTGCCTGTGGGCGTATCGTTATCTGGAGGAATAGACTCGAGCATCATCGCAACTCTCGCAGCACGATATAGTAAGGAGAAACTTCATGCTTTCTCAGTCGGATACCCAGGAAGGCCAGACAACGATGAACGTACGCTGGCTAAGACTCTTGCTGATAAACTCGGCATGGTATTTCATGATATTGAAATTACAACCGAAGAGATGGTCGATGGATTTGAGAGGATGATCTACGATATGGATGATCCGATTGCTGACATAGCAGCATATGGATACTATGCGGTCGCTCGCGAAGCTCGAAAAGAAGGTGTCCCCGTTCTTCTTGCTGGTTTCGGTGGAGACGAACTCTTCTGGGGATACGAATGGGCTCGTAAGGCTGCTCACTACAAAACGCTCAAATCGAACTTCAAAGGAAAAATTCTTCTATTCTTTACACTTGCTCGAGAATCGAGAAAAAAGATTTTGAAACGACCAGTATCAACTATTGCCCGTTTATACAAGCATGCATTCTTCTCAACACCACTTCTCTACCAGCTAACATCGGCATGGAGAAGAGCCGATGAGTATCAGAAAGAGATATTCACCGAGCGATTCCTCGGTCATGTCCGTGGAACATTGGAGAATATGCCTGAGATATCTATCACAAAAAATACTTCGTCCTCAGTTTCTGTTCTCCTCACACGTGTGTGGCTCATATCAAACTGCGTCGCCCTCGGTGATAGGTTGAGTATGGCTCACAGCGTCGAGCTCCGCCTTCCCTTCCTTGACTATAAACTCTACGAAAGCGTGCTCGGTATGCGCAAGAATGATTCAACCGACTATGTACGCGGATATAAATACGACTTGATAGAAGCCACCAAGGACATTATTCCCGAGGAAATCCTTGCGCGAAAGAAGCGTGGATTTTCGCCTCCTTCTACAGAATGGCTGCATGCTATCATTGAGAAGCACGGACGTAGCCTTACGGAAGGAGAGCTTGTGAAGCGCGGAATTATCCGCAAAGAATACATGTCGAGAGCGCTTGCAGATAGTCGCAGTCAATCACAATTTCTTTATTCTGCACTTGTACTCGAGACCTGGATGAGATCATACATACCATCATGACAACTATCACCACTCCAGTCGTACTTATTATTTTCAAGCGGGAAAAATACACCCGTGAGGTTTTTGAGGCAATTCGCGGCGCAAAGCCGTCAAAACTCTTTGTTATCGCTGACGGGGGCAGAAATCCCGAAGAATGGGAGCTCTGCAACAAAACTCGGGCAATAATAGACAACGTCGACTGGCCATGTGAGGTATGCAAGAATTATTCCGATACAAATATGCGCACCAAAGCTCGAGTCAAAAGCGGTCTCGATTGGGTATTCAACCAGGTTGACCGAGCAATCATTCTCGAAGATGATTGCGTGCCCGATCAGACATTTTTTGGCTTCTGCCAAGAAATGCTCAAGAAATATGAAAATGATGAGAGGATATCGATGATCACTGGTGACCAGCCTGTACGTTCCTGGAAAAGCGACGAGTCATACCTCTTCTCTCGCTATTTCGCTATCTGGGGATGGGCTACTTGGAGGAGAGCCTGGAAGTTCTATGATGACGATATGGCAGGATGGCCAACACATCGCAAAAATAGAGATCTACTGAAATCTCTTCATCATCGAGGCGCAGCACAAAACATGACAGACCTTTTCAACAAAGAGTTCACTGGCAAAATTAATAGCTGGGCAACTCGCTGGTTCTCGGGATGTTTCTGGAGCGGAAGTTATTCTATAGTTCCTTCGGTCAATCTTGTATCAAACATAGGAATAGAGGGTGTTCACTCGTCGCCAGGAATAAATAATAATGTACCTCTAGCATCCATCGATGTAAATAATATAATTCACCCACAACAAATCTCATGGAACAAGAGTTATGATCATGCTTTTTTTGATCAAAGCTTCCCGTGGCAACCCATACCAAGCCTGAGAGGACTAGTTCTACAGATCCTCGTTTGGGTCAAGCATCAGCTAGAAAAGATACCTCTTATCAAGCGTCTCCTATCAAAAAATAAATAACATGTGCGGCATCGTAGGCATAGCATCAAAACAGAAGATCAATCCAGCGACGTATGATACGCGGGCAATGCTTGATTCCCTGTCCAAGCGCGGTCCTGATGGTTCAGGAGAACATGCGACGAATTCATGCTGGCTCGGACATAGACGGCTTTCTATTATTGACCTTGAGGGCGGCAAACAACCTATGACTGACGGTGAACTCGTCATTGCGTTCAACGGAGAAATTTACAATTATAAGGAGCTCCGCGACACCCTCGAGAAACGCGGACATTCATTCAAGACAAGCTCGGACACTGAAGTCATCCTCAAATCATACCGGGAATACGGCACTGAATGCCCAAGGCATCTCGATGGTATGTTTGCATTTGCAGTATGGGACGAGAAGAATCAATCCCTCTTCTTGGCTCGAGATCGCTTCGGAAAGAAGCCGCTGTACTACTCATTACATGGCGAAACTATACTCTTCGCGTCTGAGATCAAATCAATTCTTGCATCAGGCACGATTAAGGGTATTTTGAGCCGCGAAGCACTGGATAACTACCTACGCCTCATGTATGTACCTCCTTGGAAATCAATCTATGAAAATATCGTTCAAATTCCTCCGGCCCATAGCGCACTGTTCAAAGATGGAAAATTCTCGATCGTTCGTTACTGGAAACTTGAATTCAAGCCAATAGACGTCTCATATGATGACGCAAAAAAAGAAGTGCGTCGCCTGCTCGAAGAAGCTGTCAGGAAGCGTATGCTCGCGGCAGATGTCGAGGTTGGATCATTCCTCTCAGGCGGCGTCGACTCAACGATTGTATCGATACTCGCTCAAAAATATCTCGACCATCCACTGAAAACGTTCTCACTTGGATATGGTGACTATATAAATGAGCTTCCTTACGCTGAACAAGCTTCCAAGAAAATTGGCAGCGAACATCATACTCTTCAAGCATCTGGTGACAATATCGAGGAGCTCGAAAAAGTTATCTCTTATTTTGATGAACCCCACGCGGACAACTCTGATTTTCCACAACATCTCCTCTCTCAGATGACTGCACGGAAAGTGAAGGTCGCGCTCTCAGGCGACGGCGGCGATGAGATATTCATGGGATATGGTTGGCACACGCGCCACAAGAATCTCTCGTACCGTGCACACACATTCGAGAAGATGTTCCTGAATGCATTCCAAGGACGAGTTCGAGCACAGCGCATATTCCCGCCAATTCTCCGTGCAGCGCTTTGGATGTCACCATTTCGCCTCAATAATAAAATATTTGACAGGGACGCATATTCTGGGAAGCTCAACGTGATGCAGAAGATATTCGCATTCGATCTAACCACTTACCTACCGGGTCAACTCTTATCAAAAGTTGACCGAGCAAGTATGATGCACGGACTCGAAGTGCGTTGTCCATTCCTCGATACGGCACTCGTAGAGTATGTGGTCAATCTCCCCGAGGAATTCAAATCGCACAAAGATGGGCAGAAATACCTGCTCAAGGACCTGCTTTCAGAATACATGCCCAAAGAATTCGTGAACCGCCGCAAACAAGGATTCGGCGCACCTACGACGAAGTGGCTCCGAGAAGATAAGATGGCGACCTATGCGCAAAAAATGCTCGGTCCCGGAGCATCTGTAAGGTCGTTGCTCTCGGGCAAAGTAATAGATATCATATTGTATCGATTCTATAAGAAGGGAAAAAACAATGACAGCCAGCGTATTTGGATACTCCTCTGCCTCGAGATATGGCTCCGTACAGCGAAACCTATCATCTAATCACTATGTCTGCCCTATTCCTCAAAAAAGCGCTTCATAAATTGACGGGCACGGTCAGCCTCAAAACGAGTGCAACAAAAAAGGGCGATGCGTTGATCTCATATATGACGGCACCATTCTTGCAAGAGGATGTCTCAAACCGACACACCAATTCATGGGAATGTCGTGAAATTGCTACCATATTGCTCGAGATGGGATATGACGTCGATGTTATAGATTGGGATAACCAAATTTTCAAACCCAAAAAAGAATACTCCGTATACCTCGATATATTCAGCAACCTGGAACGTCTCGCTCCGTATCTCACCAAAGCGAAAAAGATATTCCATATCACTGGCGCGCATTGGCAATTTATGAACCATGCAGAATATTCTCGACTGCTCGAGTTGAAATCGCGTCGCGGAGTCGCTTTGAGGCCGAACCGTTCAGTCAAACCTGGCTTGAATATCGAATACGCAGACCTCTGTACAAGTCTTGGCAACGATTTCACATCCAGCACTTATGCATATGCGAATAAGCCGATTGTGCGTATTCCGATATCGACGACTCACACATATACATCTCCTGAACATAAAGATTTTGACAAGGTACGCAAAAATTATATATGGCTTGGCGGGAGCGGTATGGTGCACAAAGGGTTGGATATCGTCCTTGAGACATTCTCAACTCTGCCCGACTACCATCTGACTGTCATCGGCCCCAT
>JACCDM011001545.1_pt1 | contig 12838 bp, 24 predicted proteins | sample 7445851 | NCBI WGS metagenome assembly JACCDM01 (sample SAMN15323438, study PRJNA562643) | freshwater metagenome | isolation source: river surface water | place: USA:Blue River Watershed | collected 2017-08-16
ACTCTGCATTTACAGAGAGTGCTTCGCACTAGTTGATAAAAGTGCAGTAATTCTATCTAATTTCTTATTATCCATTACAATTATATTAAATACTGATAAATATACAACAAAAAGTGTGATCTACCAAATATGTGGAAAATCCGGTTGTTTTTTACTCAAATTTTAAGTTGATCTTATAAGCACTTATAAGGTTGTCCCCAAAAGGTTTTCCCAGGTCATTACATTTAATTGCAAAATAGTTTCAACTACGAACGGGTTTTTATATATAATAATAAAAAGTATCATATTATGTTTGAACGTGCAAAGAAGGATTATAAACCACCAAAGCCAAAGAAGCAGCGTATACATTTTTCGTTATCATTGGAGTTATTGCAATCATTTGAGACCTATTGTGAGAAGAATGGTTATAAGCGCAATGAGTTGATAGAGTGTGTTTTGGAGGAGTTTTTGAATAAGTATGGAAAGAAGAAATAGTGTGGGTTATGTATCTCATTATAAGTTTCCGGATGTGGTTAGTCAATTACCACCTAAGAGCTTATTAAGAATTTGGAAGATTAGGAAGATATTAAATGAAAAAATTGTAGAGTATGTCAATTCCGATAGTACCTTTTGGTATGAGTTATGTTGAGTTTTCAAAGAGGGTCTGTAGACCTTTTATTATTAATAAGCAGGCTAAGAAATTTCTAAGGATTGACAAGATAAAAAGGTTATTAGATTGATATGAAGTTACAATATAGGTTTAGGCGTAAAGATCCATTAAGGTGGTCTAAGAGGTATAATAGGAAGATTAGGATAAAAAGGTTATTTTTGTTATGATGTCGGATTATATGACAGATTGGAGGTTACAGATAGAGATATATAAGCGTGATAAGCAAAGGAAATTTCGATTATATAAGATACGTAGGTTATTAGGATTAAATATAGATATTAGACCATTTAGGTCACCAAGACAACATATTAGGTTAAGAAGACGTATTGATATTATTAATAGGTTATTTAATCGTGCTCTTTATATAGAGTCTTCTGATTGTCTTAATTATATAAAATCAACGAATGATTACAAAAATGTATAAAATCTGTGCGTTTTTTTGTATAAATTAAAAATTATTGATTATGGGTTGGGTAAATAAGAGTGTTTGGATAGATGAGGGTGCTTATAATATACATGGGGATATTTTTATTAGGAGACTCATACGTAAAGAAAAGATAAAGAGGATATTAGATGAGGTCAAAATTAGAAAATATTAACGGGGTGGATTACTTAACATTTAAAGTAAGTGAAGAAATGGGGTTAATGCAGTTACCTGTAATAACAAAAGGTACAAGGGAAGGAACTAATGCTTGGACTTGGAATGGAGATTTAGAGAAACCAACATTAAGACCAAGTATTAGGACATCTTATCATAATGGTATAGAAATGACTGAAATACATTATTGGTTAAATGATGGAATATGTGATTGTTTATCAGATTGTAGAGATGGTAATTCGGGTAAAAAAATAAACTTGTTAGAACTTAGAGATTAGATATATATGGGAAAAAAGTGGGATAATTTAGTTATTACGGATCAGTTTAATATAACTGGTCGAGGATTGATATTATTAGTGGATTTTATTGAAAGTGGATTATGTAAAGATCTTTGGGAAAAAGAGTTGCCAAAAATCGACGTAGGAGACACGATTTTACATCAGGATAAGTATTACTATATAAAGAATATAGAAGTGTCTAAAAACACGTTCAATGGTCATTTAATGACAAAGGTTGGATTATTGGTGGGAGCATTGGATTTATAAAATAAATGAAATAATTTTTAATATTACAATAATTATCCTTATCTTTGTAAAACAAATTAAAAATATGAATAGTTACTTCAAGTCAGCACGTGATAATATCTTTCTCTATTTAGCTTATATAGCAATTATTGCTTTCTTCTTATTTATCTCAATTGAATTATTAAGATTATCTAGACCTATTAAATTTATAGGAATACTGGGTATAATAGGTTCAATATGGGCAATATTCAAATATCCAGACTTTCAAAAATATTTAACAACAAAAAAACAAAATAAATGAATTTAACGAATTTAACATTTACCGGAATTTTAAAAATTGTAACAGGAATTGCTCTTGTAATTACACTTGGTATCTTTGCATTTAGTGGCACAACAATTAAACCAGGAGAAGAAGGATTTCTCTTCGATAGTTTTGGTGGTGGTATTAACAAAGAAATAGTATATAGTGAAGGGTATGTACCCCATTTACCGTGGAAGGAAATGATTACCTACAACGTCCAGTATAAATCACATAAGTACACTGCGAAAGTACTTGATAAAGATGGTACCGAAGTAACCGTATCCGTAACTGTATCCGCTGCACTACAACGAGGTAAATCACCATTCGTACACCTTAAACACGGACCTGGATATGAAACTAGTGTAGTCGATGTACAATCATCTGGAGCAATTAAAGATGCAATTGGTAAATATGGATATGAACAAATATATGGTGCTAAACGTGAGAATGTAGAAAGTGAAATCGAAACAAGTGTCAGAACATCACTTGCTAAGGAAAATATTCATGTAGCATTTGCCGAAGTTACTGATGTTGATTTACCACCTGCAATCGCATCTGCTATTATCGCAAAACAAGAACAAGAACAACTTAACTTGAAAGCAGAGAAATTAAAAGCGTACGAAACAAATATCGCAGCATCTACCATAGAAGCAGCTAGAGGACGTTTTGAAACCGCAGAATATGATACCAAAGCCAAAGCTCTTATGTCTCAACCAGCAATCCTTAGATTGAAAGAACTTGAAATTGAAGAGAAATGGGCTGATAAAGGTGTCTCTCGATATGGTAATAACAACGTCTTTGGATCTGAAACAACAGTTGTTAAAGGACTAAAGTAATATAATCAATATAATAAGTCACCTTTAATCAGGTGACTTATTTGTTAAAATACGTTCATTTTTTAACAACTTTATATGATAACAAGATTAACATTTGAATTTCAGCCATCTGAATTGAAGAAAGTGATGATGCATGGAACAATCTTTGAACAAATTGATTTTGATAGTGTTACAATTATAAATCAGTATGATACTTTGGAAGATATTAAGACTGATCAATTAGATTCAGTCTTATATAATATAAAACAATATGGGTGTTATTATAGAATAGGTGCTAGTTTAATACAAATGTTTGTAAACTTCGATTCTGATAAATTAGATCCTAAGACTAAAGATATTATTAAAATGTATATAAGAGATACTAGTTTAGATAGAATATTAGAATAAATGCAAAAATCCGTGCGTTTTTTTGCATACTATCTATTTTATTTCACAAAAAGTCATTGTAAAGTTTGTAATCATATCTTTCTCAGAAGTACAATAAATTGTAAATGTTAAAGTATCCCATATTTCGTCAAAAGTTTTACCTCTAAAATCTGTACCCAAAGTGTGCAAACCATCTGGTGATATACCATTACTAGTAAGTAATGAAGTAACATCATTTAATGGTTTTTGAGTACCATCAATATAAATAAGACCATTAAATAACTGTATTCCTCTTCTTTGAAATACATCAAATAATTGTTTAATATGATCTTTATAAGGTTTAATATCAAATGAATGGAAGTTCCTCCAGCTCACTGTTATTCTAATATCAAACATACGTGTGATAAGTGAAATATCTTTTTTAATTTCAAAACCTTCATCCATCATATCTGCAAAAATTGCTTCAAGGTCATTATCTAAATCCTCCTTAACATATTTACTAAAATCCATACTAATTTTTATTTTTTTGCCATTCTTCATGTAATGAAGTAATTAGTAACTTTCTCATTTCTGGAAGAGAACTACATAATTCTAATGCGTTCTTACTACCATGACTATTAGATCTATCACCATATGAATTAAATTTTCTTACGATTAAAGTTCTAACAGACCTACTGTTTTCTAAACATTTTTTAACTAAGTCTAAATAATTCTTTTTAACAAGTGTATGAAATAGTGGAGTATAATTTCCCATCGAAGTTCTATTAAAAAAGTAACCTTTATCTACTGCCTTAGTTACCATAGATTTATATCTATTATATTCTTTCTTGTCATAAGAAGATCTTCTTTCTCTAGACATCTCTTCATGTTCTTCGGTATGTTTAGCCGCAACTACGTAGAATTCAGTTGTAGTATCACTAGCAACACCATTCCGATTTTTATAATTATTTACATCCTGTAATCTTTGACCGTGAACCGCATCTCCTTGATGTAATACATCTTTCGATATGTAGATTGGTGTTTTACCATCGTGTGATAGTTTATCTATTTTATAAATATGCCACTCACTGAATAAACCAGATAACTTTAAAGACTTTTTGATTTTTTCATCTTTTATATCTTCTAACTTTATTTCTTCAAATGGATCATTTAACAGTGTACCAGACCCACTGTTAAAACTTGTACCAGTATCAATTTTTGCAGCCATACTTTTATATAAAGAGTTTAGCTTAGGAACATAATTTAATAGTTTACTAAGAGCTATATCTACAACAAGTGCTGGTATTCTAAGATAAGCTTTTGTTTTTCTCCAACTTTCATTGTGAACTTCATAAGGTTTAATATATTTCATATGATATATATTAAGAGTAAAATATACAAAAAAACGCACAGATTTTTGCATATTTTTGGTTTATCAGTATATTATTGTTATATTTGTATAAATAATTCACGTAAGAAATCCTGTAAGGAATGTCCTTGGAATAAAGATAGTAGTCTCTATCCTCAATGGAGAGATTATATAAAAGAAAAAATAGAAATTGGTAAACTATCATCATATATACATAGATGTCATATGATAACTAATGAAACATTCTCAGATAATCTTCTTGAAGAACCAACAGATAATGTATAGGATTCAAATTATATCAATCTTTTATTAACAACTAAAATAACATATGAATTCAATAACAATTGACGGAAGAACCCTAACATTTAATGTATTTAATGATATAACTGAGTTCTATGAAGGAACTGAAACCAGAACTTATAAGGAATTTGGTTTATTTGGTAAAACCATAACAGAAGAAATACCCAAATATGTTTTCACTATTGATGATGCAATAACCAATCCTAAAATAACTAAAGAATGGTGGCAAAAGACATTACAAGAACAGATTAACTTACTTAATCGTAAAGAAGAAATAGAGTGGGTGTGGTCGACATCACATACTCTTAGTGCGGCATATAGAAGCCTTATTAGAAGGATGAAGATAAATCGGTTATTTATGAATAATATATAGTTTTATGAGATATATTAAAAAGTTTGATAGTTTAATTGTAGAATCGGTTAGAGAAGGTTTAAAAGAGTTTTGTGAAATGAATCTAGCTTATTTATTAGATGATGATTATCGTGTTTATATTACTTTACCATCGAGTTTCTTTGGAAAATCTTATATAATTAATTTTATTAAATGGCGTTTTGATCATAAACTTTCTTTTTCTTGGGAGGATATTATGGATCATTTCATACCATTTTTACAAAGGTTATCTGCAAGTTATACGGTGGATGATGAATGTTTTATTGATGTGCCCGGGAATTCTCAGGGAAATTTAGGTAAAACTCTTGTATTATCAGTAGGATCATTAATAAATGATCCTAATATAGTGAATAGTTTTACAGAGAATGAAATAGGAAACATTATCATAATAGTTAAAGATGAATAATGTTTAAAACTTTCCGTGGGTTGAGACAAGCATACACATCATTAACAAGGTAATTGTTTTCATAATTTTATATTTTTATTATTACGTTCGCACCTTAGCTATCTCTTTATATAGTCTCTCTTTTTTGTTTAACAGAAGTCAAACATTAAACCTTCGCTTTCCATGTATTGGATAATAAGGTCATACATTACTTCTTCAGATTGTTCATCATCTGTGGTTGATTTGTTTGATGAAATGTATATGAGACCAAAAGACGATTATAGAAAAGATACTCTAATCAAAAAAGAAATATATGAAAATCATATTAAACCAAATCATAATTTACTTTGTGTTTATGATGATAGATTAAGTGTGGTTAGAACATGGAATGAATTGGGAATATTTGTATTTACCGTAAATCAAGGATTATTTGAGTTCTAAAAAGATAATATATACTTTGTACCGTTATAGGATAAAAAAATATTACATTTAAATGAATAAAATTATTATAAAAATTATAAATTTCTTTAAAAAGTTATATAATTTACTTACTGGTAAAAAAACAAAAAAAGTAATAACTCCAATAACTAGAATAGAATATAAATTATATAATTATGATCAATTTGATATAGATGTCAATAATGCTATAAATAAAATTAGACAAGATTTAGGTTTAACAGAATTACAAATAGTACAAGATGTTTCAGATATTGCATATAGTCATTGTGAATATTTAAAATTAAACAGTAATGATAAAGTTATTATAAATCATGATAACTTTTTAATACGTGCGGAACAGGTACAATTACGATATAATAATACATCAGTGAATGAAAATGTAGCTGGTGGTTATAGTACTGCAAGTAGTTTTGTAAATGCTTGGAAAAATTCACCTGGACATTACGCAAATATATCAAATGCAAAATGGACACATACTGGAATTGCACATATTATAGGACATAATAATAAATTATATGTAGTTCAACTATTTTTTAGAAAATAATTTGTATATTTACAAAAATAAGTAAACAGAGAACCTATCGCTGGAAACAGAGGAAGTTCACGACTACAAAACCTAACTTAGGAGACTAAATGTCGTTTGTACTAAGGAAGTAGCAAGTCAAACAGTTTGAGGGTGTCGGTTTCCCTTTGAGAACGGGTTGATGCAAAGATAAATGATAGGATAGAACAAAATCGTGGCTAAGCTCATTTACTTTTTTAAACTAGAAAAAATAATATAATTATGAAAATAAAATTTGATATGCATTAAGGTCGACAAAATGACTTTAATGTATTATGAAAAAAAACAGAACAAAGCTGAACAAATGTTCAAACTCAAGAGAGTATAAAATCACACAAATGAAGTATGAATACACATACTGTTTCATTTGTGCTAAAAGATGTGGTAGTTACTACTATGACTGTTCACCAATGACCTTTAAAAGTCCTGGTAGACATGGAAGTGGTAAACTTATATCAACATTTGATGCAAGAAAATTTAGAACGTGGAAATATACAAGAAAAACACAATGGAAGTAAATTTTATTAAAAAGATTTGGTACTTTAAAAAAGTCGACGTATCTTTGTAAAACAAATAAAAATTAAAACATTGATTAAGTTTAGAGGTAAAAGAATTGATAATGGAGATTTAGTATATGGAAATTACTTTCATAACTTTAGAAAAGGTGAGTCTCATAATATTATAGATTTTGATACTAATGAGTGGTATGAAGTCTATTCAGAATCAGTAAGTCAATTTACAGGATTAACTGATAAGAATAAAATTGATATTTATCAAGGTGATTCTTTTAATATAAAAGGAGTAAAATATACAGTAGTGTGGCAAAGTGATTCTTGTAGATATGTTCTAACAACAGGATTTGGTTATGATACTAGAAATTGTTTTGACTTAACTTGTGATTCAATTTTTTATGAAGAAAAAATAAAAAAAGATTTGGTAGATTAAAAAAGTCACCGTATCTTTGTCAAACAAAATAAAAATCTTGGTCTGTTCGTCTAGCGGTATATTACTTTGGTAATAGGACGACAATCTCACGCTTTTATGCCCTGGTATATGGAGAGATTGTAAACATGGGTTCGAATCCCTTACAGACTACACATTCGTGTAAGTAGTTAGTAAACTAGATAATAATTTAATATTCTAGTATGAAGTCGGGATGGGTTCTAATCTTGTTATTATAAATATAAATACTAGTAAATGTATTTACATTTGGGTTCGACTCCCTCAATGCGGTCAAAAAAAATTGAAAAAAGATTTGGTAGATTAAAAAAGTATCGTATCTTTGTCAAACAAAAAATAAGAGTAGGTGTCGTGTGAAATACTCGGCTTCGTGGTGTAAGAAAGCACAACTCTTCGGTGTACGCCACTTATCGGTCTGTTCGTCTAGCGGATACTTACTTCGGTAAGTCAGGACGGGTAGCGGTCCTTCGGGGCGGCTGGTCAACACGGGTTCGAATCCCGTACAGACTACTAAAATTAAGACTCAATGAGCTGACGCATTCTAGCTAATTTATTAGTGAAAGCTATAACATCCAAGTCCAAATAGAATGGGGTAATCAACTGCCTGTAATAGGGTCTTAATTTTTTTTAAAAGTAAAAATAATTTTGGTAGTTTAAACAACTTTTATTATCTTTGCTCTATAATAAAAACAAAAAGAATACGTTCTTTGAAAATATTGTATTATCCAACTAATCACTTCGGTGGCTAGTAAAATGATAATCGGCGGTGTATCGTCGTTAAATAAACTACGAAAGTAGGATAAAGTGGAATCAACGTTTAAATGGTTCTGCGGCTCGTAAGAGCTCGAGTACACAAGTGAGATATTACTCAACCTTCAGTATCGAGGGTAACACTGTAGAAAAAGTGGTTGAGTAATCGCGGCAATGTGGATTGTCCGGTTGAGGTGGGAACACCAATAAGAATAACTCATAGGATTTTTGCAAGAAGTGTGGCTCCAACCATATGATTGCGACTTCCAATATAAAAGGTGACTTAAAACCGAAAGGTAATGGTAGAGAACAGGTGGTGCTGCTACTATCCCTACTAAATACCTACCAAGGTGTTAGTTTGAAGTTGTCTTAAAATATGGAGGCTGGGAGGCTTCACGGAGGAGTTTAGTATTTCGTTGTTCAAAAGATAACGAAGCTTACGACAGACCACTTCTTCGATACATCCACGAACACAAAGCAATTTACATTTGAAGTAAAATTTAAAAATAAAAAGCAAAAGTGTCTGTCAGGTATCAATGAAAGTTGACTACACAGTACTGGGTTGTCCAGTGCACGTCGAAATCGCAAGTGGAGACGTATTCTTACCAAAAACCTCTAGGGGGTCGAACCCTGAGTTAGCTCGCAAGGCTGAAGAGAGTCAAGTAATAAGAGAGTAGTTGATACCTCAAGAAGTGATTAGTCTAACTAATCGTCAATGAGAATTACAATCCAAAAGATTGTGGATACGAAGAGAAACAATAATTCTTCAAAAGATTCTTACAAGATGGCATAATCTCAGCCACTTAATTTTAAAAACACGTGAAAAATAAAACCCTTACTATTGGCAGTAAGGGCTTTTTATTTTTTAAATAAAAAAGTTTACAAAAAATTAAACTTTTTAAAAATCTTGAATATAACAAGAAGTGTTTGGAATTAACCAAACATAAAAAAATAAATATAAAAATGAAGAAAATTTTATTAATTTTAGCAGTATCTTTAGGATTAACAGCAACTGCTCAAACAGGATTTAAAAAATCCGATGTATTTGTAGAAGGTACATTCTCTTATGCAAAAGAAAAAGGACAAGATGCAACTTATGGTGTTGCACCAACAGTAGGTTATTTTTTAACCGATAAGTTTGCAGTTGGGGCACAAGTTGAAAAAACTAGCGCTATGGATAATTTCTCTGCTGGTGTATTTGGTAGATATTATTTCTTAAATGTTGGGAAAGACTTTAAAGTTTTCTCAGGTTTAGGTGTTAATACTACCGATGTTATCGTTGAAGAGGATAATACTGTTGCTTACTCAAATGTTAATGCTAATTTAGGTTTAGGTGTTAACTACTTTGTAACTAAAAACTTGGCACTTTCTGCTAACTTAGCTAACTTAGCTGGTTACAACTTTGAAACAGAAGGTTTTAATGTAGGATTTGATGGTGTTGATAACCCACTTAACGCTACTAAATTTGGAGTACTTTACAAATTCTAATAAATATTTAGAATAAATTATAAAAAAGTCGAAACTTAGTTTCGACTTTTTTGTATTATATACATATGCATCACAAACTAATATTACAATTTACAGAAGAAATTAAATTACTATACCCAAGTAATATAGTTTATACAGACTTATATACTTATAATGGACCAATTTTAAAAATAGATTTTGGTCGCTCTGCATACGAATTAGAATTAAATAGTTTACATTATACCGACCCAGAAGGTGATCTAATAATAGAACAATGTAAACAAATATTTCTTCAATATAGAAGACAACATATGTTACAACAATTAGTATAATAAATATGGAACAAGAATTAAATTATGGAATTATGCCAGGAGAAACTTGGCAGCACTACAAAGGTGGTAGATATAAAATCATCACTTTAGCAAATCATACAGAAACTAAAGAACCTTTAGTGATTTATCAATCATTATCATTTGGATCAACTTATGCAAGACCACTTTCAATTTGGTGTGAAACAGTTGAAAATAAAAGAGGTGGGATTGAACCAAGATTTGTAAAAATTTGGTAAAAAAATTCACCAGAATCTTTACCAAACGATTTTGCACTATTTACATTACAAAATAATCAAGTGAATCAATTTAGTACAGGGTTTTTAGGTAATACGATATTTTCAAATAATGATGATAATCTATATTATAAATATTTTATAACTAGAGATGATTCTAATAATAGATTATTATTTGGATATATCAAAAGATGGATATATAAACTATAAGTGTAATATAAGTGTTTTAGCAGAGGATTATAACTTTTATGTAGATAAAGATATACTTAGAATAAGTGCATCTGATATGTATTGTTTTGAAGCATCTCTATATAAACACTGGACAGATGAATTTTTATCAAGAAGAATTTTTCTAAGTATAGGGTTTCTAACTACATACAATATATTAGGACGAAGTGAAGATGATCCTAATATTCGATTAAGTAAAAGAATCGAAAAGTATTTTATGAAAACAAATAAAAAATAAATTTGTCTTTTATAAAAATAAGTAATATATTTGCAGTATGAAAATGAGAAACACATATAAACTACATCATAACCTAGAAAAAATCTGGGTTGTAAGAATATGTCTTAATATTGCTAAATAAAACATAAACCCAGATTATAATGATCTGGGCTTTTTTATTAAAAAACAAAATATATTATAAAATGGAAATTAAAACAAGTAAAACATATAAAGGAACAAGAATAGTTTTTGGTGAAACTGCTAAAAACAAAAGAAGATTATTAAATCAAATGATTGAGATTTTAGAATCTTATGGATATCAAGAAATGATGATCCCAGTTATTCAACTAACTGAAACATTTGCTAGTAAAGTAGGTGAAGAAAACAATAACATGATGTATACTTTTACTGATAGAGGTAATAGAGACATTTGTTTGGCACCGGAATACACAGCAGTAGTACAGCAACTCTCTAATGAAACATTTAAAATGACTAAGAATGTTAAGTTATTCTATATTGGTGAATGCTTTCGTGGAGAAAAGCCACAGGCTTCAAGATGGAGGCAATTTACACAATTTGGAGTTGAAGTAATAAATCCTACGGAGGACTATACAAATGAACTATTAGAAATCGCAACTAAATTGATTGAATTAATTACTGATAATTATGAAGTAAATTTAGATGCAACAAGAGGACTTGATTATTATACCGGTGGTAAAGGATTTGAAATTTCTTGTCCAGAATTAGGTGCTGCAAAACAAATTTGTGGAGGTGGCTCTTATGAGGGAGGAGTGGGGCTAGCCATAGGTGTGGATAGATTGTTAAACTGCTAACCAGTAGGTATTTTTAACTCTTTTTTGTAAACCTCTACAACATAAAGATATTTTATATGGATCTAAATTGGTGAATTTACCTACTTCATAGTAGCTATTAAATTCACCAATTTTTATACCATCTAAATAATATCCAAGAACTTTTACTTTCATATAATCATGAGATTTTGAGTTCCTCTCGTAGATTTCTTCCTTACTTAAATACTCACCATGACTTTTAATCCGAATTTTCTGTCGTGTGTATTTAACATATTACACCACCAGTTCTCCATACTAGGTAGTGATTCTACTAAATAATCATCTATTATTTCATAAGAAAAATTTCCATCATATTTGTTAAAAGAACTTTGCATATGAATATTGGGATGTCTTCCTTCTTTCAGTAATGATTTATGTTTAGATAGTCTTTCTTTGCAATTTACACTTCTACCAATATATAGTGTTTGTTATTAGATAAACACGTTATTATGTAAATACCCGGTATTTTAATTTTATAAGACATTTTATAAACATTTTCTTTGTTATATATATAAATAATTACTATCTTTGTAGAACAATAATGGCGGGATGGCTGAGTGTTAGGCGAGGGATCGCAAGTCCCTACACAGAGGTTCGATTCCTTTTCCTGCCTCAAGAAAAATCCCAAAAGTTAGTTCTCTTGGGATTTTTTTATTAACTTTGCTTTATGAAAACTTTATTAATACATGCGGAAGACGCTACAACTGATTTCTTATCAACAATTTATGAGGATAAGGACTGGACCATTATTAAAAAAAATATTGGTAAATCTAAACTAAAAAAGCTAATTAAAGAACATGATACTATTGTGATGATGGGTCATGGAACAGACAAGGGATTGGCAGATGGAGATTTTAACTTTTTAATTGATGGTGGTTATGTTTATTTACTAAGAGATAAAATAAACATTGGTATTTGGTGTAATGCAGATCAATTTTTCAAAAAACATGGACTTAAAGGATTAGCAACTGGTATGATTATTTCTGATTATATGGAAGCTAATATGTATTGTATTGATGCAACTTATAGTGAAATTGATAATTCTAACTTTAAATTTGCACAAGCAATTAAACATTCTCTA
>JACCDM010822719.1_pt1 | contig 12834 bp, 11 predicted proteins | sample 7445851 | NCBI WGS metagenome assembly JACCDM01 (sample SAMN15323438, study PRJNA562643) | freshwater metagenome | isolation source: river surface water | place: USA:Blue River Watershed | collected 2017-08-16
CAACCTTGCGAGCGCGACCAAGAAGTTCAATGCCAGCAGTCTCTAGCTTGAGGCCAACTTCTTCTGAAATCACTGTTGCCCCTGTCAGGATTGCAATGTCCTGAAGCATCGCCTTGCGACGATCACCAAAACCTGGAGCCTTAACAGCTACTGAGCGGAATGTTCCCTTGATCTTATTTACTACCAAGGTAGCAAGTGCTTCGCCCTCAACATCTTCTGCGATGATCGCAATTGGCTTTCCAGCCTGCATCACTTTTTCAAGAAGTGGGACGAGATCCTTAATATTTGCAATCTTTGAGTTAGCGATCAAGATGTACGCATCTTCTAGTACTGCTTCCATGCGATCTGTGTCGGTAACAAAGTATGGAGAGATGTAACCCTTATCAAAGCGCATACCTTCGGTGAGTTCTAACTCGAGACCGAATGTATTTGACTCTTCAACAGTGATAACGCCTTCCTTACCGACCTTATCCATCGCCTCAGCGATCATCTCGCCGATTGTTGTATCTGCTGCCGAGATAGATGCTGTTGCTGCGATCTGCTCTTTTGTCTCAACATTTTTTGACATTGAAGCAAGCTCTGCCACGATCGCATCGACTGCCTTCTCAATTCCGCGCTTAAGGGCCATTGGGTTTGAGCCGGCAGCTACGTTACGTAGACCTTCGCGCACAAGTGCCTGTGCTAAAACTGTTGCTGTTGTTGTTCCATCGCCTGCGACATCATCTGTCTTCTTGGCAACTTCCTTAACGAGCTCTGCGCCAATCTTTTCCCATGGATCATCTAGTTCGATCTCTTTGGCAATTGATACGCCGTCGTTGGTAATTGTTGGGGCGCCCCACTTCTTCTCGAGGACGACGTTACGCCCGCGAGGTCCGAGGGTTACCTTGACCGCATCCGCTAGTACGTTCATTCCGCGCTCTAATCCGCGACGGGCTTCTTCGTTAAAGGCAATCTGCTTTGCCATGGATTTTTGCTCCTTCGTGCCTGATGGTTCATGTGGGGCCGACTTATCACTCTCGACCCTTGAGTGCTAACGCCAAATCTACGGCCCTTTATTCCAAGGCGCAAAACGAGGGGCTGTTGGAGGTAGTTAGCGAGCGCTAGCGGGTAGTACGGGCTGATGTACGGGCATCGCGCAGGCGGCGAAGGCGCTTAACCAGCATAGGAGAGGCCTCGAGGGCATCCTGGCGATCGATGAGATCGTTGAGAATTTGGTAATAACGAGGAGCGCTCAGGTCGAAGAGCTCTTTAATGGCACTTTCTTTAGCCCCAGCAAATCGCCACCAGCTGCGTTCGAATTCAAGAATTCGGAATTCGAGGTCACTCAAAGTCGCGCTGGTATTAACACCCTGCGCGTTCTGGTTGCTTTCAAGTGCGGACATATTGGCAATCGTAATAGAGAGTCAGGTCAAAATGTGGGATTTACAGGGTTGCTAGAATTGCTTCGATATCGGCCATCGTGGTCCAGGGATTAACGATTGCAAAACGAAGAATTGGCTGCCCATGATGTGATGAAGGTGTCACAAAACCAATCTGATCATCCAGCAATTGATCACTCCACTTTTGATAATCATCGCGACTCCAACCGGTGCGCGTGAATGCAACGATCGAAAGATCTGGTTCGCGCAAAAGTTCTAGCCGTGGATGTGCACTTATTAAAGCGGCCGCACTCTTTGCAACGGTGAGAGATTCTTCTACGGCATCGCGATAGGCATCAGTACCTGCTGCAGCAAGTGAGAACCAGAAAGGTAGACCACGTGTACGTCGAGTTAATTGAATTGCGTAATCAGATGGACTCCATGAGTCATCATGGAGAGATTCGAGGTATGAGGCATGTTGTGTATGTGTCGAGCGCGCGATCTCAGGGTTGCGATAGACAAGTGCGCAGGCGTCGTATGGTGCAAAGAGCCACTTATGTGGATCGACAATAAATGAATCACAAAGCTCCACACCTGTAAATAGTTTACGAACGGAAGGAGCACATAAACCTGCAAGGCCATAAGCTCCATCAACATGGAACCAAATATTACGATCGTGGGCTGCTTTGGCAGCACCCACAAGATCATCGATTACACCAAGGTTAGTTGTTCCAGACGTCGCAACAACGACGCAGATTCGACCCGCACTTGTGGCGTGATACTGATCGATTACAGCAGCAATATCGGCACCATGAATACGCAGATCTTCACGTGGTTTAATCTTAACCAGCTCAACATCCATGATTTTTGCCGCGGTGGCAATAGATGAGTGCGCCTCTGCACTACATGCGATAGCCCACTTTGTTACATCAGGAAATTTTGCACGTGCATCCTCCCGCGCAGTGACAAGTGCTGAGAGATTTCCGATTGTTCCGCCCTGTACAAATACACCGCCGGCGGTTTCAGGAAGCCCTGCTAAATCAGATAACCAGCGCAGTGCTTGGTTTTCAGCAAAGACAGCTCCCGCGCCTTCTTGCCATGAACCACCATAAAGTGCACTTGCTCCAACAACGAGATCAAAAAGGCTTGCATACTCACTTGGTGCAGAGGGAATAAACGCCAAGTTGCGCGGATGATCTGTTGAGATACATGCCTTGGCTAATACTTCAGTAAATACTCCGAGCGCTGCACGTCCGCCAAGTCCGCGTTCGGTAATTGTGTTTCCAACTTCGGCAAAGAGATCTGCAGCGGTGCGTGGGCCATCAAGTGGTGGATCTGACTTAAGTCGTTCGAGACTATATGCCAGGATCTCATTGGCGAGGGCTTCAACTTCAGGAGTGAACTTATGCACCGCGACTAACACTCGCTCTGCGTGCACTCTTAATAATGTTTCGAATCATTGTTGGAAAGACGAAGACATGAAAGGGTAGAACGGCATACCAATACAACTGGCCACCTAATCCGCGTGGTTCAAACTGTGCCTCTTGGCGCAGAACAGTCTTTCCATCTTCTTCATAGACTTGAAATTCCAACCATGCCTTACCCGGCAAAATCATCTCGGCATAAAGTCGCAACATAGAACCCTTTGCGAGTTCATCCACTCGCCAAAAGTCAACGCTATCTCCAAGACGTAAATGTTCTGGATCGCGTCGCCCGCGACGTAGACCAACACCACCAAGCATGCGATCGAGGACTCCGCGCAAGAACCAGAGCCAACCAGCGCCGAACCATCCGTTATCACCGCCGATACGTTCGATCTGTTCCCAGACAAATTCAACAGGAACATCCGTCTTTGATACGCGAAGATCGCGCAACATCATTTCGCCAGCCCAGTCTGGATCGCCCTGAGCTTTCTGCCATGGTGCAGTTGGAAATGCGGCATCTGACCAACGAGTATCAACGCTATGTTCAGCGGTACGAGTGAGTGCTAAACCAATCGCCTCTTCAACAGTGAGTAAGCCTTCTGCAGGTTTTGGAATCAGCGTATCGATAGATTTCTTTGGATCTGCAACAACTTCACTGATAAGTGATTCAACAAGTGGTTTAGCCAATGAAATTGGTACTGGTGTGACAAAACCAATCCATAGGCTAGAAAGCTTTGGGGTGAGTACGGGCACTTGAATAATCCAACGCTTACGAAGACCAGAGAGTGCGGCAAACTTTTGCATCATGTCGGCGTAAGAAAGTACTTGAGGACCGCCGATATCAAAGATTTTATCTACCGGGTTAGGTAGCGCTGCACATTGGCGCAGGTAATAGAGCACGTCGCGAATACCAATTGGCTGAGTGCGATTTGAAACCCACTTAGGTGTTGTCATAATCGGTAAGCGATGTGTGAGGTGGCGCAACATCTCAAAGGATGCCGACCCGCTTCCAATAATAATTCCGGCACGAAGTTCAATGACAGGTACCGAACCAGCACCTAAAATCGCACCGGTATTCATGCGCGATGCCAGATGCTTACTGCGATTCTCATCGTTTGCGATTCCGCCAAGATAAATAATTTGGCTCACTCCACACTTTGAACTGGCATCGGCGAAGTTCTTCGCCATCTCAGCTTCGACTTCATCAAATTGTGTTCCGGCGTTAATTGAATGAAGCAGATAGTAAGCAGTGTGCACTCCGCTAAGTGCTCGCTCTAGATCTTGCAGATTATTTGCATTTCCTTCAACAACATCGACTGCATCCGCCCATGGTTGTCCAGAAATTTTGCGTCGATCACGTACAAGAATTCGAACCGTCCACCCATCTTGCAAAAGGTCGCGCACTAATCGCCCGCCCACATATCCAGATGCACCTGTGACGAGGTAGAGGCGATTTTGACTCTTCGAATCCATAGCCCAGAGCCTAGACTGCGCTCATGGCAACTTCCACACGACCTCGCGTCGTTATTCTCGGCGCAGGCTTCGGCGGCCTTGCCACTGCGCGCGCTCTTGCAGGTAAGGCCGATGTGACAGTTGTAGATCGCCACAACTATCAGACTTTCTTACCGCTTCTCTATCAGGTCTCTACCGCTGGCCTTGCCGCAGACCACGTTGCTCACCCTGTGCGGGGAATCCTGAATAAACAGGGAATTAAGTTTCGTATGGGGTCTCCCCTCTCTGTTGATCACAAAAACAAATCAGTTAAATTAGATTCCAGCGAGAATTTAGAATTTGATCACCTTGTTGTTGCACTCGGTTCTGCCACAAATGACTTTGGAATACCTGGAGTTGCTGAGTACGGACTTGGAATGAAGAACGTTCATGAGGCTATTGCGATTCGTGCTGAGATTATGCGTCGATTTGAAGATCTCTGCCGCTTTGAAGATAACACTCGTTTGAGTATCTCTGTTATCGGTGGTGGACCAACTGGTGTTGAGATGGCTGGTGCGATTGCAGAGCTGGTACGGGGACCACTGCGCAATGATCACAAACACGCATCCGAACACATGGATATCTATTTGATCGAGGCAGGCCCGAGAATTCTGCCAATGTTTTCAGAGAAACTTTCTAATCGCGCGCAACGCGATCTGGAAAAAATGGGTGTGACGGTAAAACTTAATACCGCCGTTCAAGAGGTAAAACCTCGCAGTATTTTAGTAAAGGGCGCCGACGCAATTCCATCGGAGGTAACAATTTGGGCCGCCGGTGTTAAAGGTGAGCCAGCAGGTGCCATTCTTAATCTTCCGCTAGATAGAACACGAATTGAAGTTGATCCAACGCTCGCAGTTTCACACTATCCATATGTCTGGGCCATCGGTGATATCTCTGGTGCAAAAGATGCGCAAGGACGTTTCTTACCGCAAGTTGCTCCCGTTGCGCTACAGCAAGGTAAATTCGTTGGCGAACAAATTCTGCGATTAGCTGCCGGGAAAGCACTGACTGCATTTAAGTATCGTGACAAGGGCTCAATGGCAACGATTGGTCGACACAAAGCAATTGTGCAGGTTGGTAACTTTAAAATGGCAGGAATTCCTGCATGGTATGCCTGGCTTTGGTTGCACTTGTTCTATTTATTGGGTGGTAGTAACAAAATTGGCACGATGGCTGATTGGACATGGAACTACCTCACCTTCGATCGCGGCAACCGTCACATCATGGATAGCATGTAAATATGGGAAGTTACATCGATCTACGTGGGCACCAAGTTTTTTCATACCAGTGGCCACATGATGGTGAAGCAGTCGTTTTACTCCACGGGGGCTTAAGCCAAACATCGCATTGGGATCTACAGATTCTCCCCGCAGTTGACGATTCCTTTAACATTTTTGGATATGACCGCACTGGACATGGATTTACTGGGGATCAAGAAGGAAGTTTCCACTTTGATTTTCAAAGAGATGAAGCAATCGCATATCTGGAAGATGTAGTTAAAGAGCCAGCACATTTGATTGGCTATAGCGACGGAGCAAATATCGCACTCATGGTTGCGATAACGCGACCAGATCTAGTGAAATCTGTAGTTTCAATTGCAGCCAATTATCATCCCGACGGAATTCATCCGCTTCCAGAATTTGATGGGCAAATTCCACAAGAAGATCGCGATGAATACGCAGCGACTTCACCTGATGCACCTCATACCTTGGACGAGAAGATAAAGAAGATGAGCGCTATCTGGAAGCTCGAACCTGACATTTCACAGAGTGAGCTAGCAACAATCCAGTGTCCTGTACTAGTTATGGCCGGTGATGATGACGTTGTACGTCACGACCACACTATTGATCTCTTTGAACGTTTGCCTCTTGGTCAACTCGCGATAGTTCCCGGTACTTCTCACGGCTTGGTAAAAGAAAAACCTGCAATTGTCCAAGCCCTGATCGCGGACTTCTTAGGTGACCTGAGTTACCCGATCACACGTATGCCGATTAAACGCACAAATCCAACGATTTAGAAGTTCTTGAAGTCGATCTTCCCAGTCTTTACATCGTAGATCGCGCCAGCAACAGAAACACCTTCACGAATCAACGGGTAGGCACGGACACGATTGATATCTATCTTGAGAGCAGCTTCTTGATCTTTTGTTACACGAAATTCAAGGCTGCGAGTATCTACTCCAAATTTGCTCTCAATCAGTTCGTGAATATTTGACTCTTCACTCTGTGCCATTCGGCAATCTGTATGTGGCATGACGAGGATGCGATCTACGTTGAGTAGATATGTAGCAAGAACAAGTGTGCGCAATACATCCTCTGTTACTCGAGCGCCAGCGTTGCGCAAAATCTTGGCATCTCCTGAGCGCATCCCAACGACAGATAGCGGATTGATACGTGAATCCATGCAGGTAACAATTGCTAGTCCACGAGCGGCTGATCCAGTAAGTTCGCTGTACTTAAAAGTCTCTGTGTATTCAGCATTTGCAGTGATGAGATCGCTAAATTTGGCACTGTCGAAAGTTTCTTTTTTCATCTCATCAATCCTCTCGGTTAAGAGTGGAGCCCCCCGTCAGGATTGAACTGACGACATTCCGCTTACAAGGCGGATGCTCTACCACTGAGCTAGGGAGGCCTGCTGCGCAAGGCGCAACGAGGCGTAATTATTGCAGGCGTTCGGATAATTAGAAAATCGCGGCGTGTGGACTAGGTTACGTCCATGCGACTAGGCGTGCTAGATATGGGGTCGAACACGATCCATCTACAAGTCGTCGATGCCCACCCCGGAGCCCGCCCCACGCCAGCTTCGAGCCAGAAATTTGAGCTCCGACTCACTGAATACCTAGATAAAGAAAACCACATTACAAACGAAGGCTTTGAGCTACTTAACCACGCGATTACCGAAGTACTCAGACATGCTGAAGATTTCCAATGTGAAGAGATTCTCGCATTTGCTACCTCTGCAATTCGTGAAGCAAAAAACGGCAACGAAATAATCGAAAAGCTTCAGAAGACTCACGAGATTGAACTTCAGATTCTTTCAGGTGACGAAGAGGCACAACTCACTTTTTTAGCTGCACGTCGTTGGCTTGGCTGGTCTTCTGGAAGACTTCTAGTCCTCGATATTGGTGGCGGCTCACTTGAGATGGCTGTCGGCAATGATGAATCAGCAAGTACAACTCTCTCGCTACCAATCGGTGCGGCACGAATGACTCGAGAATTTCTAACGGGTGACCCATACACAAGTAAGAGTATTAAATCGTTGACACAGTTCTCGCGTGAAAAAGTATCCCAATCCGTCTCCGGTGAACTTTTAGCACACAAGGCAGATCGCATAGTCGCTACGAGTAAGACTTTTAGAACTTTGGCTCGCCTTACCGATCATTGGTATGGCGATAGTCCGAAAAAGCTTGAACACCGCGCACTTGTGGCGGCAGTCGAAAAGCTTAAGGACCTCTCCAACTCACAACGTGCCGCCCTTCCCGGAGTTTCAGCAAGCCGAGCTAAACAGTTGCTTGCCGGAGCCATCGTTGCGGAGGCGGTGATGAGTCACTTAAAGATCGAAGAGGTAGAGATCTGCCCTTGGGCGCTGCGCGAAGGAATTGTTCTTAAGTGGCTCGACTGGATGGAAAAGTAAGCCTTACTCCCTCTCCTCAGCCTTTAGGTGCTGGGGTCCAATCGACAGCAATCACTTCGCCGTTGCGATGATGTAATACAAATGAATCTCCCGGCTTTAACTCGGCAGAAATTCGTTTAAAGTTCTTCTTTCCTATTAACTTCTTAACCAGCTTTGGCAAGACTGGGTTGTGGCTACACATAACTGATGTCTTATTCTCATTCATCACATGGAGCGCGAAATCAAGTGCCTTTTCACTATTCTTTTCAAATCCCAACTCACTGATTTCAGTGGTAAAGATTGGCGTAATGCCATATTCAGCAGCCATCACCTCAATTGTCTGAATACAGCGGATTGCATCAGAGCTGTAAATCTTTTCAATGCCGTAGGGCGCATAAATCGCAGGTATGCGTGCTGCTTGAATCTGCCCAACATGCTCTAGTGGTCGATCGCCATCATCGCCATCCCAAAGATCACGCTTTAGAGCTTTTGCGTGGCGCAACAGAATGAGTGGCGTTGACCCAAATCCAAATTCTTGCGCGATGCGAACGATCTCTCGATCATCACTATTGCTTAACTTTATAATGGCATCAGTAATAGAGAGCCACAGCGTCTGATCCACTTCCTCTGGATTAGGGGTAGCAGCGTTATATATGGATGCTTGCGCTAACCAATAGCGAACTTCTTTCGTAACTCCATCAACTTCGTAGTCCACAGTGCCGATTTCAGGACCGAAGATTGCTTTTACGCCAGTCTCTTCTAGAACTTCACGGTAAGCCGCTTGAATGTGACTTTCACCTGGATCAACTTTTCCTTTTGGAAGTGACCAATCGTCATAACGTGGACGATGGATGACAGCGATACGTACTTCTCCACCGTTGCCACCATCAACGACCTGCCAAAGTACTGCTCCTGCACCATTTATGCGATCGGGGCGATCGGCTGTATTCATTAACTGCCCTTCAAATTTTTATTGAGGTGGTATGAATGCGCGTCAAGGAATCGTGTGCCATCTTCACCTATTGCTTGGCGAGTCCAACGCTGTTCAGTAAGACGCCAACTCTGAGTCTGATCCGACATGCCAATATTCAAAATCTCCTCGAGTTGGCGAATATGTGTGGGATCAAAAATACGAACCAGACACTCAACTCTACGATCTAGATTTCGATGCATCAGATCTGCAGAACCAATCCAGTATTCAGGATCTCCATCGTTTAAGAAGTAGAAGATGCGTGAGTGCTCAAGGAAGCGTCCTAGTACTGAGCGGGCGATGATGTTTTCAGATAAACCTTCTACTCCTGCTTGGACTGAACAGATACCGCGCACCAAGAGTTCAATTTTCACGCCGGCTTTCGATGCTTCGTAAAACTTCTCGCAAAACTCTTCATCAAGAATTGAGTTGAGTTTGAGTCGAATGTACGCTGGTCTTCCTGCACGTGCGTGTACGATCTCGCGATCAATCTTGGCAAGCAATTCAGGGCGCAAAGTTTTTGGAGCTACTAACAATCGTGAGTATGTTGATTGCGGTGCAAAGCCTGAAAGTTGATTAAAAAGTTTCGCTAGATCTTCCGTAAGGACTTCATTCGCACTTAAGATTCCAAGATCTTCATAAGTACGAGCTGTCTTTGGATTGTAATTTCCCGTACCAACGTGCGCATAGCGATGAATGCCACTCTGCTCATCACGAATAACTAGCGATAACTTGGCATGTGTCTTTAAGCCCATCAATCCATAAACAACATGCACACCTGCAGCTTCGAGCTTTCTCGCCCATCGCACATTTGCCTGCTCATCAAAACGTGCACGAATCTCGATTACGGCTAAAACTTGTTTGCCTGCCTCAGCAGCCTCAATGAGCGCGGCAACGATCGGTGAATCACCTGAAGTTCTGTAAAGCGTCTGCTTAATCGCTAAAACCTTTGGATCTGCGGCGGCATGATTAAGAAAATCCACGACTGAGTGTGTAAATGAGTCATACGGGTGGTGCAGCAAAATCTCACCTTGTCGTAGCGCCGAGAAGTAAACGTCATGTTCTTCCTCATCAATTCCCATGAGCGGGCGAGGTGTTTTTGAGCTAAATGCTGGAAAGTGAAGGGTAGGAATTGGTAAGTCAGCAATCTTACTTAGATCCTGCAGGTTCACAGGATGACCAGAGCGAATAACGTTGAGTGGATCAATCTCCAGCTCTTCCATCAACATAGTGAGCAGATCTAGATTTACGCCTTCTTCAACCTCAAGTCGTACTGGTGGGCCAAATCGACGAAGCAAAAGTTCTTGCTCGAGACTGGTTAAGAGATCTTCTGAATCATCTTCATCAATTTCAAGATCTTGATTTCGTGTAACGCGGAATGTGAGGTGGCCACCGATTTCCATTCCTGGAAAGAGTTGATCAAGATTCTGGGCGATTAAATCTTCAAGCGGAATAAATCTTGTTGAGTACTCAGATGTTGGGATCAAGCGACTCAAAATAGGCGGAACCTTCACCCGTGCAAAGAACTTTTCTTTTGTATCAGGATTAATTACATGAACACCCAAATTAAGAGATAGACCAGAGATGTAGGGAAAAGGATGGGATGGATCGACGGCAAGTGGAGTAAGAACTGGAAAGATTCGATTTTTAAAGAGTTCATCTAGATGTGATTTTTCATCAGATTTCAACTCTTTCCAAGTAACCAACTCGATTCCCGCTTGTGCAAGAGCAGGGCGAAGATCTCTTTCAAAGATTCGATATTGATATGCAACTAAATCTTTAACGATACGTGATATCTCAGCCAGAAGTTCTTGCGGGGCATAGCCAGCCGAATTTACTGTGGATATATTGTTTTCAATCTTACGTAGAACGGATGCGACTCTAACCATATAAAACTCATCGAGATTCGATGAGAATATCGTGAGAAAGCGCACTCTTTCGAGTAAAGGAAGAGATTTATCTTCGGCCAGCTCTAACACACGCTGGTTAAATGCGAGCCAACTAATCTCACGATCGGTTAAGTTCTGCATCTTGCGCACGCCACTAGTGTTTAAGGTCTGGGTGAACGGAAGGTTACGTAAGAACGCACTCAGGGCGAATTTCATCGCTGTGGCCATGAAATAGGTGTTGGATACTTACATACGCGCCCATCACCGGATGAGCGACCGCGTAGGCGTCGAATGATCCATGGCAATGCAAAAACGAAGAACCACAAGACACCTATTGCACGTTCTTTTATCCAAGGGGTTGGGGTGGCTGGTGGTAGCGGCGTGCGCCAACCGGGATCAAATTCATATCCCAATTTTTCAAGGACCGCATCTGCACAACGCTTATGTCCATCTTCATTGAGATGCAGTCGATCAAATGCTAAAAATCGCTTATCGCTAAAGAAGCGTTCACTGTTAGCGTCAATGATGATCGCACCGACCTCAGCTGCAACTTCTCGAACACCTTTGTTGAATGCACCAAATCGCTCTTGCCAAAGTTTCGAACCGCGACCTGAATTTCCTGTATCTTCCAAAACAGTGAAGAGCATAATCGTGGCACCACTTGCCGCCAATTTGCGTACCGTATTTTGATATCTCTCCTTTGCTAACGCCGCATCAAAACCTGGGCGAAGTGCATCATTTGCGCCAGCATGGAATGAGATGAGGGTGTCTGGTCCTGTGACATAGGTAAGGGCAATGGGAACCTGATCTTCAATTACTTGCGGAAGCAACTTTCCTCGAACCGCTAAATTGGCGTAAGTAAATGTTGGTGACTTCTTTGCCAATACATCTGCGATGCGATCGGCCCAGCCACGGTACTGACCATTGATCATTTGGTCAGACATCCCCTCACTATAGGAGTCACCACAAACAACTAAACGGTTAAAAATCATCCACATCCCCACTTATTTCTTGCGGCGCTGCTCATCTACCCAGAACATCGCAATTGATGTTGCAACGCTTGCGTTAAGAGATTCAGTGCTCGCCATAATTGGAATAGAGACAACGAGATCGCATTTTTCACGCACAAGACGTGAGAGTCCTTTACCTTCGCTTCCCACAACGATCATGAGGTGTTCCTTCGCAACCTTCATCTCGCTTAAAGTCACATCAGCTTCACCATCAAGGCCGATTACAAAACAGCCTAATTTCTGTGCATCTTCAATCGTGCGAGCAAGGTTGGTTACCTGTGCAACGCGAAGGCGGGCTGCGGCTCCTGCCGAGGATTTCCATGCCGCTGCAGTCATTGCCGCTGCACGGCGCTCAGTCATTACAACACCTGCTGCACCGAATGCTGATGCACTTCGAACAATTGCACCAAGGTTGCGAGGATCTGTCACACCATCAAGTGCGATGATCATCATCGGATGATTTGCTTGCTCTGCAATCTCTTGGAAACTTGAATATTGATAAGGCTTGATCGCCAAGATAATTCCCTGGCTATTGGCGTTTATGTTTTCGATCTCAGCGCGGTGTACTTCGCGAATATTGAGGCCGTGATGCAACGCTAACTTAAGAGATTCAGCGACGCGATCATCTACATCGATGCTACGGGCAACAATGAGCTCTGTTGCAGGAACATTTTCGCGAAGCGCTTCAAGAACTGCGTTACGACCAGAAACAATTTCACCTTTTGGCTTCTCACCACGTCCGCGAGGAGATGCGGCAGCACGTGGTGAAGATGTTCCGCCGCGCTTACCATCTTTCTTTTCAGCAGCCTTCTTGCGCTTTGCAGCTGCGTGATAAGGACGATCTTCCGCCTTTGGTGTTGGTCCCTTACCTTCAAGGCGACGCTTATTATTTCCACCGGATCCGGTAGTTGGACCCTTCTTAGATCCGCGAACCGCGCCACGTGGTTTTGAATTACCGGCCATTTAATTACTCTCACTTCGTGTGATCGACCATCGTGGCCCTTGTGCTGTATCTTCAATAGTAATTCCTAGTGCAATCAAACCATCGCGAATTGCATCTGCTGCGGCAAAGTCTTTACG
>JACCDM011522619.1_pt1 | contig 12826 bp, 13 predicted proteins | sample 7445851 | NCBI WGS metagenome assembly JACCDM01 (sample SAMN15323438, study PRJNA562643) | freshwater metagenome | isolation source: river surface water | place: USA:Blue River Watershed | collected 2017-08-16
AAAACACATTTCAAACTCTTGTGTCAAATGATTCTCGGGAGTATAATAAGCAGCATGCAGAACGATAACGACCTTAAATCCATCCTGAGTGAAAAGGTATCTGGCGGAATGGGTGCTCTCCGTGAATGGATTCAAGTTATCGTCATCGCACTCATCGTCGCTCTACCTATTCGCTTCTTCATTGCAGAACCATTCATCGTGAATGGAGCATCGATGGATCCCACATTCTCGACGGGACAGTTCCTCATCGTCGACCGTCTCACGTACCGCTTCGAGAATCCGAATCGCGGCGATGTCATCGTCTTCGAATACCCCAACGACCCAAGCGTGTACTACATCAAACGTATCATCGGACTCCCTGGCGAGACTGTTTCCATCAAGAAGGGCAAAGTCACTATCACCAACGAATCATCGCCAGCCGGGTTTGAGCTCGATGAATCATACATTGACGCAGCACACTCCTCTGTCGACACCCTGACCGTGAACCTTGGCAAGAATGAATACTTCGTCATGGGAGACAATCGTTCTCAGAGCTCAGATTCGCGCGTCTGGGGACCCCTCAATGAGAACTTCATCGTCGGCCGACCGATCGTGAGACTCTTACCGTTTGGAAGTATGAGTGTGTTCCCTGGATCGTTGAATGATTAGCGAATAAATACCTATGAATACAAAATCAAAGAAGCCTGTCGAGTCGAAGCATATCGTGTATGAACACCTCGATAAGATTGGAGAAATCGCTGTCTATTATGGTTTTACGCCGATGAAGAGTCCTGCGATCACCAAGGCTGATCTCGATGCAGCAAAAGGTATACTCGAGGGAGATTCGATCGATGATGAAACTGAGAGACACGGCAAACTTCCTCTCCATGTGGAGGAGAAAATCGCTGCTATCCGCATGTATCAGGAAGAAAACCTTCAGTCACTCCAGCAGCCAGTGATGGTGTACTTCAAAGATCCTTGCCGCGGCTCAATCAAGAAGGGCGGATATCATCGCTATGCTGACCTTGAAATCATGGGTGCATCTGGTGCCATCGCTGAGGCAACCCTCATCCAGACTGGTCGCGTAATGCTTGCTGAGGAAGGTTACAAAAACACTTCTATTGAAATCAATTCGCTGGGCGACAAGGATTCCATCGCGCGATTCACCCGCGAGCTCACCTCATACTATCGCAAACACATCAATGAGATGACTCCTGAGTGTCGCCAGATCATGAAGCGTGACGTCTTCGAGCTACTCGCATCACACGCGACCGGCGCTGACGAAATCAACGAGAAGGCTCCACGCTCAATGGATTTCCTTTCTGAAACCAGCCGCCGTCACCTCGAAGAAGTTCTCGAGTATCTCGAGACGCTCGGCATCCCTTATACCATCAATCCACGACTCATCGGCAATCGTTCATACTGCACAGAGACTATCTTCACCATCGTCAATTCAACCATCACTGACAAGAAGCCCAAGCAGCAACGCATCCTCGCTGTCGGCGTGCGCTACAACGGCCTCGCAAAAAGATGCGGGATGAAGCGCGATATTCAAGGTGTCGGCATGTCTCTCCTCGTCGAGAGCGCCAACCCATCGCTCCGCAAGCCAGTCAAAAAGATGAAGAAACCAGTCGCATCATTCGTCCAGCTCGGCATCGAATCCAAGCTCATGTCTCTCGATATCATCGAGCGCCTACGCCAAGTCAAAGTACCTCTCTACCTCTCTCTCGCAAAAGATCGTCTCGGCGCACAGGTTTCGTCGATTGAGCGCTACCACACCCCCTACACCATCGTTATCGGCAAGAAGGAAGCCGTCGAACGCACTGCTATCGTGAGAAAGACTGATACGCATGCACAGGAAATCATATCTCTCGTAGACCTGCCCAAGCACATGAAGAGGCTGGACAAGTAATAACTTATTATCATGCTTCACCAAACCATCAAAAGCGACATCACAACAGCTTTGCGCGCAAAGGACACTATCCGCCTCGAGGTGCTTCGCGGATTGAACGCACTCATCATGAATGAGATGCTTGCCTCAAAGAGTACTGAGGAATTCCTGCCAGATGACAAGGTACTCGCGCTCGTAAAAAGGAGTGCCAAGCAGCGCAAAGATTCAATCGAGCAGTTTGAGAAAGGTGGTCGCATGGATCTCGCTGAGAAGGAAAAGGCGGAGCTCGCCATTCTCAACTCGTTCCTGCCGACACTCATGCCTCGTGAGGAAGTAAAGATCATCGCATCACAGAGGATTGAGGCTCTGAAGTCAGCAGGCACCTTCGACCCGAAGGCAGGAGGCAAAATAACTGGCATGCTCATGAAGGAACTTGCAGGTAAGGCTGATGGAGCAGATGTGAAGGCGGTTGTCGAGGAATTGCTCAAGAGTTAGGTGTGCATACTGGATGCTTAAATACCAAAAAAGCCCTAAGTATAGGGCTTTTTTGGTACCCTGAATTAGGCTTGACTTTTGTGTGTGATTTGTGCTATAATTGATGCAGTAAACAGCACTAACAAAAGGAAAACTATGAACATTCCATTGCCCGACTTGAGTCTCCCTGCTGACGGCAAGGGTTCAGCTGTTCTGAACCAACTCGTCGCAGAGGGAAAGCTCCACTTCGATCCGAGCACCGGAAAATTCAGTATCCCTGTGGAAGTGAGTGCGAGTCATTCATTCGTCATTCCTCTCGGCCCTCGCCCATCGGCGCGTGGCCCCGCACGGATGTACGATGGGAGCGACACTGATCCGCGACGCAATCGTTTCCGCCGCTTCTGACCCTCGCGCCCGCTCGGAATCATATTCCAGCGGGCGCTCACACTATACGAGAAAGGGAATCTATGAGTACAGTCATCAAAGATAAACCAACGGGATACCGGTGCGTCGTCGGATCTCCCAACGAGATAACTGACGGAATGCCAGGTTCATACCAGCAAAGCGAGGTTCTGAAGTTCGCACCGCCTGGTCCAGAAGATAAGAAACGCCACACTCGGATGGACTTCCTGATTGAGCTCAATACGAAGCTCGACCGAGCAGAGTACCGCTTCGAGAACTGGCGTCGACAAGGATCGTTCTACTATCGCCTCACCCGAGGAGACAGCATCCTCTGCGTACGTCCACTCCACGTGAGTATACAAAGGAAGATGCATCGGATAGCAGCGATTCGAGAGGATGATGGACCTACCGAGAGCACCGAGAGAGTGAACAGGCTTCTCTGGTGGAGAAGCTTGCCCGACCTGACAATCGATGAGCGTGCGGAAATGGACTATCATGCCGCATATGAGCTCGAAACCAAACAATGGGACTAACACGGCCGAAACATTTTGTTTCGGCCTTTTTGATACACAAATATATACTTGAAGAGACGCCTACGCTTATGCCTTAGCAAATGGCTCCAGCTCGACGATAAATGTTGATCCCTTCCCTTCTCCGGCTGATTCCGCATGGATAGTTCCATGATGCGCTGTGATGATTTCCTTCGCCACGAATAGGCCGAGACCTGTTCCTCTGATGTTGGTCTTGTTGGCATTGCCAGCGCGACTCCACTTCGCAAAAAGATGCGGTAGGGTCTCAGGCGCAATACCAATACCCGTATCTTTGATCTTGAAAACAAATTTGTGTTTCGTACGATCAAGGCCCAATGTGACTGATACAATTCCCTTGGGAGTATACTTGAGTGAGTTATCGATAAGATTGGCGATAACCTGCTTGAGCTTGTCACGATCAGCGGTGGTGCGGTAATCGGTTCCGGAATTCTCAGCCTCAAACGTGAACTTCACATTCGCAGACTTGTCGATATTCGGCTTAAGCTCAGCAACAACATCTTCCACGAGCGTCTTGAGGTCAATCGTTTCGAAAGCGTACTTCATGCTACCAAGCTCGATGCGGGTGATGTTCAGATAATCATCCACAATAGCAGCGAGTGTATTCGTTGACTCGAAGATACGACTGACCGCCTCACGCGCTTGAGGCTCAACAGGACCCATCTCCCCTTCGAGGATGAGAGACGCGTATCCCTTCATGGCGGTAAGCGGCGAGCGAAGCTGGTGGGTGGCAAACGAGACGAACTCAGACTTCTGGCGATCGAGCTCGGTCAGGCGAATATTGGCTTTTTTGAGGTCGCTGGCGAGCTTTTCGATATGTTCGCGCTGAAGGATTTCCTTTTTGACACCCTTAACGAGAAAATATCCGAATACCGCTGCAAAGACGAGAGTTACAATATTCAAAATTCGACTCGGACCACTATGTATAAATAAGAACTGTGAGGCTACAAGTACAACAAGTGACGTTACGAGTGCCTGCGCTCCCACAAGCTTCACATCAAATGCCTTATATTTGACCACGAGATACGCGAGGGCAATCAGGAGGATAGGCATGCCGAACAATCCATATATCTCAAAATTATATGCATACTCGACAATATCATAGTTCACGAGCAAATTGACCGATAGCGTCGCCGAGAAAAAGAATATCAAGAAAAGCCCGATACCTGTGCCTGCGAGTAATATTTCGCGTTTATGTACCTTATCCACAGTTTTGCGATAGAAATAGATGGCGAGACCAATCACTGCAATGATGAAAATTGCCTCAACATAGTACGGATAAACCGTGACTGATTCGCGTTCAATCGCCTCACATATATTTGCATCGAACGATTCAAGATTTGACCCAAAGAACGTCCAGACTACTGTCGGAAAGACTATGGCAGTAGCCAATGCCTTGTGCCAGAACGGAAGATCCTTTTTTGCCACAAAGACATACAAGAAGTAATACGAGAAAAAGAAGAATACAAGACCAAAAAGATCTACGAGTGACCAAGTAAACATGGTTATTTCTGATCCAAGGAACGCAAACCATGAAGCGAGGTCAAGCAGGCACCAGAGAGCGAAGCTTATACAAATAATGAAAAGAGTAAAACTCAAGAGGTTCTTCGCCTTGTACATGACAAATATGCCGAATATGGCAGCGACAACTGCGGGAACCAAGTGAGAATACAGCAAAAGCCCTATCGGTATCTGCTCGACAAGATATTCATAACAATAATTAAGCTGTACAAATGAGCTCATCATGGCAGTAAACATATTTCACCATCCTCGAGTGAAGCTTCAGAACAATATGTAATCTTGCAGCTCGTACCGGGAACACACTGGAATGTCTCACATGAATGCTCTTGAACGCACTCGGGTGCCTCAGAAGCCAGGATGGAAACTTTCTTGTATGGTGTCACATCACATGCAGGATCCGTCGCATCACAATCCGCCACGAAGCATCCCTCATTTGATGGATCACATACGACCGCTGCAGTAAGTATAAAGTTATCCTTGATGACATACTGGTCGTATCGATACACTATGACAATTATCAGAGCGACGATAATGAGAACTAAGAGATAGATAGGATTTTTCCGTATCGACATATCCTAAGTATAGCAAGCCTATGAATGAATTCAATCATGAAAACTACTTTGTATCGACGATGCGCGAAATAAGATCCTTGTCCTGATAAGGATACGAAAACCAGAATTTATCAATCTCCATCTCTGTCGGTGAAAGCGCTACGATGAGCGGCTTTACGCCCAATTCCTGTATGATTTCTTGGATACATGGCAATATTATCTCCTTGGTAAATGACATCTCTTTGCCATCAAGCAGGAAATTCTCGAAAAGAATACCGTCTCGTATAAAGAGTAGAAGGAATGATTTGTAATATTCCTTAGCTGTTGATCCGTGCTTCTTAAGCCAGTCTGAGATGTCAACCGCACTATCTTTGAATTTTGGGAATACACTTTTGAAATACTCATGATGGAAATCGACAAGGCTCGTCCCCTTGAGAGTCTTAACCTCTGAGATAGGCTTGCTATTGCTTGAATTGAAATCAACCATATTCTGACATTCAAAGATTGATTCGTTGTTCTTATTAAGACCTTTATTGAGACAAATTCTGCCCAAGAAATATTTCGACTCGTTTCGATTGGTAAATTTATCAGACGTATACTCGGCAATAATCGTATTATGTTCTTCAAGAACATCTGCGGCACTCATGAATCTCCTGACTTCATAATTCGGTGTTGCAATATGACGGAATAACACAATATTCATCTTGTCGTTCATAAGCTCGGGAATTCCGTTCGGAAGCATGTTCCTCACTTTCATCTTGAGTGCGTCATCCTTCTGACGCACATGCAACTCCTGAATTGCGTCAGAAAGCTTTGTGTATACCAACGAATCGAATACTGCGCGATCAATGGGGTTATCCATAAAGATGACATTATACCAGAATAAGATAGATGCCGGCACTCATAATTGCAATCGAAACCAATTTCTGAGCCACGTGTCTCTTGCTCAGATGCTCTTTGGCTATCTTTGGGAAAAACTTCGTAATCAATAATCCTTCGATAAAGACGAAAAGTGGCTGCGTAGTATAATTGACCAGAAGTACGAGTGCTATGGGAGCGAGTATCATAGCATAGAAATTCACGACGGTTGCGACAGTCTGAACTATCTCACCGCCCAGATTGAGCGCAACCAATTGCTTGGTATTTGCCTTGCATACACTGATAAAGTCCTTTCGATACGATCGGATTAATAGCAAGGTAAGACCGAATATAACAAAACCAACCTGATTCCAGAAGATAGACTGCCAAAATGATGCATCAATTGAGAAAAACTTGAATATGGTGTCGCCAATGGCAAGCGATACGCATGAAGATATCATGAGTACCGTAGTCGCCTTTTTAACTCTGATTCCTCGATCAAATTCGAGCGACAAAATGACAGCGCCTACAAGAGCGATAAGACTGCCAAAAATTTTATCACCAGCAATATATTCATCCAAGAAAAAGATTCCTAAAATGTAGGCGCATACTGGCGTCAAGAGTAGAAACGGAACGACATGAGAAGCATCATCTTTTTTGAGTGCATGCAGATACAAAAATACTCCAAGAATGAAAAAAATACCCGATAGAATAAGCGCAAAAGCACCCGAAACCGTGACATCAAATACACTTCCATCGATCAGATACACCACAGGTAACGCAAATACTGCGAATAGTGATGAAAATATCGCCAATCCGCCCACGCCAGAATGACCTGCATATTTGGAGATCAGATACTTATCGACATGATTGAGCAAACTCCAGAGCAACGGGGCAACAAGTGCAACAAGTATCCAATTCATGCTCACATTATATACCAGATATCTATTTATCGCCTCCTCAAAAACCATTGTCAAATCTCGATTTTCCTGATATAGTGGCTTTCTTAACGCCTATGCCTACCAAAGATCAGAACAACCTGATTGTCCGCCCTCCTGTGGTTGTTGTCATGGGTCATATTGATCATGGGAAATCCACGCTCCTCGACTACATCAGGAAAAGCAATATTGTCGCGGGCGAGGCGGGAGGTATCACTCAACACATGGGTTCGTACCAGGTCGAGCACACGACTAGTGATGGCAAGAAGGTTTCTATCACCTTCCTCGACACTCCAGGTCACGAAGCATTCTGTGGTATTCGTGAACGCGGTGCGCAAGTTGCCGACATCGCTATTCTCGCTGTTTCTGCGGAAGACGGCGTCAAACCTCAGACTATCGAAGCGTACAAAGTCATCCAAGCTTCCAAGCTTCCCTACGTCGTCGCTATTACCAAGATCGACAAGCCCAATGCCAACATCGAGCGCACCAAGCAGAGCCTCGGCGAGAATGAAATCTACGTCGAAGGTTGGGGTGGCGTCATCCCATGCGTCGAGATTTCCGCCATTACCGGCAAAGGTATACCTGAACTCCTCGATATGGTCATGCTCATGGCTGATCTCGCCGATCTCAAGACAAACCCTTCTCTCCCTGCCACAGGTGGAGTTATCGAGTCCACGCTCGATACCCGCAAGGGTATCTCTGCCACACTCCTTCTCAAGAATGGCACACTCTCGGTCGGATCATTCGTAGTTGCAGGCAATGCATATGCACCAGTCCGCTTCATCGAGAATTTCAAGGGTGAGAAGATAGAGACTGCAATCGCATCCATGCCCGTACGCATCCTCGGATGGAGCACTATGCCGACGTGTGGATCTGATTTCGTCACTGTAGACACCAAGAAAGAAGCTGAGAAGATGGCTGATGCCTATCACCTTGCAACCAAGAAGACTCCTGTACGCAGTGTAGCCGCTCCCGTTACAGAGGGAGAAGTTGCAGCAGTCATCATGCCCATCATTATCAAAGCCGATGTCATCGGCAGCCTCGATGGTGTCAAACATGAGCTCGCCAAGATCGATCACGACAAAGTTCACCTAAAGATTGTCTCTGAGGGTATCGGCGACATCAACGAGAATGACGTGAAAATCGCTATCGGTGATCCGAGCATCCTCCTCCTCGGCTTCAATGCCGCACCAGAGAAGAAAGCTGAAGCTATGATTGAGCGCTCTGCGGTCACTCTCCAGGTCAAGAATTTCAACATCATCTACGAGCTCACTCAGTTCGTGAAGGATCAGCTTGCGTCAAAGATTCCCAAGGAATACATCGAGGAAATGACCGGCCGTGCCAAGCTGCTCGCCGTATTTTCCAAGGAGAAGGACAAGCAGGTTGTCGGCGGCAAGGTAGAGACTGGCTCTATCGAGAGTGGTAACGATGTACGTATTATGCGTCGCGAAGCAGAGATTGGTCGCGGCAAGATTCGTGAGCTTCAGCAACAGAAGAAGCGCGTGGATGAGGTAGCTTCTGGATATGAGTTCGGTATGATGCTCGATGCCAAGATTGAGGTTGCAGCGGGAGATAGGATTGAAGCAGTCAGGACCATCGAGAAACCGACCAATTAAAAAGCATATGGATAACAAGGATCACAAACTCAAAGAGATTCTCCGCGAGCTCGCCGCCGAGTTCTTCTCGCGTGAATCGAACCGCCAATCTCTCATCACCATCACTGATGTAGATGTCTACGCACATGGCTCTCGCGCACGCATCCTCATGACTGTGTTACCAGTCCACAAGGAGGAAGCCGCTCTCGAATTCGCCCATCGCCAGCTCACAGATTTTAAGCGCTATGTCATGGAAAAGTCTCGTATCGGTCACGTACCCTTCTTCGAGGTTGCACTCGACGTCGGCGAGAAGAACCGCCAGAAAATGGACGAAATCAGCAAGAATATGTAGAATGGTTCAAGTTCTACGGCCACGTAGAAAAGTGGTAATTCGGCTCTCTGCAAAAGAGCTATACGCGAGTTCGATTCTCGCCGTGGCCTCAAAATAGTCAGGAGTTTGCAGTGTATAGTGAAAAATTATGTGTATTTCAACTTTTCACTTTCAAACCAGCGGGTTTGCCTACTGGGTCACTAAACTGTAAACTTGATTTGCTCGCCGGGGTGGCGAAATTGGTTATACGCGCAAGACTTAAAATCTTGTTTTCGTTTATTCGAAAGTGTGAGTTCGAGTCTCACCCCCGGCACAGAATAAAATATCGCAAGTTGTGGTATAATTTTTTTATGAAAAACTCTCAAAGAGGTTTTGCGGTGCAACTTTTAATAATAATTTTCATATTGATAATTGCGGGAATCCTTGTATATCTCAATAAAGACAAAATGCTTGGCACCAGTGCCAGCCAATTTAGCAGAAATGAATCGAGCGTATGCGTAATTGAGGAGAACCGTGGCGATAGCGTTCCTACAGATATCGCATTGGCTGTCGCACTGAATCATGTGAACAAAAATAATACACCATTTAATTGGGTATCCGTAGGTTATTATCCTATTTACGGAAGTTCTAATGAGCTAAATTACTATGCTTTTGTATTCCGCAAAGCAGAATTTTCAAAATTCACAACATCTGATAGTCTCGAACAAAATGCAAGTAAATATTCTGATGCTACACAAGATGAAAGAGACAAAAAATATCAATTTAGTGATGTTGCATCTGTGTTAACAGGTTCTGCATATGGGGACTCGTTAATTATGCGTCACTTCAAAGGTATTCCTGAATTTGTTGGAAAGAAAATTGAAATAAAAAAATATGTTGAAAACAAATACCCCGATAAAACAATAGGAAATGTTATATCTGATTCCCCAATGGGCAAAATGTATTTTGAGATAGTCAATAAATCTAATAATAGAGCTACAGGAGAAATTATCGGTCTTGACTTTGCTGTCACCTCAAAGAGTGAACTCGAAAGTTATCAGACTGAGATCAATAACAGAAAAAATAGAAAATATATGAGTTTTGACCAAAAGGAGTGTGAGAGTTATAAACAAGCATTGCTTGAAAGAGAGAAGGATCTTAAAAATCAATGGAGTAAATGATGGAATCATTCATAGCCCACGTCGCCACACTCTCTCCTCTCCTCATGTACGGCGGCATATTCATCGGCTTCATGCTCGAGGCAAACACCGTGCTCTTCAGTACCATGTTCCTTGCAGAACAAGGTGCTCTCAGTCTGACCACACTCCTTCCCATTGCACTCATTGGTTCTATGGCTGGCAACATCCTTTTCTACGCCATCGGGTATGCCGCATCACGTAAGCCGAACCGATATACACGCGTCACCGACATCATATCGAAGCCATTCGATCACCACCTTCGTGAGCGACCATGGAGCACCATCCTGCTCACCAAGTTCGTCTACGGACTCAACTGCGCCATCATCGTACGCGCGGGCCAGATTCGCATGACTGTGAAGAAATTCCTCATCATTGATACTGCTTGCACATTCATCTGGCTTATCATTGTCGGCGCGATTGGATATGGTTCGGGCACTTTTTTCAGTATCACAGCGCAGGATGTGAAGCATGCCGAGATCGGACTCCTCGTCGCTCTCGCGCTCTTCTTCGCGATCAAGCACTTCATATCTACCTACATCAAGAAAGAACTCAAGGATTGACGTTCATTTCATTCTCTTCAAAAAGCTTCTCCTATGATTCGGCAAAAGGCCGGATTTTCGTATCGCTCCATAGTGCGCTTTCGTGCCATATCCTTTGTGCTGATCAAATCCATATTCAGGATGCTTTTTGGCGAGCACGTTCATCTTCCTATCGCGCAGGACTTTTGCGCAGATAGAAGCAAGTGCAATCGTTATCTCTTTTTCGTCGCCTTTGATGATCGTTTTTTGATTCACATAAACTGCAGGAGCCTTCAATCCTCCATCGAGCAATACTTTGGTTTGAGTCGCAGTGAATCCACAACGCCTCACCACTGCACCCAAAGAAGATTCAAGTGCTTTTCGTATCGCATATGACAAGCCTTTACTGTCGATAACCTTTTCGCTCTGAAATGTAACCTGGAAATCAACTCGTTTTTTCTTTTTTGATTCTTGAATAACCTTGAACCACTCTTCTCTTTTCGATTCCGACAGCTGTTTTGACTCCTTCACACCCCCGAACACCTTCTTGACCTTCTCATCCAAGAATAGAAAAGCACCAACAGCTACCGGCCCCGCGATAGGTCCACGCCCCACTTCGTCGATGCCGATGGTAAATTCTGTAAGAATCTTTCTCATCGCCAAATCATAGCAAACAAAAGGACATTTTGGTCAACTTTTCACTTTGAACTTTTAACTGTAAACTACCCTCATGTCCCGCTTCGCCCACCTCCATACACACTCCCACTACTCTCTCCTGTCAGCACTGCCAAAGATTGACGACCTCGTTGGCGAAGCCAAGAGACTCGGCATGAAGGCGCTTGCGCTCACTGATAGCGGCAATCTCTACGGCGCTATCGAGTTCTATAAGGCATGCAAGAAAGCGGATATCAAGCCAATCATCGGCGTAGATTTCTTCGTTGCGACACGCTCGAGGAAAGACATGCAAGCGGGTATCGACAATCGCAGGAGTCGCCTCGTCCTCCTCGCCATGAATGAGGTGGGCTATCGCAACCTCATCCAACTCGTTACCAAATCTCACCTTGAGGGTTTTTACTACAAACCTCGCATCGACCGCGAACTTCTCGAACTTCATAACGATGGCCTCATCGCTATCTCCCCCTCATTTTCTGGCGAAATTGCCCAGTCGCTCAACAGTAGGAATCAAGATAAGGCAAAAGAGGTCGCGTCTTTTTACAAAAGAATCTTCAGCAACAGCGCGGCGGAGAATGCTTCCTCAGTCGCCGAGGATGGCAGCCAGCGATCAGCGCCCGCAGGCGACGGAGTGAGCATTCTCCGCCGCGCTGTTGCGTCTCGATTTTTTGTAGAAATCACGCGCCATCCAGAAATCGACGGTCATGAAGCAAACATGAAGACACTCTTGAATTTCGCCAAAAGTCAGGACATTCCCGTCATGGCTGCGCACGATGTGTACTACCTGAAACCAGAGGACCGCTTCGCACGAGAGACACTCGTTCGCGTGAATTCCCATAGCGATGCTTCTGACAAGATATCGGACAGCGACGAGGATGATTTCTCGTTCATTTCTGGGGAACGTGCTGAGGAGCTCTTCCGAGATCTCCCCGAGGCGCTTGAGAATACTGCAAAGATTGTTGACACTTGCAATCTGCACCTAGAGCTCGGCAAATGGGTCTTCCCTGCCTTGAAGATTGAAAGCGGACGTACTCCTGACGATGAGCTCCGCCACATCGTCTTCGAAGGATTTGCTCGACGTGACATTGCTCAGACGCCAGAACTAGTCGCTCGTGCTGAATACGAGCTCAAAGTTATTCGCGATAAAGGATACGCGCCTTACTTCCTCGTCGTGGCAGACTTGCTCCGTTTCGCCCGCGAGAACGGCATCCTCTCAAACATTCGTGGATCAGTCTCTGGATCTATGGTCACCTATCTCGCCGGTATCACCAACATCAACCCAATCGTCTACGAAATTCCCTTCGAGCGCTTCCTCAATCCTGATCGCCCCTCAGCTCCCGATATCGATATGGACTATGCTGATGATCGTC